>Ga0265295_1009912_pt1 | contig 10030 bp, 8 predicted proteins | sample Munlansysbiofilm_FD_192503 | JGI IMG/M metagenome (GOLD analysis project Ga0265295, IMG submission 192503) | Leachate microbial communities from a municipal landfill in Southern Ontario, Canada - Methane capture system biofilm | ecosystem: Engineered > Solid waste > Landfill > Unclassified ...
GCTTGATTTAAATCAGTTGTTGAGAAGTAATAACAGAGAGTTCAATAAACAGATTAAGGATCCTCCAGATCAAATGACTATAAATTGGGGAGGGGTCTATTATTGAATTAAATAATCTATGTCCAGTACATAGGCATTAAAGAACAGAATTAATGAAAATAAAAATTTAGTCGGTTAATAGTGATAATAAGTAAAGGCAAGTGCAGAATCGCTACTTGTATCAGTTTGGGATTCTGAAAATTCATCATGTTATACAAACCAATAATTACTCCAACTATCGCCGTAACTCTATATGTTGCTATGTTGATTTTGGGGATATTAAATGTCATTATGGTTAAGAATACAGGGGTCATTAAGCAGAATGCTAAGCTTGAGCCACTGTATAGTAAATGCATTGACTAATAATCTAAATGCCACACTAAGCCAAAATACATTGTTCTAAATTGATAATAATCAAAGTATTTGGCTGTGTAATCTTCATTGTATAGAGCTTCGCTTTCATTCTTTGTATCAAAAATGTTGTTTAACGAAGCAAATGCAACCAAAGCATTCTTTCTCAGTCTAATATATTTGCTGAAACTAATGTCAAAGCGGCTATAATTTCCATATTGAGAATGGTACAAATCACTAGAAAAGATGGGTTGAAAATAATTTGTTTGATTGTCAAAAGTAGCACCCGTTATTTCGTTATAATATGTTCCTGGACGGCTTGTATAGGTTAAAACTAAAGAAAATAACTTTTGATTATTATAATGAATTGACGTTTTTATTAGATAATTAAAGTCTTTAGCACCATGATAATTCTTATTATTTATTGTTATCTTTTGATTAATATATGAATTTGAGAACGAAAATTTAAAGTATTTATAAAAACTATGCTCAGCATATAATTCCAACCCAAACGTATTTATTTTGTCCGTTTTAAAGTAGGTATTAACAGATCGTTCTCCTGTTTCATTTTTATAATATGTGGCGGTTTTTAATAATGTGTTTGAAAACTCGCAGGTGTAATCTAATGCTGTTTGATAGCTTGATAGCAAATTGTATTCTACTGTGAAATAGCTTGGTATGGAATAATTATGGTATTTACCACCACTTAGTAATAATGATTGTTTTGCATTTAAACGATATTTTAGTCCTAATTGCGCACTGAAATAATATTTTTGACTTGCCACTGGCAGGTTACTTCTCACTCCCGAAGAAAAGGTTAGCTTGTCATTAATGTCCCAATTTCCATATAAATATGCTTCAAGAATATTATTATATATTGAAGAATCAGAAAAATAATTAGGGGAGCTTGGCGATAGGGCATAATAGTAGGTAGGAATGCTATCTTTAAACGTATTTCGATGATAATTGTGTGATACTCCAAATTGCAAATTTGTGCCTTCCAAAACGTGCCATTTATAGTCTATTGAAGTGTAAATCTGTCTCGTATTTTGAATGGAATTAATATTACCAAATTCGAAGTTTTGGTTGGAGTTATTTGCTCCGCTATTTATACTTAGCATTCCGTTTTTTGAGTAATATCTAAAATTGTTGACCGTAAAAAATCTTTTATTCAAACTTGCAGCACTTCCTGTATAATTGAAAGTTTGGCCATAACCGTTAAAAGATTCATCTATATAATAATTGTATGAATTTAGCTCGCCTTTTTTCCCAATTTTTTTATGAAAGTTAATGCCTAGGTCTTTATTGTAAAAGTTTTTAATGTTTGGTAGCTTTTTTTTTGAATACCTACAAAAGCATCGGAAAGCTGGTAATTACCATAAACTTGAATAAATGAAATATCCTTTTTTAATCGTTGAGAAAGAAAAAAGCCTGTACTTGCCAAACTTGCTGAAAGTTGTAATTGGTTTGCCTCCAAATTTTTTACAGTCTGTATTTCTACTAAACCAGCACTTGTATTACCATAAGTCAAAGGTGGATTACTTGCATACACATATAGCTTATTGATTATTTCGGGATTAAACAGACTAAAAAATCCTTGATTATTTAGCTGACTTGCTCGAACCGGATTATAAACTGGCACGCCATTTAACGTAACCCTTGACCTATCAGAAGAGCTGCCTCTTAGGGAAACATTTGCAGTTTCATTTATTGTTGTTGAAGCAGGTAAAATAGTAATGGCTTTTAAAGGGTCCCCTTGCGAAACAGGATTTAAGTAGATATCCATTTTCTTCATTTTTACCACAGAAAACCGCTCTGAAATAGGGTCTTGCGACATAATAATGACCTCCTCTAAGGTTTGGCTATTTTCCTCTAAAATAATAACAGCTGCTTTAGTAATATCAATTGTTGAAATGAGGGTTTCTTTTGTTTTATAACCAATAAAAGAAACAGTTAGCGTATCCTTTAAGCCATTGATAACCAAGCTGAATTTGCCGTCAAAATCAGTTGTAACGCCGTTCTGTGGCACAGACTTTAAGTAAACATTTGCAGCAAAAATTGGCTCCCCTCGTCTGTTTTTAACCACACCGTTTATTTTAGGTTGCGAAAAGGAGACCAGAGCAAACAACAATAAAGCTATTGAAAGATTAAATTTCATCATTTCCCTACTAATTTTGTTGCCAATTGATTAATTGTATAGCTCTCTGGAAATTCCTTAATTCCTTTCTGAAAGTGTTTTTTTGCTAAATCCCACTTTTCTTTTTTGATATATAGCTTTATAAGCATTTCGTATGCTTCCTCTTTTCCCCAAGATGGTAAATATTCGTTTTGTATTTTTTGTATAGGTAAAGAAATTGCTTTTAGCAGATATTTTTCTGCCTCTTTACCTCCTCCATATTTTTCTGGAGTGTAAAAATCGTTACTTGCATAAACATAGTACGCTCTCATATTTGTTGAATCTATTGCAATTGCTTGTTGTGCGTTCTTTTTTATATCGCCTGAAATAAACATTGCTTTCATCCCTTTAAATTGGATGCCGAAACTTTGTAACAATGCGAGGAGCGCATAATCTTCCGAATTTTTTTTATTCACCCTTTTTAACCAACCTATTCCTTTATCTATCTCTTTTTCGGCAGCTTTGTTATCCCCATTTTTTAGATAATAAATTGACGAATAGAATTGTAAGTAAGAGCGCCAGTAAAGAATAAGATTTTGTTCCTTTTCTTTATTCAGCACTTCTAACTCGTTACTAATTTTCAAAAGTGGGTTATTGTCTTTTAACATTAAGCTCTGCGCAAAGGCGCCGTAAATTTTACTTTGAATATCAACAAGTAACGAATCTGTTTTTACTTGTTCTACTTGCGCTTGGTAGCTTACTACCTCTATATTTGCCGTTTGAGTTGTACTCCCCTTGCAGGAAACAAATAGCAATGAAATAAATAGTAATCGTATCATAGTATAGTGGGTTTATAAATTAGTTTAAATTATAAACTAATTAGTTAAAAAAATTATTCTAAATATTTCTTTATGGCATTTACATACTCTTCGAAAGCATCAACTCCTGTTTTAGTTATTTCAACTGATGTATGCTGATAGTTATTTAAAAACCCTTTGGTAATGGTTATATATTTCTCTTTCTCCAACTTTTTTAGCTGCACGCTGATATTACCCGAGGTAGCCTTTGTAACCTCTTTAAGCTCGTTAAAATCAGCTGCGCCATTACTTATTAAGTACGAGATAATAGCCAACCGAAGTTGCGAATGCAGTAAGGGATTAAGTTCTTCAAACATTTTATTTTCGCTTGTTCTGAATCATCAATATAACACCAGGAATAGCAACGGCAACAACTGAAACAATACTCATTAGTAGGGGTTGATATATCCATTGAATACTGAAACAAATAAATGCCGAAAGATTAATGAGAATACCAGAAAAAAGTAATAGCCTGCTTTTTATAGCTATTGCCGATATAAAAATGCCAGTTGATAGCAGAATAAGGGTAACGGGTATTAGGTTCTCTTTAAGTACTGGGAAAAATACAAACCCTACAACAAACATGTTAATTGCTAAAAACAACCACCCGTAAGAAACTATTTTAGCTATTTGGTTCCCTTGGCTCTTTCCCTTCTTTTTTCTAAAGTAGAAAATAGTAAATACTCCTCCAATGGGCATTAGCAGGTAAGGGTACCAGCTAATGGCATAGTATTCTTTTTGGAGCAGAATGAACTGGCCTAGCGATGTTAATGCATTTAGCACGCCCCAAAAAAGGTAAATAAATCCATTCTTTTCAAATCTGTCTCTTGCTTGGTTAATTACCTGAGTAATTAGTTCAAAGCTTTTTTCAACCGTCATTTTTTCGGTTTCCATGGTTGTACGTTTTAGTTCTCTGCAAATATAAACTAGTTTATATTATAAACCTAATTTATTTTAATCTTTTTTGAAATAATTGAAACATAATTTATTTGGCTGGGCAACCCTATAAATTAGCAACAATACGCTAAATAAAGTCATTGGTATCCGGTTAATATTTATAGATTCCTCCCTACGGTCGGAATGACAGGGCGTTGAGTTGTATTTGGGAGCGGAGGGCTTGGCTAGCGGCAAAGACCTTTGCCGCTAGCCAAGCCCTCCCCTAAAAACTAAACATTTGTCATTAACAAAGCCATTTCTATTTTCAACGGTTTTGTCGAACATACGTTTCAGTGCAAAACGCAGTGAAGCGAAGAATCTATAATGTTTAACTTTGTTTTTATAGGGCAATAGTGAAATAAAGTATAATCCGTATTATTTATCAAATTTGTTTAAGGTGAATGCAAATGCGGGTTACCCCTATGTAGTGGAGCTCAACTTTGGGAACAAAATTGGTTATGGGACTTATTCTCTGTCAGAGACCCCAATTATTCGAATGAATAATTGGGATTAACCAGCAATATTAGTTTGGTAGAGTTCTTCAGATAATCTATAATCTTGTATCTTTGGATTTTTTGATTTTAAAATTAACAGCATTATCAATGGTTTTTTCCGAAAGTAAGGGCATTAAATTGGCTCATTTTGAGAATTTGCTAAAGTACCGTCATGCAATAACGCATTTTGTAACCACCCGTCACGGTGGTGTTAGCGAGGGCACCTACGGTACTTTCAACATGAGCCTAAGCCAAACCGATAAGCCAAGCAATGTTTTAGAGAATAGGCAAAGGCTTGCCAATGCGCTTAATATTAAACCCACCGATTTTGTTTTTCCAATTCAGGTTCATGGAACCAATATAGTGCGTGTTTTCGAAGTTGACAGCGGAAAAGGGGCGCTCACCAACAACGATGCTTTTAGCAACACCGATGGCTTTATAACCAATACCAAAGGGCTTTGCCTTGTTACTCTGGCTGCCGATTGTGTTTCCATACTAATTTTCGACCCCGTAAATTATGCAATTGGGGTTGGCCATTCGGGCTGGAAGGGAACGGTTTTGCAGATTGCTTCACATCTGGTTTGCGCAATGCAGCGAGAATTTGGCTCTAACCCAAGCGATATAGTGGTTGGTATTGGCCCATCGGGTGGGCCTAACCGTTACCAGGTGAAGCAGGATGTGATTGATGAGGTTGCCAGTAAATTCGATACTAGTAAGGTGATAATTAAAAGAGATAAAAAGGCGTATTTTGACATGTGGGAAGCCAATCGCATAACCCTCATAAAATCAGGTGTAAAATCACAGAATATTGAGGTGTCGGGTATGTGTACCATAACCCAAAACCACACTTTTTTCTCGGCACGTCATGGTGATGACGGTCGGTTTACGGCAGGAATTTTTCTTCTTTAGTTTAAGATTTTCCTTAAAATTTGTATTTTGCACGGCATTTACAGAATAAACAATAACTATTATAAACCAAATTACTTAAACACATGTCACAAAATTCAGAGCAACAAGTGATTAAGGGCATACCCGATAATGCCTATCGGGAGTTAGCCCCTGGCGAGGTGTATGAACCGTTAATGTCGCCACTAAAAATTGTCCCTGAGGTAAGCACATATTCCGTAACTTGGGGTTTAATTATGGCTGTTATATTTTCGGCGGCAGCTGCCTACCTAGGTCTTAAAATTGGGCAGGTTTTTGAGGCGGCAATTCCCATTGCCATCATCGCCATTGGCTTATCTTCGGTAACCAAACGCAAAAATGCGCTGGGCGAAAACGTGATGATACAGTCTATCGGTGCCAGCTCGGGCGTTATTGTTGCCGGTGCTATTTTTACCCTTCCTGCGCTTTACATACTGAATCTTGAAGCTCAGTTCTATCAGGTATTTATTTCTTCACTTTTGGGTGGTGTTTTAGGTATCCTTTTCCTTATTCCTTTCCGCAAATATTTTGTTGCCGATATGCACGGCAAGTACCCTTTCCCCGAGGCAACTGCAACCACAGAGGTGTTGGTGTCGGGTGCAAAAGGCGGAAGCCAAGCTAAGCTTTTATTGATAAGCGGTTTAATTGGTGGATTATACGATTTTATTATTGCTACTTTCGGTTGGTGGAGCGAGGTTTTCTCTACCAGGGTTATTCCATTTGGTGCGCATCTGGCCGATAAGGCTAAAATGGTTTTCAAAATCAACGTCGGTGCTGCCATAGTTGGGTTGGGCTATATTGTTGGGCTTAAGTATGCTGCAATAATCTGTGCTGGCTCGTTTGTTGGCTGGTTCGTTTTTATTCCTTTCCTAAACTATTTTGCCGAGGGTATGACGGTTGCTGTTGGCACTAATGCCTTGGATGTAATTGGCAATATGAGTGCCGAGCAGATGTTCGATCTTTATATCCGTCCCATTGGTATTGGTGGTATTGCCATGGCAGGGGTTATTGGTGTTATTAAATCGTGGAAAATTATTAAGCAGGCAATTGGTTTAGCGGTAACCGAAACCGTGGGCCGCAAAGGTGGGGCAGATAAGGAAGTATTACGTACCCAGCGCGATTTACCCATGAAAATTATTGGTTTTGGTATTCTTGCAACCACAATACTAATCTTCATCTTCTTCCAGTTTGGCGTTGTTCATAACCTAACTCACGCCCTAATAGGGTTGGCAATAGTGATGGTAATCGCATTCCTGTTTACCACGGTAGCCGCCAACGCCATTGCAATTGTGGGTACCAACCCCGTATCGGGAATGACCCTCATGACGCTTATTATTGCGTCGTTAATTTTATCTGCATCCGGCCTCTCGGGCGAAACCGGAATGGTTGCTGCGCTAATTATTGGTGGTGTTGTTTGCACGGCCTTATCAATGGCTGGTGGTTTTATTACCGACCTTAAAATTGGGTACTGGCTTGGTTCATCGCCATACAAGCAGCAGAGCTGGAAATTTTTAGGAACAATTGTTTCTGCAGCCACTGTGGGTGGGGTTATTATTCTGCTTAACAAAACCTACGGTTTTACAGGCGAGGGCGCATTGGTTGCTCCTCAGGCAAATGCCATGGCAGCAGTAATTGAGCCAATGATGAGCGGACAACCCGCACCTTGGCTACTTTACGGTGCAGGTGCAATGCTCTCATTAATCCTTACCATGATTAATGTTCCAGCGTTAGCTTTCGCATTGGGTATGTTTATACCGCTTCAGCTTAACACACCCTTACTTATTGGTGGAATTATTGCGCATATCGTTTCAACTCGTAGCAAGGACGCGAAGCTTAATCAATCTCGTCGTGAGCGTGGAACATTAATCGCATCAGGATTTATTGCTGGTGGTGCTTTAATGGGTGTTATTAGCGCTATACTTAAGTTTGGTGGTATTAACTTTGTTAACAAGGCATGGTTCGAGTCTAACTCAGCTCAAATACTTGGTTTAGGCATGTTCCTGCTTCTATGTGCATACCTAATTTGGGATTCTCTTAGAGCAAAACCAGAAAAAGAAGAATAATGTTTTTTGAAGATTGAAGACGGAAGGGAAGTGTTCTTAATAGCCACCCGTCTTCAGTTTTTTACCTAAGTATAATTAAAATTAATCTGCCATGATAAACGAAAAATTACTAATCGAGCGGTTTTTACGCTATATAAAAATCGATACGCAAGCCGACGATACCGTTACCGATATCTTTCCCAGTACAAAAAAACAGCTCGACCTTTCAAACCTTTTGGTTCAGGAATTAAAGGATTTGGGGCTAAAGGATGCGACTATTGATAAGTATGGATACGTAATGGCCACCGTGCCGAGTAACATCGACAAAAAGGTGCCCACTATTGGTTTCCTTGCGCATGTTGATACTGCTCCCGATATGAGCGGAAAGGACGTTAAGCCTCGTTTTATCGAGAATTACGATGGGTCGGAAATTATCCTTAATAAGGATTTAAACGTTACGCTTTCGCCCAAAGAGTTCCCCGAACTCGAAGGTTACATAGGCGAAACCCTTATCGTTACCGATGGCACAACCCTACTGGGTGCCGACGATAAGGCTGGCATTGCAGAAATTATGACGGCTATTGAGTACATGATGAGCAATCCTGAGTTTAAGCACGGGCCAATCCGCATTGGGTTTACTGTTGACGAGGAGGTTGGTCGTGGGGTTGACCATTTTGACGTAAAGAAATTTAATGCCGATTTTGCATACACCCTCGATGGAGGAGCCATTGGCGAGTTAGAGTACGAAAACTTTAACGCTGCAGGTGCAAAAGTTTCTGTTCAAGGGCGTAATATCCACCCAGGATACGCCAAGGATAAGATGATAAACGCCATTCATGTGGCCATGGAGTTTAATAGCCTACTCCCCGCCAACGAAAGGCCTGAACACACCGAGGGGTACGATGGCTTCTATCATCTGATTAAGATAGATGGATCGGTTGAGAATGCTTCTTTACAATACATTATTCGCGACCATAACCGCGAAAAGTTTGAGGCGCAAAAGGCATACATTGCTAAGGTCGCCGAATTTATCAACATGAAATACGGCGAGGGTACTATTAATCTTGAGGTAACAGATCAGTACTACAATATGCGCCAGATGGTTGAGCCCGTAATTCATGTGGTTGACACAGCCGTTGAGGCAATGAAATTGGTTGGCATTAAGCCCGATGTAAAACCCATACGAGGCGGTACCGACGGGGCACGCCTATCGTACATGGGATTACCTTGTCCTAACCTGTTTGCAGGTGGCGAGAATTTCCATGGCAAGCATGAGTACGTTCCTGTTAATAGTATGGTTAAGGCAACCGAGGTAATGCTTAAAATCATCGAGCTTTACGCAAAAAAATAATCTCACCTCATAATAAAACGCCAAGGTGTAGGTTGAAAATACCTCACTTTGGCGTTTTGTTTTTGTTGATAATTTTCTAATCTTATATTCCTGAGAGAGTACAATATTGATTATAATGAGGATTATTTATGGGTAGATTAATATTTAACTTGCCCTTTCAGGGCGCATAAATACACCCCATTTTCTAACCCGAGGCGCTGCCTCGGGCTGAATTAATTTAGGCTTTCAGCCCGATAGATTTTTGTTTATACATACCCCACCGTTATATTCCCGCATTTTGAAAGTGTAGTGCATTGCTAAACAGGTAGTTGTCTTGAGGCTTACGCCACGAAGCGGCAACTTGCTCCAGCCCAAGGCAACGCCTTGGGGTTACAGTAATATACTTATAACACACCGCCCTGCAGGGGCCGGTTAACAACAAGTAGTTTTAAACCGACCATTCTCGGAAAGTAATCCAAATAATTAATTTTAACCCGCACTAATCATCAACTTTGTAAAAAACGAATAAAAATGCAGGTTACCCCGACCTAGTTGCGCCCATTGCTGCCGCACGAGTCCTCACGTGTGGCTTCGTCGCACTGCCCCTCGCAGCTTTCGCCACAAATTGGCAACATATTCCAGCCCAAGGCAACGCCTTGCAGTAATATACTTATAACACACCGCCCTGCAGGGGCCGGTTAACGTTTTGGCGGTATGTTTTGCGCCCCATCGGGCGGGGATGATATTTGTCAACCGTTAAGAACTTAAATAGAAACGAATAGAAACCTAATCAGCCAAAAAGGGGGCGTAAAATATACCGCATGTGTGTGCCCAGCATGAGCTAGAGCACACCCGTCTTAAAACTCTGGAAAAATTCTAAAAATGCAAATTTATTTGACCAAAGCAAAGGATGGGGATGTTTTTTTTCTATTCCAGAGGGT
>Ga0265295_1009913_pt1 | contig 10029 bp, 4 predicted proteins | sample Munlansysbiofilm_FD_192503 | JGI IMG/M metagenome (GOLD analysis project Ga0265295, IMG submission 192503) | Leachate microbial communities from a municipal landfill in Southern Ontario, Canada - Methane capture system biofilm | ecosystem: Engineered > Solid waste > Landfill > Unclassified ...
ATGGTTGCCATCTGTGGTTGAGGTTCATATAAGAATGCAGAAGGAATTGTAAATTGTAATAAGTCCGCTGATTGCCTAGCCATAGACTGTTCTTCGGATCGCGCAGAGCGCGCTCGCTGTTTTTGAGTTTCCATTTCTTTCGCAAATCCTTCTACATCAACATGAAATTTTTGCTCTTGTGCAATTTCCATTGTTAATTCCAGTGGAAAGCCATACGTATCATATAATTTAAATGCCAAGTCACCTGGTAGTTGGTTTGTTTTTATTTCGCTAAGGTATTCCATTAATAATTGTTCTCCAGACTGAAGGGTGCGCTGAAATCTAGCCTCTTCCGCACGAATAAGCCGTCGAATATGTTCAACGCGATCAAGAAGGTATGGATAGAAACCTTTCATGGTATCGGCACAAACCTGGACAAGTTCATCAAGAATCGCACTTTCGATCCCCAACTTCCTTCCATGTCGAATCGCTCGGCGCAACAAGCGTCGCAAAACATATCCTCGACCTTCATTGGAAAAGAGAGCACCATCAGCGAGTGCAAAGGTACAAGTTCGCACGTGATCCGCAATAACACGATAGGAGTGCTTTGCATTCCCTTCATATGGCACTTTGGCATGCTGAGCTGTCGCCAAAATAATCGGATAGAATAGATCGGTTTCAAAATTAGTTTCAACCCCTTGAAGTACACATGCAAGTCGTTCTAAGCCAGCTCCAGTATCGATATTCTTCTGAGGCAACTCCGGATATTGATCTCTTAGCAAACCACTTTTTGAATTGAATTGTGAAAAGACAATGTTCCATATTTCAATGTATCGATCATTTTCTATATCATTTTGTAGCATCTGAAGGCCAAGTTTATTAGGGTCAAATTGATCTCCACGATCCACAAAAATTTCAGTATTAGGACCACATGGCCCTTCGCCAATTTCCCAAAAGTTCCCTTCACAATCAATAATGTGATCTTCTTTCACTCCAAGATTCATCCAAATTTTTCGAGTAGCGTCATCGGTGGGGTGAACAGTCATGTATAATTGATCGAGATGAAAGCCAAACCATTTAGGACTTGTCAAAAGTTCAAAGCCCCACTCGATTGCTTCCTGGCGAAAGTAATCTCCAATCGAAAAATTACCCAACATTTCAAAAAATGTGTGATGCCTTGCAGTCATTCCTACATTTTCAATATCATTGGTTCGGATGGATTTTTGAGCGTTCACAATTCGCTTGGAACGCGGCTTTTCGCTTCCATCAAAATACTTTTTCAGTGCAGCAACCCCTGAATTAATCCACAGCAATGTAGGGTCATTATGAGGAATTAAAGAGGCTCCGGGTTCAATCATATGTCCCTTTGATGCAAAAAAATCGAGCCAAGTTTGTCGGATTTGGTCACCTGTCATTGATTTCATAAAATCGTTCCTTCCTTTCATAAAAAAAGTCGCTCCTAAACTGCTAGGAACGACAAACTGTCGCGGTACCATCCTAGTTCACTAGCCAATGCTAATGCACTTATTTGAGCGATAACGGGCGACCGGCGCAAATTAAGCGCTCTCTGAAGTGGCCTATTTTTTAGCATTTGAGCTTTTCCACCACACAAGCTCTCTCTATCAAATGCTTAAAAAATGAACTTCATCATCGATTTCGATTATTATTATAACACATTCATGTACATTTGCAACGAATCAAAGATTGCGTTATTGTTGCGGCATAAACTGTTGGATTCGCAATTGTAAAGTTGTTTTTCGAACAGCTCGCTCTAGATGCTTTACGCCTTTGGCAAGAGCATCAAATTCACCGATAAGTAATAATTGCTGTTTCGCTCGTGTGACGCCAGTATACAATAACTTTCGACGCAACATCTGACGATACTCTTTAAATATCAGCATAATAACATAAGCATACTCGCTTCCTTGAGACTTATGAACACTAATGCAGTATGCGTGGGTAATATTTTGAAAATCAAGCCCAGAATATGCAACTACACGGCCATCAAAATCGACAAGGATTCGATCTTGACGATCAAAATCATCATTTTTTCGAATAATTTCAGTAATAAAACCGATATCTCCATTATAGATATCATCATCCGGTTGATTTTTTAATTGCAGAATCTTATCTCCTTCTCGATAGATTGTAGAGCCAATTATTATTTCCTTTTTTAACTCCGTGGAAGGATTAAAATAATCTCTTAAAATTCGATTAATGTTTCGAATCCCAGCGACGCCATCGTACATGGGTGCCAACACTTGAATATCTTGCTGCGTATACCCAACCTCGACTGCTCCTTCAATCGCTTGAAGGACAAGTTGACCAGCATCCGAAGCATAACAACTTAGAAACTTGATGTCATTCCCAATTAAATCTTGCTCAACAACATGTCCGTTACGCATTTGATAGGCTAAAGGAATAATCCCAGATTGTTCAGATTGACGGTGAATTTGGATGAGACGTACCGTAGCAAAGTATTTACTTAGCAATAAGTCGCGCAGCACATCCCCAGGAGAAACCGGAGGCAACTGTTCATCATCGCCAATTAATAGAATCTTTTGAAATCGATGAGTAGCTTCTAATAAATGGTAGAATAGTTGAGTATCTACCATCGAAAATTCATCCACAATTAGAATATCTCCCTCGACTGGATTGTAAGCATCACAAGCAAAATGATTGGTCTCAAGATCCCACTTCAGCAACCGATGAATGGTTGTTGCATTGCGTTCACTTAATTCACTTAATCGCTTGGCCGAACGACCCGTTGGGGCTGCAAGGATAATACTAGCCGAGGGAAAGCGCCGTTCTAAAATGCGTATAATTGCATTGACAACAGTTGTCTTCCCAGTACCAGGACCGCCTGTCAGAAGAGTGATTCCCTCCGATAGGCAAGTTTCAATTGCTTGTTTTTGCTCGTCATTATACGAAATTCCACTTTCATTTTCAATATCAAAAATATCCTTTTGAACATTTTGATGATCAAAAAAGGATGTTTTGGATGATAAATGAGCGAGTCGCTTTGCGATCCCTAATTCTGCGTCATAAAGATTTACTGGATAAATCCTTTGATCTTCTACAATTAAATCTTCACGTGCCACCAATCGATCAAAGGCCTCAGCTGCTATCTCTTTCTCTAGACTTGGCTCCTGTTTGAACAGTTGAAAAAAGAGTTCTTCCCTATCCGTAAAAGTATTTTGAGTAGAAAAGCAGACTTGTTTGACTAAGTCCAAGATAAACGCTTCGATTCGACGAGTATCTAATGGATCAATTCCCATTGATAATGCAATCCGGTCGGCAATACGAAACCCAATTCCATCAATATCTCGGACAAGATTATAAGGGTTCTCTTGAACCTTTTGAACAATCAAATCTTTATACACTGCTTCCATTTTAAGTAAATATTTCAATGGGATACCATGACCCACAAATAATTTCACGGCATCGTTCAAGCGAGTGCTTTTTTGAATGCCTCGCCGAATGGAAGCTTTTATTTCTGCTTTTATATCAATTGTTTCCAGTATTTGAGAATCCTCTTGAATCTGCTTAAGACAATCAGTGCCCAAATCCTCTACAATTTTTGTGGCCGTTCGAACCCCAACTCCTGGAAAGAGAGAACTCGATAAAAATCGTACAACTGCCTCTTTACCTTCTGGCATCAACTTTTCATAAGAAGATACTTTAAATTGGCGACCGTAGCGAGGATGCGTGACATATTCACCTTCAAATCGGCATAATTCTTGACGCTTAGGCACCTCAAAATAGCCGACAAGAACAACTGTTTCATCTTTTTTTTGATCAATTTTCATACGAGCAATAACGTAATGAGAAGATTCACTAAAAAAAAGGATGTTTTGAACGTATCCGGTTACCGTTTCCAATCCAATCACCCTTTCTTGGCAACGCTGTCAATAATTCCAGCGCCGACACATACTTCATCTTGATACAATACAGCAATTTGTCCCGGAGTGATGGCGCGAACTGGATAAAAAGATTCAACAACAATGGAGTTGCTTAACACCTCAATTACCTTTATAGGAATATCCGGTTGACGGTAACGGAACTTTACTCCATAAGTTTGACCAACTTCAAGTTTAAAATTGCCAAGCCACTGAAATGATGTAATCGTTGCACACTCGTGATAAAGCCATTCACTTTCATCTCCTTGAACAACGTACAATTCTTGCTTTTCTATGTTTTTCCCAACAACAAACCATGATCCATTTTGATGATTCTTTATTCCACCAATTCCAAGTCCCTTACGCTGCCCCAATGTATAGTACATAACTCCATAGTGCTGTCCGACAACTTCACGGCGTTCAATATCTATAATTTCCCCTGGCTGAGCAGGGATATAATTTTGCAAAAACTGGCGAAAATGTCGTTCACCAATAAAACAGATCCCAGTGGAATCTTTCTTATTTGCAACATTAAGTCCAATGGAGGAAGCAATTTGGCGAACTTCCTTTTTTAACAAATTCCCAAGTGGGAAAAGCGTTCGGGATAGTTGTTCATGCGTCAAAAGACTCAAAAAATAACTTTGATCTTTTGTCAAATCACGAGCTTTTCTCAATTCTCCATTCTCATAACGAGCATAGTGGCCCGTGGCCATATAGTCAACTTGATGAGTCAGCGCAAACTTCCAAAAAGCATCAAACTTGATATACTTATTGCAAAAAACATCAGGATTTGGAGTTCTACCAGACTGGTATTCTTTAATAAAATAGAGAAAGACATCATTCCAGTATTCCTCAATAAAATCAACACGAAACAATGGAATCCCCAATTTTTCCGCTACTTTTTTTGCGTCTTCATAATCGGCTTCTTGAGGACATAATGGTCCTTGATAAGGATTTCCTAAAAAATCATTATTTGCTAGTGAATCCCAGTTTCTCATATAGGCAGCAATGACTTCGTGCCCAGCTTGCTTGAGTAGATAAGCTGCAACTGCACTATCGACACCACCACTTAAACCAACCATTACTTTTGCCATGAGATTCACCTTCCTTGTCTAATTGCCTATTTATTATATCAAATTATGGAATATTTGTAATCGCTTTAGGAAAGGATAAAAAAAAGACCCGGCGACGAGCTATTCTCACTAGGACCAGGCCTAGCTACCGTCGCCGCTGAGGTGCTTAACTTCTGTGTTCGGGATGGGAACAGGTGTGTCCACCTCGCCATCATCACCGGATCTTTTTTTTGTGAAAGACGTTGGTCTTTCAAAACTGAATATCAAGAGTGTTCGTTCTATAGTATTTCAAATATTTTTAGAAAAAGTGTGCGAAGTCCTCGATCGATTAGTATTGCTCGGCTGAACGTATCGCTACGCTTGTACCTGCAACCTATCTACCTCGTAACCTACAAGGGATCTTACTTCTTGCGAATGAGAAGTCTCATCTTAAGGTCGGTTTCACGCTTAGATGCTTTCAGCGTTTATCCGTTCCATACATAGCTACCCAGCTATGCCACTGGCGTGACAACTGGTGCACCAGAGGTATGTTCATCCCGGTCCTCTCGTACTAGGGACGAATCCTTTCAAACTTCTTGCGCCCACGACAGATAGGGACCAAACTGTCTCACGACGTTTTGAACCCAGCTCACGTACCACTTTAATGGGCGAACAGCCCAACCCTTGGAAGCGACTCCACCTCCAGGATGTGATGAGCCGACATCGAGGTGCCAAACTCCCCCGTCGATGTGAACTCTTGGGAGGAATCAGCCTGTTATCCCCAGGGTAGCTTTTATCCGTTGAGCGACGGCCTTTCCACGCAGTACCGCCTGATCACTAAGTCCGACTTTCGTCCCTGCTCGACTTGTAGGTCTCGCAGTCAAGCACCCTTATGCCTTTACGCTCGTCGCATGATTTCCAACCATGCTGAGGGTACCTTTGAGCGCCTCCGTTACTCTTTAGGAGGCGACCGCCCCAGTCAAACTACCCGCCTAACACTGTCCCCCTGCCGGTAAGGCAGCGGGTTAGAACAGCAGTACATCAAGAGTGGTATCCCAACGTCGACTCCGCCGAAGCTGACGCTCCGGTTTCTCCGTCTCCCACCTATCCTGTACATGAGGTACCGATGTTCAATATTAAGTTATAGTAAAGCTCCATGGGGTCTTTCCGTCTAGTCGCGGGTAACCTGCATCTTCACAGGTCTTAAGATTTCACCGAGTTTGTTGTCGAGACAGCGCCCAGATTATTACGCCATTCGTGCGCGTCAGAACTTACCTGACAAGGAATTTCGCTACCTTAGGACCGTTATAGTTACGGCCGCCGTTCACTGGGGCTTCGGTTCTGAGCTTCGCTTGCGCTAACAAATCCCCTTAACCTTCCAGCACTGGGCAGGCGTCACCTCATATACATCGCCTTGCGGCTTAGCATAAAGCTGTGTTTTTGGTAAACAGTTACCTGGGCCTCTTCACTGCGGCTCGATTGCTCGAGCACCCCTTCTCGCGAACTTACGGGGTTATTTTGCAGAGTTCCTTAACAACAATTCTCTCGCTCACCTTAGGATTCTCTCCTTGACCACGTGTGTTCGTTCTCGGTACGGGCCACACCATGTTATTGCTAGCAGCTTTTCTCGAAAGCTGGCATCGCGAGCTTCGCTACTTGCTTGCGCGTTCGCTCCCCATCACGTATTCACCTTATGATATGCGGATTTGCCTGCATATCGGCTACCTCGCTTGGACTGGCACTTCCATCCGCCAGCCTCGTTAGCCGTCTCTGTCACTACCTCGCCATGATGCGGGTACAGGAATATCAACCTGTTGTCCATCGACTACGCCTCTCGGCCTCGCCTTAGGTCCCGACTTACTCTGGGTGGACGAACCTTCCCCAGAAAACCTTAGTCAATCGGTGTGTGGGATTCTCACCCACATTCGTTACTTACACCGGCATTCTCTCTTCCATGCACTCCACGGCTCCTCTCGGTACCGCTTCACCGTCCATGGAACGCTCCCCTACCACTCCGCAGAGTCCTAAGCTTCGGTAGGATGCTTAGCCCCGGTAAATCTTCGGCGCAGAGATACTCGACTAGTGAGCTGTTACGCACTCTTTAAATGATAGCTGCTTCTAAGCTAACATCCTAGTTGTCTGAGCGTCTCCACATCCTTTTACACTTAGCATCCATTTTGGGACCTTAACTGTAGGTCTGGGCTGTTTCCCTCTTGACCATGGAACTTATCTCCCACAGTCTGACTCCTGGATACGGTCATACGACATTCGGAGTTTGATTATGTTCAGTATCCACATAGTGGACCATCACACAGTCAGTGCTCTACCTTCGTATGCCTTTTCTTCCAAGGCTAGCCCTAAAGCTATTTCGGGGAGAACCAGCTATCTCCAGATTCGATTGGAATTTCACCCCTAGCCACAACTCATCCGCGGTCTTTTCAACGAACGTCGGTTCGGTCCTCCATGAGATTTTACTCCCACTTCAACCTGGTCATGGCTAGATCATCTGGTTTCGGGTCTATCGCATCGTACTCACTCGCCCTATTCAGACTCGCTTTCGCTTCGGCTCCGTGTCTCCCACTTAACCTTGCACAATACGATAACTCGCCGGTTCATTCTTCAATAGGCACGCCATCAGGCTTTAACGCCCTCTGACTTTTTGTAAGCATGCGGTTTCAGGTTCTATTTCACTCCCCTCCCGGGGTTCTTTTCAACTTTCCTTCACAGTACTGGTTCACTATCGGTCACTGGCGAGTATTTAGCCTTACGCAGTGGTCTGCGTGACTTCCGACAAGGTTTCTCGTGCCTCGCCGTACTCAGGATCCCGCTAAGGGGTGTTCGGTTTTCGTATACGGGGCTCTCACCCTCTTCGGCCGACCTTCCCAGGTCGTTCTACTAACCTCTCACTCGCCTATCTCGCGGTCCTATAACCCCGATTCACATCGGTTTGGGCTCTTTCCCTTTCGCTCGCCGCTACTTAGGAAATCGATCTCTCTTTCTTTTCCTCCAGGTACTAAGATGTTTCAATTCCCTGGGTTGTCTCCACTACACCTATGTATTCAGTGCAGGGTGCCTGCCGTTTCTTGCAGGCGGGTTTCCCCATTCGGATATCGATGGTTCATTGCTTACGTCCAGCTCCCCATCGCTTTTCGCAGGTAGTCGCGTCCTTCTTCTGCTGCCAGTGCCTAGTCATCCTCCGCATGCCCTTTCTAACTTCGTCTCACTTCTTCGTCTCTTCTTTAATCACTAAAGTGCACGGTGTGTTTCCATACCGCGTCTTTTTCAGAAAGAACATGTTTCTTCTTGATATTCAGTTTTCAAAAACCAACTCCGAGTTATCAACTCCCGTTGATTCCTCAAAACTAAACAGAATCCAGACGCCTCTTCCTTATTTCCAATGAGCGGTCCAATCGTTTTTTCACTACCGTTTTGGTCGTTTCTTTCTCCCTAGAAAGGAGGTGATCCATCCCCACGTTCCCGTAGGGATACCTTGTTACGACTTAACCCCAATCATCAGCCCTACCTTCGGCGCCCGGCTCCCTTGCGGGTTACCGTAACGACTTCGGGTATTGCCAACTCTCATGGTTTGACGGGCGGTGTGTACAAGGCCCGGGAACGTATTCACCGCGACGTTGCTGATTCGCGATTACTAGCGATTCCGGCTTCATGAAGGCGAGTTGCAGCCTTCAATCCGAACTGAGAGCGACTTTTTGAGGTTTGCTTGACATCGCTGTTTTGCGTCCCTTTGTATCGCCCATTGTAGCACGTGTGTAGCCCAGGTCATAAAGGGCATGATGATTTGACGTCATCCCCACCTTCCTCCGATTTACACCGGCAGTCTCCTTAGAGTCCCCAACTGAATGCTGGTAACTAAGGACAAGGGTTGCGCTCGTTGCTGGACTTAACCAAACATCTCACGACACGAGCTGACGACAACCATGCACCACCTGTCTCGACCATAACTATCTCGCTATCTCTAGCGCCTTGCGTCGGATGTCAAGACCTGGTAAGGTTCTTCGCGTTGCGTCGAATTAAACCACATGCTCCACCGCTTGTGCGGGCCCCCGTCAATTCCTTTGAGTTTCACTCTTGCGAGCGTACTCCTCAGGCGGAGTACTTAATGTGTTAACTTCAGCACTGGGTTCCCCCAACACTTAGTACTCATCGTTTACAGCGTGGACTACTAGGGTATCTAATCCTATTTGCTCCCCACGCTTTCGTGACTGAGCGTCAGTCACAGGCCAGTTAGCCGCCTTCGCCACTGGTGTTCCTCCATATATCTACGCATTTCACCGCTACACATGGAATTCCGCTAACCTCTCCTGCACTCTAGTCTCCCAGTCTTCAGAGCCAACAGTCGTTAAGCAACTGCTTTTCACTCCAAACTTAAGAAACCGCCTGCTCACTCTTTACGCCCAATAATTCCGGATAACGCTTGCCACCTACGTATTACCGCGGCTGCTGGCACGTAGTTAGCCGTGGCTTTCTCACGAAGTACCGTCATTACTCGATCATTTCCTATCCAGTATGTTCTTTCTCCGTAACAGAAGTTTACAACCCGAAGGCCTTCATCCTTCACGCGGCGTTGCTCGGTCAGGGTTCCCCCCATTGCCGAAAATTCCCTACTGCTGCCTCCCGTAGGAGTTTGGGCCGTGTCTCAGTCCCAATGTGGCCGATCACCCTCTCAGGTCGGCTACGCATCATCACCTTGGTGGGCCGTTACCCCGCCAACTAGCTAATGCGCCATAAGCCCATCTCTATGCGACGGATTGCTCCGTCTTTCTTCTTCACTTGATCCCAAGTGCTCTATATGCGGTATTAGCCAAAGTTTCCCTCGGTTATCCCCCTCATAAAGGTAGGTTGCCTATGTATTACTCACCCGTTCGCTACTGAATGGATAAATCCATCCCGTTCAACTTGCATGTATTAGGCACGCCGCCAGCGTTCATCCTGAGCCAGGATCAAACTCTCGATTTGTTATCGGACTGCTGTCCGTTTCATTTCGTTCTTTTCCGTTTGTTCCCGCTCTTCTTCTTTAATGAATTGACGTCTGTATTCTGTTTAGTTTTCAAAAATCAACCGCCGCTCTCTTGAGCGCT
>Ga0265295_1009917_pt1 | contig 10025 bp, 3 predicted proteins | sample Munlansysbiofilm_FD_192503 | JGI IMG/M metagenome (GOLD analysis project Ga0265295, IMG submission 192503) | Leachate microbial communities from a municipal landfill in Southern Ontario, Canada - Methane capture system biofilm | ecosystem: Engineered > Solid waste > Landfill > Unclassified ...
AAAATCCCATGAATATGTATTGGCATTGGCACTGGTATTTGTGAAACTGACTGATGCAGGAGCAGCACAAAATTCAGTAATATTGGCTGCAAAGTCAGCGGAAATCGGAAGATTTTCAACCAAAAATGCCACATCAGAAGAGTCATTGGCCATGTTTCCATCTGTAGATCCGTTGGGATTGCTTGTCCATGCTTTCAAAGTATGGTTTCCTGTTGTAAGCATATATGCCGGAATTGACAACTGAGCTGTGGCATTGGTCACAAGGTTGCCATTCCAATTCATCTGTTGTGCCGTTCCTGAATCCCATCTGTAATTGACAGTAACTTGAGTCAGATTGTTGATTCCTTTGTTGCGGATAACAACCACAGGATCAATTTCAACGCCGTCACAGGGGTAATAGAGTTCAATATCCTGAATTTCCATTACTTGAGCATCAATTGGAATGGTAATTTCATCAATGTCAATGGATTGGATGTGGGGGGCGCGATTCTGTTTTGTGCCCACAATCAGTGCGGTACCGGGTGAAGTGAATGCAGAGAAATTTAGTGTAACGTTACTATTTGCTCCACTGAATTGTGCATCAAGTAATACATTGTTTTGAGAGATGGCTACAAGCGTGTATGGTTCACAACTGACAGCTAGTGAAACATCGCCCACCGAAATGGGGTTGGTGTAGGACATTGAAAGTGCAGGTGGATCTGACATATAATTCATGACAGAGGGGTCTCCCATGAGACAATAAATTTCCCAGTAATATTTCTTGATTGATGAGGTACTGGCTTGCACAGCTTTATTTCCGGCATAAAACATTTGTGAATTGGTCACAAACCAATCTGCATATGGTTCTCCATGATCGTGAAACACACAGTCATTAGCCCCAAGTTCGGTTGAGGCATAAGTGGGATTAGCTTGTACGCTGGATGTCGTTCCTACACTCCACCACCAATCTTCATTCCAGTATGTACTATTTGATCCTCCGATATAACCCACGGCTCCCTTATCCTTAACTCTTAGCAGAGCTTCTCCAATGCATTCGGCGTATTCGAATTTGTTGGATAGACAGCAGTTGCCCACCATTAATCCATATTTATTTTCATTATACATGTTGGTGATATTGGATATTGTAAACGAAGGCTCTCCCCATAGGTCCCAGTTACAATGAGCTGTATAGTTGGCATATCCCACTCCTTTGTATAGCTTGCTTCTCATGTCGGCACCTGCTATTGCTTCAGTATTATTGGGATGCAGATATGTCCAAGAATAAAATCCGTGCGCAGAATTATAATAATTGTTTGTTGCATAATTTATTGCAGTATTCCCGTGTGATGCTCCATAATTCAAATCACGTCCGGCAACGAGAACACAGGTGTCCATATACGTTGAACTGGGCATGGTGAATTTCTCGTATTGCAGTGTCTTATTGATCTGTGGCATGAGCTGTGCTATATTTGTTGCCGAAAATCTACCAATATACAGTTCTGGAATATAATCACCTCCTCCTGTGTATTCTCCATAATACATGTCTGAAACATGAGTGTAGGTTCCTGTTATGTTAAATGCTGGAACTTGTGCAACATCTCCTACAAGTAATACAAAAGTTGGAGCCGGATCACTGCTGGTGCCAGCATTGTAGAGTCCTTGCAGATATGTTTTGATACTGGTTGTGCTTGTGCCTACCGCTGGATTGTTGGTGTATGCTTCAATCACATTGAACCCTTTCTGTGTCTTCCAATGAACAAATTTCTGTAATGAATCCTGAAACATTGGATCGGCAACAATCACATATTTAATGGGATGTTGAGTAATCACGTCTTTGGTTGAGGCAGGAATGTAATTTGGAAGTTTATTATAGGTTGAGTTGAACATGGGGCTATATACCCTGTCTTTTTCCTGAATATATTCGGAATAGGAATTTGTAACAAATTCAACCTCAAAACTGATGTTGTTATATATGAGAAGTTGATTTTTTACGGGATTGTATCTGATGGGGCTAATGATGAGTTGTCCAATGCCTACACCGCGGGCATTTCCTTGATATTCAATAACGGCGAGTTCTCCTTGTGTAAAGTCATTAATCAGATAGGACGCTTCATTAAAGATAAAATGAGCATCTTCGGGATCAATGCTTTTTGAATAGGAGGGCTGAGCAGGAAAAATCCTGTCATTGATGCCGTAATCCGATAAATTGATGAGTTGCGTGGTGTAGCTTTTTACGCGAACAACCATTTCTGTTTTTCCAGGGACTTCAATAAGTTTTGCAAATACTGGAATAGAGGGATTTCCGTCATTAAACATGAATGTGAAATCTGGGACAGAAATATCTGCAAACACCCCTTTGGGTGTGCTGAGTTGTTGAATGCTGAATTCAGTAAATGAAAATTCAGCGGAAAAAGTTAAACCAGTGTTGTTTCTGATTCTCAAACCATCGTTTTCAGCTTCTAACACTATTTTTTGTTGTGCATTGGCAATGCTAAATGCTGATACAATGAGTAAAAAGAAGACGCATTTTTTCATGAGGTGTGGATTTGGTGTATAGAATTATTTTTTTGTCATAACAATAACAATATTTATAACAACTTTTTTTTAAAGATAGTTGCATTTTTTTTAAAAATGAAAGAATTATTAGTTTCTGCCACATTTTTTAAAATAATTTGTAGTTGATTTAAATCAAAACATATACTTTCGCCATAGAGAATTTTTTTATTCAATCAGACTGTTATGTATAAAATTAGCAAACATCCCATTCTCAACATTCCTGAAACAACAAAGGTAACTTTCAAATTTAATGGACAGATAGTAGAGGCTGAAAAAGGCTATACCATTGCGGCAGCACTTCATCAGGCGGGCTTCCCTGTTCACTCACATAGTTTGCATGATAGGAATAGAAGCCTTGAATGCGGCATCGGAAAGTGTGGCGCCTGCGAAATGTTAGTTGATGGACAGGTTCGAAGAATTTGTATCACCTTGGTGGATGATGTGAAGGAAGTTTCAGAAATTCCACATGGATATATTCCTCCCGTACAGGAGCAAAAACATGCTGACCCATTTAAAGTGTATCATACACAGGTGGTTATTATTGGGGCAGGTCCTGCAGGGCTTGCAACACGTGAAATTCTAAATGAATATGGTGTGTCAAATATTGTTGTGGATGCCAGTCGCGAGATCGGAGGTCAGTTCAATATGCAAACGCATCAGTTTTTCTTTTTTGAAAAGGAGAAAAAATATGGCGGAATGCGTGGTTTTGATATTTCACGAACCCTAGCGGGCGATGATCACACCGGTATTTTCCTCAATTCTACTGTGTGGGACATTCTAGAAGGGAACAGAGTTGCTGTAAAAAATATTCAAACTGAAGAAATTTATTTTATTGATACAAAGTATCTCGTAGTTGCTGCAGGTGCTGTTCCGTTTATGCCTGCTTTTGAAAACGATGACCTGCCGGGAGTCTACACAGCTGCTGTTGTGCAGAAAATGATGAATTCTGAGCATACATTGCTTGGCAAAAATATACTTACCGTAGGTGCCGGGAATATTGGCTATCTGGTGTCTTATCAGCTCATGCAGGCTGGTGGGAGGGTTAAAGCTATCATCGAAGCACAAAGTAGTGAAGGTGGTTTTCCGGTGCAAGCCAATCGTGTGCGTCGACTTGGAATTCCTGTCATGTTGTCTCATATTCTTGTTAAGGCCATTCCCAACGAAGACAACACGGGTATTAAAGGTGCCGTGGTGGCAAAATGTGAGGATTTTAAAGCAATACCAGGAACTGAACAACTGATTGAAGGTATTGACGTGATTAATATCTGTACTGGTTTGGTATCGGATGACCAACTTCTGATCAAAGGGAATGAAGTTTTTGGACGTAAGTGCTTTGGTGCTGGTGACGCTATTAGAATTGGGGAGGGTACAAGTGCCGTCCTTCGCGGAAAACAGGTCGCCTATGAAATTCTTGAAGCCAAGGGGACGCGATATAACTATAACGCCTTTTTAGAGGTCGCAAAAGAATATATTGACTCCCAGCAACATCCACTTCGAGTTGTTGAAAAGGAATTTAGGCCGCAACCTCAGCGATATGACAAGCCTTTTGTCCTCATCGACTGTCTTTACGGTTTTGCTTGCAATCCTTGTTCGTTTTCATGTTCTCATGGAGCCATTACGAAGTCATCAACTAGTACGGTCCCTCGTATTGACTACGACAAATGTGTTGGCTGCATGGATTGCGTTTATCAGTGCCCCGGTTTGGCAATTTTTGGGTATAATCTCCCCAAGGGAAAATTGTTTTTGCCTGTTGAATATGAAGTTGAAGAAAATACCAACGTGTTTTTGGTCAACAATCAGGGCGAAAAACTGGGAACTGGAATCATAGAAAAAGTTGTTAAGAAACCGAACAAAACTAATATTGTTCGTGTGGCAGCAAAAGACTTGCAGGGTGAAGCTCTCATGGATGTGCGTGGGTTTATTCCCATTGATAAATATCCCGAACCTCTGAAAATGACTCCCGTTGAGATGAAAGTTGAATCTCCAACCTATGTGTGTCATTGTGATGATGTGACTTTTGACGAGATCATTGAAGCCATCGGCGACAGGAAATTTATTTCCGTTGATGAAATAAAGCATACAACTCGTTTAGGAATGGGTGCATGTCGTGGCAAACGTTGTATCAAAAGGTTGAAACAGTCAATTGCTCAAACTGGAATTTCTATTGTCGGAGATGCCACACCACGTGCTCCTTTGTCAAACCAGATATCTATGATTGAGATGTATCCCAAAGGAGTTCACGAAAAGTTTATTCCATTTATAGGAAAAGGGAATATTAAGCGTGTTAAAGTCCCAGCTGTAGTTGCGGGTGGAGGTATCGGCGGAAGTGCACTCTTTCGCTATTTTGCAGAGTCGGGAATTAAATTGACACTGATCAATCACAATCGTGGTGCTTCGTGGAGAAATATAGCCGGTGGTCGTCCTGCCTTTAGTGTGCCTGAATTATCAGATATAGCGGAGCAGAACTTGTTGATATTTAAAGAGTTGCAGGCGCTAAAAAATATTGATTACAAACCCACACGATACGTGTCCTTTGCTCATGATGATGAGACTTACAAGGCTCTGGAGGAATCTATGGCATGGTCAGATGCGGAAATAGTTGATGCAAAGGATTTTAGAAAAGAAATTTCTCCTTGGTTTAACCCTGATTTAAAAACTTATCAGGCAGCGTTGATTACACGCAATTGCTGGCAGGCTACGCCTGGTAAGACTATTGACCTCATCCGCAGGATAGGAATAGACAATGGTGGTATTGTTCAAGAAGATTGCAAAATTTTGGATGTGAGCAGAGACGGAAATAACTACATTGTACTTGCTCATAATCATAACAAGGAGTATGTTGAATATGAAACACCTATTTTTGTCAACGCTTTAGGTCCATCAGCTGGTGTGTTTGCTCAAAAGTTGGGGATTGAAACAGGGATTTATCCTGTGAGACATCAAGCATTTATCACACGCAGGTTGCCCATGCTTGGAAAAGATGGCGACTCATTAGACATGCTTATTGATCGCAGAAAGTATAAGAATTTTTCAGCGGTGTACGGACAACAAATGAAGGAAACCGGACAGATCATTGGGTGTGCTTCACCTGCTGTTGACTCTATGGAAAGTGGTAAAAACTTGAAACTCAATTCTCAGGAATTCCTTGAAATTGTTTCAGAGATTTTTGTTGACTGGATTCCGCAGTTGTCTTCTGTTGGTTTTCAAGCCGCATGGTCAGGATACTATACAGAGCCACGCTATATCATAGACCCAGAACTTGGGTTATTCATCGGGCTTCGCGGACATGGCTTTATGCTTTCACAGTATCTTGCCAAAATGTATGTTGACAAGCTCAACGGCCAGCCTGTCCCTGAGTATTTTGATAAACTCAGACTTGATGGTGCTGGGATAAGTGAAACTGCTTTTAAGTAGGTGTTTCTCTTGTGATAGGTGTAGCGACGATTCGAAGATTAAAAATTAAAATGCATTGTGTTCTCTGTATATGCTGAGTTGTCCTATTTGTTTGATTCAGAGATTGAAAAGCCAATAAAAGGATTGATCTTTACTGCTAATCGTAATTTAAATTAGTTCAATTTAAATCATTATTGTAATTTTGTAAATAATTAATTGATCATTATTAACTTTAATTGAAATTTCATGAAAAAAATTACGCTTTTATTTTTAATTTGTATCTCAGCATTTCAGGTGTTGAAAGCACAAGATACGCTAATTTGGGCCCCTGCGGGAACATATCCAAACATTAGTCAAGCAGGACATTTCAATGCAACAGCAATCATTGGAAATACCTTATATGCTCATTTGACTATTAATGGTTTAACTGCTACAGCAACAATTCAGAAGTATCAAATTACTGATCCTTCTGTTGGTGGTGGTTCATGGATTGCCGGCACAGATTTACCAACAGCACTTATTGGAGGTAATATGGTTGAATGTGGCAATAAACTCTATTATATTGGAGGTAGCACAACAGGTGCCTCTGATGCAGGAGATGCTGTATATTGTTTTGATCCTGGTACTTCAGTATGGACAGCAAAAGCTTCATTGCCAGTGCCTCTAGTAGGACATGGTAGTGTTGTTTGGGGTGATAGCGTTATTTTTGTTATGGGTGGCCCATGGTCAACAACCCCAACAACAAATCTTGATGTGTATTATTACCGACCATCAACAGATACATGGGGGACAATTACAGGTGCATCTGGATTGCCAAGTGGTGCCGGAAGAAGAACATTTGCATTAGGGATTGATGATAATAAAATAATAATTGCCGGTGGTTATGCAGGTGCTTATATTCAGAGTGCATATGTTGGAACCATTGGAAGTAATGCTACTCAAATCACATGGGCTCAGGTTGATGATATCCCTGGAGCATCTGGATTAAGCCGTCCTGGTGGTATTGCCATTGATGGTCGCTTCTTTTTAATAGGTGGTGAAGCTCCAGCAAAAGGTGTTGAGAATATAACACATGTATATAATTTTACTTCTAATGAATGGGAATTTAGTTTTCCTGGTAAACCTTTTGCGACATCAAATATTAATAGTGCAGTAGTGGCAAAAAAATTAAGCGGGAATATTACTGTATTGTTTACAGTTGGGGGATATGATGGTGCAAGTTCTTTAACTTGTTTTGACGTTGCGAAATTTTATGATCCAACAGCTGGACTTGAAGAATTTGCAGCACAACATTTTTCAGTATTCCCAAACCCGGCCCATGATGTAATTACAATAAACCCATCAGTAAATGAAACTGTTGGGAACATTGAAGTCCTGAATATTTTTGGTCAAGTGATAGATGTCGTTCAAATGCATGGAAAAACTGACTTGAACATATCCGGGTATCCTGCAGGTTTATATATAGTACAAATGAAAGAAACTGGTTTTGCGGTAAGTTTTGTGAAAGAATAAATTCGGTTTTTGTTTCAACATATAAAGAGGTGGTCATTATGGATCACCTCTTTTTTTATAAAAAAAACAATTTATTTGATGTTGAAAAATCATTGATTGTAATATATAAAAGGGCTGAAAAAACTTTTTTGTTTTCTTGTTTTTGCGTATTTTCGCAGGATATTACAAAACAATCAAAATTATGATCAATCAAGCATTGATGAGTCCTCGCAGTATTGTTGTGGTTGGGGCTTCAAATGAAATAAAAAAACCAGGTGGTAAAGTCTTGAAAAACATTCTTGACAATCATTTCGTCGGCAATGTGTATGCCGTTAATCCCAAGGAGTCTGAAATTCAGGGCTTAGAGGTTTATCCTAATGTGAAAGAACTTCCTCAGACTGATCTTGCTATTCTTGCCATAGCTGCCAAATATTGTCTCGAAACTGTAAAAACCCTTGCTTATGAAAAGGGAACAAAAGCTTTTATTATTCTTTCTGCAGGTTTCAGCGAAGAAAGTCATGAAGGCGAAGTACTTGAAAATGAAATAGTTAAAATAATTAATGAAACTGGTGGTTGTCTCATAGGACCCAATTGTATTGGAGTCATCACCCCTCATCATGCTTCAGCATTTACCACTCCCGTTCCAACCATGGATCCCAAGGGGATAGATTTTATTAGTGGTTCGGGTGCCACTGCAGTTTTTATTATGGAATCTGGAATTCCCAAGGGACTCACTTTTTCCAGTGTGTTTAGTGTGGGAAATAGTGCGCAAACTGGTGTTGAGGAAATCCTCGAATATCTTGATACCACTTATGTTCATGGAGAAAGTTCTCTCATCAAATTGCTGTATCTTGAAACCATCAGCAATCCTAAAAAATTGTTGAAGCATGCCACTTCGCTGATCAATAAAGGTTGTAAAATTGCTGCGATCAAAGCTGGATCATCTGAAGCTGGAAGTCGTGCTGCTTCTTCACATACCGGGGCACTTGCAAGTTCGGATGTGGCTGTGGATGCTTTGTTCCGCAAAGCAGGGATTGTCCGCTGTAGTGGACGCGAAGAACTTACTGCCGTGGCTGCTGTATTTGTGCATAAGGAACTTCAGGGCAAACGGATTGCTATTATTACCCATGCCGGAGGACCTGCAGTGATGCTCACAGATGTGTTATCCAATGGAGGTATAGAAATTCCATCGCTCAAGGACCATCCAAAAGCACCTCAGTTGCTCGAAAAATTGTTCGCAGGAAGTTCTGTGGCTAATCCTATAGATTTTCTGGCAACAGGTACTGCCCAACAACTTGGTAATATTATTGATGCCTGCGAAAATGATTTCGATGAAGTGGACGGAATGGCCGTTATTTTTGGTAGTCCTGGCTTATTCGAAGTGTACGATGTGTATGATGTTCTTCATGAGAAAATGAAAACTTGTAAAAAACCTATTTTTCCCATATTGCCTTCAGTAATCAATGTTAAAAATGAAATTGATTATTTTATCGGCAAGGGTCGCGTGTTTTTTCCTGATGAGGTTGTCTTTGGCAATGCTCTTTGTCGTGTTGCTGATACTTTAAAGCCAGCTGCAACTACACTGGCAGATTTACCTGTTATTGACAAGGCAGCCATTCGTAAGGTCATTGACGAGGCTCCTTCTGAAGGTTATATTAGTCCCGCGCAACTTGGGATACTTATGGATGCTGCTGGAATTCCAAGAGTGAAGGAAAGTGTTAGCAGCTCAAAGGATGAACTTGTTAAATGTGCCGAAGATATGGGTTATCCTGTGGTAATGAAAGTTGTTGGTCCTGTTCACAAAAGTGATGTGGGGGGAGTAGTGCTGAATGTGATGGATTCTGACACTTTGAGCCGTGAGTTTGACAGAATGATAAAGATTCCTGAAACAACTGCAATTTTGATTCAGACAATGGCTTCTGGAATGGAGCTGTTTTTGGGTGCCAAACGTGAAGACGATTTTGGACAAATGATACTGTGTGGAATGGGTGGAATTTTTGTGGAAGTGATCAAGGATGTTAAAGCAGGTTTGTCTCCTCTGAAAAAATCAGAAGCTCTTGAGATGATCAGAAGTCTGAAAAGTTATAAATTGATTCAAGGTGTGAGAGGAAAAGAAGGAGTGGATGAAGAATTGTTCGCTGAAATTTTGACTCGCCTCTCAGCTTTGCTCGAAGCTGCACCCGAAATTTTCGAAATGGATCTCAATCCGTTGCTTGGCAAGGGAAAACAAATTATAGCTGTTGACGCGCGCTGCAACATCGTGAAAAAGTGATAGTTATCAATAATTAGTGCCAATATAATATCTCTCAATCCTCTAATCTATATTTATTTTGATCCATAAAACTCCACTTGCAGAAGCTTTACGACCCCAGTCATTTGATGACTATCTGGGGCAGGAGCATCTTGCTGGACCTGATGGATTAATCAGGAGAATGCTAGAGAAGGGGGTTATTCCGAGTATGATTTTCTGGGGACCTCCCGGAACAGGAAAGACGACTCTTGCATTGTTGATTGCGGAGATGTATTCCATGGATTTCTATAAACTGAGTGCTGTCAATGCGGGAGTGAAGGATGTGAGGGCTGTTATTGATTCAGCTGCTGAAAAG
>Ga0265295_1009919_pt1 | contig 10023 bp, 16 predicted proteins | sample Munlansysbiofilm_FD_192503 | JGI IMG/M metagenome (GOLD analysis project Ga0265295, IMG submission 192503) | Leachate microbial communities from a municipal landfill in Southern Ontario, Canada - Methane capture system biofilm | ecosystem: Engineered > Solid waste > Landfill > Unclassified ...
TGGCGCGTCGTGAACCGCCTCGAACGGCATGACGCTGAAAGAACCGACCGAGAAGGTCATCCGCACCAATATTTCTCGTGCAGAGTGGTGCCCAACCAACCCGACGGACTCGATCGTCTGTTTGGTGGCAAAGACGGGAACACCCATCTTGGCCACTTCTCGCGCAGATTTGGCGTGGTCAAAGATGGCCATGGGAGACCAGGCAACCCACGGCTGACGATACTTTGAAGTTGAGAGCTTTCTTGATGGTTGTTATTGGGACGCCGCATTCCAGCAGGATGAAGTCTCCAGTTCCAGACGTAATCTTGTAGCAATTCCCTTTTGAGCTACTTGAAATAGTTTTTACGGTCAGCACGTTTCCTCCATGGACAGTTCGACGACCCTCTTCCATATAAATCCGCCAGCCTGTCTCCTTGTCATTCCTGGTTTGTATTCTGTGCCTACAGCAACTTGGCAGATATTCCTACTGCAAACACCAGTGGCTCTCTCAGCTTCGCGGGCATTGGGGAATGTGCTTACGAATCTTCCGTCAAGGTCGAACTGGATTATCCCTTTTGGTCGAAGCCTCTGGTTGTAGCGCTTCACCCCCTCAAGGAACTCGGGCTTTATCCTGGAGATATGCTTCATGTTTTCGCTAGGGGTGAGCCACTCAAGGTTGTCCGCCCTGTTATTCTGCTTGTTGCCGTCGATGTGGTTAACTTGGTGCCGAGGGGACGGCCGTGGCGGCAAAAAGTGACCAGCAACCAACCGGTGGATGTACGTCGATTCGCGCTCTCGAGTTTTCACCCCGGACCCAAGGACCGCCCTCAAATAGTCACCCTTCCCATTTCTGCTTGACAATATTCGCCCGCTCTTATCGCCACGGAACGACTTGAGGCGACCATGGCTTGAAATCTGGTAAACCCCTTCCCATCCACTGACGTCTCTCCATTCTTCTCGCATGGTCGCCTCCATAGTCTCCTTGCTCACACCGCGAACGGAGGCGGGGTCGGCTGTTCTTCCTGCGGCCCAGGGTCAGCGTCGCCGTCGATCATTTTGTTGGCGTCAACAAGATGATCGGTCACCTCGCCTGTTTCCATGTCGATGACTTCTCCGCCCCCATCGGTCGAGGACGGCATCAGTAGCGGCGTGGCGTTGGCGTGTTCCCGGTACTCTGCGTCAAAGAACTCGCCGTCCTGTGCCACCGCCCGCTGAATCTCGATGCTCATCATGCCGTACTTCGAGAGCAGCTGGCGGATAACGGTCTTGGTCGCCATAGCGTCGAAATCGGTCTTCCACGGCCCATTGTTGTAGGTCTTGGAGAACCGCTTGCCGTGCGCCTCGGCCTCCTCCTTGGTCATGTACAGGGTCTTGGTGAAGCCGTTGATCATCTCGAAGTGGGCGAAGTAGCCGACGACGGTGTCGCTTACCTTGTCACCCGAGATGTCAATGTTCCCGGTAAGCCGGTCGCGCTTCTTGAATTCGCCCTCATAGACCGGGCCGGCATTGATCGATCGATAAGCGCCTGTCCTCATTGCCAGCTGAATCATGCCCTTGTAGCCGACGACGAATGTCGGCATCCCCTTGTACGGGACCACATAGGCGAACCCAAGGGATCGCGAGAGCGGCAGGTTCAGGACCGCGGCCTTCAGGCACTCGACAGCGACAGCCTTCGGGTGACAGTTCTGCAGGGCCTTCTCGCTTGTGTAGGTGTCGAGAATTGAGGCTGCGAATACCTCTGGGTTTTTGGCGCACACGCGGGCCAACTGGTCGCGCACATACTGCTCGGAAAGGACTGCGGTCATGATCGATGCCGGGGTGTTGCCTGTATGTGCTACTTGCTTGCTGGTTTCCATGATCTCCTCCTCAGGATTGGATGGTGGTGGTGGGTTACGCTACGGTTTCGACCCGCAGTGCTTTGTCTGGCTCGCTGACAACGAGGCTGATCAGCTGCTGCGGCACCAGCGGCAGGCGCGTGACCGACTCGCGGTTGTCCACCCAGGCGGGCACGTAGATGCCGTAGTGGGCGGAGAGGGTGCGGATAATATCGAGCCCAGCCTGAATCCTTCCGCCGTTGTTGAGATCACTGTACGGCACACCGCCCATGGTGCAGACGCATGTCTCGGACGTGCCGCCGTTGATCTGCGTGTCGAACATTTTGAAGCGGACCAACTCGAACCGGCTGTTGATGCTGGTCTCAAGCGCAGAGATTCGCGCCCGCTGGAACTGCTCGATCAGGTAGATGGTCTGCTCACTCGCCTCGAATTGTCCGGCCAACTCCTTCTCGCGCGCCTTCAATTCGTCGACCCGGTACTGTTGCGTTGCGGCCACCTCGATGTCGGTGATCTCCCGGTTGACAGCGGTCAACTCCTGCCCCTTGGCCTCGATTTGCCCGTCCACCTCGGCCAGGGCCGGCTCGATGCCAGCATTCAGTTCGGCGATCTCCTCGAGCAGCGCCGACTGCTTGGCCGCGTTCTCCTGATACTCTGGCAACTCCTCGACCTTGGGCGCCTCGCCCATGCGGGCCTCAAGTGCCTCGACCACCGCGCGCTGGCCCTTCATCTTGGCGGACGCCTCCTCGACGCCAGCCGCCAGGGCGCTGTTCTCGGTTTCAATCGCCTGTAGCTTCGCCAGGCACTCGTCGATGGCGGCCTTGTTCGCGTTGCCGTCATCCGCAATGGTGGCCAGCGATTGTGCCTTGGCCCGGTTAAAATCAGCCTCCTGCCGGGCGACCAGGTGCTCCGGGTACTCCTGCCCGCAGGTAGGGCACGCGCCGCCGGCAACAAAGCGCTTTGCCGACTGCTCCTGCCACCTCGCCACGATGGCCTGGTTCTCGCGCTTGAGGTCGTCAATCTCGCGGGCGATCTTGTCCACGCTGGTCTTGCCCCACGACAACTTGTTCTGCAGGCCAACCTCGGTCGCGACCAGGTCCGCCAGCTCCTTCCTGGCCGCGGCCAGTTCCTCGGCCAGGGCGCTCGAAGTAGACGTTGCCACCTTGTTCTTGAGGGTGAGCACGGCCGCGTCCAGTTCGGCCAACTCCCGGCGCTTCTCGGCGATCTGCCCGCCGCTGGTGATCGTTGCCTTCTGCTGGCGCAATGCCTCGATCTCGACAGAGAGTTTCTGCGCCTTGCTGGCCAGCACCGCCGGGTTGCCCCCCTTCGCGGTCGCCGGTATGGCCCGGATAGCCTCGTCCACCCGGCCGGGGATGGCGGTCAGCTCCTCGTTGATCTTCTTGCGCGTGGCAAGTTCCACCTTTTTCAAGTCGTCAACAGAGTGGCGCTGCAGACGTTCCCCGAGAGGAGCCAGTTCCGGGCTTGCCGCCAGTATCTCCGCGTCCGACACCTCGCCAAAAGCGTTGACCAGCAACTCCCGCCGTGCCTGCCAGGTCAATTGCTCCGAGAAGAACACCGGGGTGGTCAGCATCCGCAGGACGTTCTCGGGAGCAATGCCCGCGATGAATGCCTGGTATTCGCCCTTGCTCGTCGGCACGCCATTGATCTGGTATTCCGTGGTATGGCCGTCGAACACCTTGTCCGAGCTGCCCCTTTTTCGGGTCCATTTTTCACGGTAAACCTTCCCCAAGACCACCGGAAGCGGGTCGGCATCAAGCTGGACAACCGCCTCGACCGAGTGATCGAGCATGTGCTCGGCCTCGCCGTTCTCGTCCAGGGTCTTGACATTGAAGTCCTTGGCTCCCGACGAATCCTTGTCGAACAGGAGCCATGTCCAGGCGTCGAGGATGGTGGTTTTGCCGAGCGCGTTGTCGGCGTAGATGTTCGCGTCCAGGCCGTCCAGGTCGATTGTCAGGTGACGGATGCCTTTGAAATTGCTGATGGTCAGTTGGTTCAGTTTCATGTTCTCCTCCTCAATTTGCCTGCTGATCTGCGGGCGAACTTGCAGCCGCTACCGCGCTCAGCCTCGACGACAGGTGGGCTATGGCAACGGCTTTGGCGTCTACTGCTGGCACTAGGCTGGATTCTTCCGTGTATCCTCCCTGGCGCATGTAGTACTTGACCGTTGTCACCCCTCCACACGTTGAAATTTCGATGTTTTTGATTTCGCTGACTTTTGCCTCGTCCTTTGTACCGCTGGCCCACTGGATGATTGAATCCAGAAAACAGACCTTGTCCCCGATGTTGAACTTGCTCTCAAAAATTGCCATCTTCTCCTCCTCTTGTTGTTGAATGGCGCTCGCCGGCAGGATTCGAACCTGCACGCACTCTCCCACGACCTGTTTCCAGTGAGTGCCCGGCACGCTCAGGCGTCTACCAATTCCGCCACGGCGAGCGCCTGTCTTGGCTATGCGATGATGATCGCCTGATCCGGGTCCAGGTTGTCGGCCATGTATCCCTTGATTGTTTCCACAGCCGTGTTCCGCCACGCCCCACCGTCCGCCTCAAACAGCGCGCACCGGGGGCCTTCGTCCTTGTCCGCCTTGATCCGCAGCACGAACTCGCTCGCCGGCTGTTGGATGTCCATGAACGTGCGGTACGGGCGCAATGCCACCGGATTCGGCAGGTCAACAACGGCGACCCGGGCCACCCCCGCCTTTGCCGTGACCCGCTGCGTGATGCCGTCGTCGGCCACGTTTGTCTCGCTGCCCTGTGTGAGGTTGCCGACCACCTTCAAAATATCCAGGGCGGTCTGGTCCTGAATGAACATGGACTGCAGGTAGATCACGAACTCCTCGACCGGCATGTACCGATCGAACTTGTGGGACAACTGGAAGGGCGAGGCGGTGGCGAACTTCTCGCGCTGTTTGAACGGCCCGAACAGCGGCGAGACGACATCTACCTGCTGATCACTGACCACATGCACGATGGTGCGCTCACCGACCTGTGCGGCAAAGTCCAGGCAGAAGTCCACCAGGCCGGACAGCGTGTGCATCTTGAGCGGGGTCGCTTCCGGTTCCAGGTTCGGGTAAATCTTCGCCGTGGTGTAGTTCCGGCCGTCAACTTCGATGCCGCTGACCTCGGCAAGGCTGACAATCTTCTCGATGAAACTTGCATCCAACATTTGATTCTCCTCCAGGTTTAGTGATGATGGTTATTTGCTGCCGCCGGCCGCGATGGACAGGACTCTCGGCTTCTGCTCGGCAACCGGGGCTGGTTCAGGCTCACTGAACAGGCTTTGCTGTTGCGGGCTGTACTCGGTGGCAACAGCCACGCCGTGCTCGACGCCAACAAACATGGTTGACTCGAACGGCAGGACCGGGGCCAGCTTGCTGTCGCAGTGGATCTCCACCGCGCACATGCTTCGATCCTTGGTCGGCTTGATCACGAGTTTCAGCGTGATGTTCCGCTTCAACTCGGGCTTGGTGTTCGGGTCGGCGATGTTGAACACCAGCTTTTCCAGTTCGGCTTGGAACATCTCGGCCGCTGCGCCGAAGCCAAGGGTTTCAAGGGATACTTGATCTTTTCTCACTTGCTCCTCCGTTTGGTTATCGCGCGAATCTGAAAGCCAGTCCGCGCCCGTTGTTGAACTTCGACGCCTGCCTTTTGGTCGCCGGAACCCCGGCCATCTCGCAGGCGTCTGTGAAATACTTGGATTCCAACCTGTCTCGGTTCCTCTCGCGCCGCTTGATCTCTGCAGGGCCGGGGGACCAGCTCCCCGGGGTAACGTAGCCCGCCTTCTGGTTGATCATTCTCCTCTCCACTCTTTGATTTTGACGACCGCTACTCCGCCCGGCTCAACCGTTGAGCGCGTAACCAGGAGGCGGTCAACTTGGCTGTCGTCGAGAAACACGCCAGCTTTCTGCATCCCGTCAAAAACCGCCTTGACGGTGTTATCTATGTCGAACTTTCGTCTGTCCCTTGGGTGCAGGGTGATCTCCACAGCCAGCCTGCAGTCCAGGTGCTTCGCCGCTCCGCACGCCCTTACCGCCCGCATAACCGCGTCCCGGTACACCCGGCCGCGCTTGCTCATGATCGCCCGGCCATTGACGCTCCGATAATAGGAGTTCACGCTCGGCGGCCACGGCAGCACTATCGTCGTCACCATGTGTCCCTGCTCCGACAGGGGAAATCGGCCGATCCAGCGCTTTCAATCGTCGGCCGCGATCCATAGGAGGAGGCGTCGGGGTCAGGCTCCTTTCTGCCTCCCGAGGTGACAGGCGGGAGCGCTGGTGCCCATGCCTGATTCCCTCGGATGCTCTTTTCGCACCGCTGACAAAGACCGTTCTCGGTCAGGGTGCATTCGTCTCCACAGTCGGCGCAGCGGCCGACACGGCGCGGGATCTCCCAGGGCCGATATTCTTTGGCGCTCATGCTGTTGCCACCCACATGAGGCTGATCAGCATTCCGCACCAGATCGCCACGACCACCAGACCGGCGGCCTGGCTGTTCTCGAATCTCTCCCATGCCTCTTTCATTTCTTGCCCCTCCTGATCTTGGTCATGATCGCAGCCACTTCGGCGTCAACGTCGATGCCGGATTTGAATCGCTTGATGTAGCTGTCAACGTCGTCCGGGTGTATCCGGACGTTGTTGCCGTTCAGCCGGTAGTGCGTCAGCCCGTCCTTCATCCACCGGGTGATGGTCCAGCGGCTTACCCCGGCGTACTCGGCCGCCTTGGGGACGTTCAGCCACATGCCTCCGCCTCCTCGGTCAGGAATTTGTTGATGAAGTACACCTGCCCGGCCCCGGTAATTCGCGGCGTCTTCGTGACGATTACCTTGCCGCTGGCATCGCTGACGTTTCTGGTCTGGACCTCGATCAGGCCCATCTCCATGGCGCGCTGTGTCGGCTGGTTGTAGTCCCTGCATCCGCGCTTGATCAGGTATCCGTTTTCGCGCATCCACTCGAAAAGCCGCTTCTCGCCCATGTCGACGCCGTTTTGGTGAAGCAGTTTGGCAAGTTCGCGGACAAGGATGGTAGAAGGCGAGCAAGTCAGCGCGTCGGAGAACAGCACCTTCGGCCGGTCGGCGTCGATCCGCTGCTGTTGTTGGGTGGCCTGCAGGCGCAGCTCTTTGACCTGTTGGGCATAGCCGATGATCAGGTCAGGGTTGGCGAGCAGTTCTTCCGCTTTGTGGAGCGACATATAGACGCCACCGGTCTTGCGGATGGTGGGGAGGACTTCGTGGGTGATCCAGCGCTTGAAGAGTTTTGCTTCCGGCTTGCGGGATTTGAGAGTGAGTGAGTAGAGACCAGCTTCGCTTATTATGGAAACCTGCTGGACCCCGCCAAGGGTATAGACAGTAGCGATACCCTTCTCGTCATCATCAAGCACCTTGGATAACGTGTCGCTAACGTTCGAGATTCCCAGCACCTCGCAAACGTCCCTGGCGACGAACCAGGGCTCGCCGTCGATCAGTACGGTTCGGACTTCGTTCTGGCCATAGTTGAAAATCGAAAGATCGTTCATTGCTCCCCTTTGTTTTTCGTTACCTCGACAAAGCGCTGCCATGCGGCCTTTCGCTCTTTAGCCCGGTCGCGGTCCAACCACAGCCCTAGTGTCCCCCCTATGACAACGGCTGCTTTCTTCGCGGTCTGAAAGCTGAAGTTGCGATTCCCGGCCAGCACGTAATCGAGGTGCTGCCTCGTGATTCCTAGTAATTGTGCGGTTTCTGTCTTGTTCATGAGAGCAAAGGTAGCACGGCACAAGTTGTACGTCAACACCAAAAAGCAACGCATGGTTTCTTTTTTTGGGAGCCAGAATTCTCCTTGACGCGAAACTGACAGTTGTCGCAATGTACAACGGTACAAACAAGCGAAAAGGGGAGGATTGGTATGTTTGGGCGCGAACTGAGGAAGGCCAGGAAGTCGGCCCGGTTGACGCAAGACCAACTCGCCAGGCGGGTTGAGGAGTTGACCGGAGAACCAATCTCCCGGCAGGGCGTTGGAAAGTGGGAGTTGGGCGAGGCTGTGCCTGAGCGCAGCAAGTGGCCAGCACTCGAGACGGCGCTCAAGAAACCAGCGGGCTGGGTTATTAGGATCCTAGAGGAGGCGGATAAGATGAATCCATACGGCAACATCATCAAGGCGGCCAGGGTCCAAAGGGGCATGGACCAGGACGATCTGGCCGAAGTCTTCGGCGTCTCGCAGCAGATGGTCAGTTTGTGGGAGAAATCTGGGAGTGTGCCAAGAAAGCACTGGAGCAAGCTGGCCGAAGTCCTCGGCGTGAATTTGTCCACCGTAGGCAACAACAGCGGCAACACCAACACGCAAGGCGCGGCCGTATCCCACAGCGTCCGCACCACCATCGGCCAGCAAGAGCGCCAGGCGTTCCACGCGGACATGACCGAGGACGAGTACTTCCTCTGGATGGCCTACAAGCGCATCCCGCCAGAGAAGCGCCAGGAGGTTCTCTCCGAGTGTCAGCGGCGGCTCATGCGGGTCATTGGCCAGTTCGCTGGCGAGTAGGCACATTTACCCATTGTGGCATGAAAAATGCCCCCACCCCCCGCATCTTGATTGACTTCCCTGTCATTCTGTGGCTTGTCAGTGCCAACCGACAACCAAAACGATAGGGCACTGTCATGGAGCACGGAGTATCGGAGGAGGGGGAAGATGTCCGCCGGCCGGTGAATATCCGGGTGAGCGATAGCGTGCAGACCAGCATTCATCTGCATTTCCATTTTGGCGAGGCCGAGGGAGGGGTGGATCAAGCGGCGACCCTGGCCCGCCTCTGGTCCTTGGCCGGGACGATCCAGCCGGCCACCGGAACGCCCACTGCTTTGCCCTCAACTCACCCTACCGGAAAAACGGGTTGATCCTAGACGTTGTCGGCAGGCTGAAAGACCGAAAAAACAGGCCGAGATCGAGAGTCGCCCGCATCTGCCCACAGTGCCTCGAATACTATTCTGCGGCCTTCAACACCTGCACCTGCGGGTACACCGGCCCGAAACGACAGGAAACCCACCCGGACATAGCGGCGCTGTACCGAACCCTATCCATGCTGGCGGGTGGCGAGCCCATCATTGAACTCCCACCAGGGACAGCCATCCCCCACCACGGCAGCCGGCTTGTACCCATGGTGGCGGTCCCGTTGCTGGGCCGCGTGCCGGCCGGCATCCCCGAGGAGGTCGCCGAACTGGTGGAGGAATACATTGCCCTGCCGGGGGTGACCGAGGGAACGTATGCGCTGCGCGTCAAGGGAGAGAGCATGGCCCCGACCATCCGCCACGACGACACCGTGCTGTTTCGCATCGACCAGGACGCCCGTCCCGGGAACGTGGTGGTGGTCAATGACGAATTCGGAGACAGCATGCTGAAACGACTGAAAAAGAAGGACGACGAATACTGGTTGACCAGTGATAACCCGGAATACCCGGCAGTCCGGCCGAATAGCCACTACCGCATCATGGGCGTGGTCGTGCGCGTGGTCCGGGACATTCCATTTTGAGGGAGGCGAGCATGCAGCAAGGCGCAACCTGCCCCGGATGCGGGGCGGCTCGGCAGGTCGGGGCGGATGAAAACCGCCTGGCGCGCAGCCCTCACCCGGGCAGGGCTCACCAGGCGGATCCGCCCCTACGACCTGCGCCACCTGGCGGCAAGTGCCATGCTCGATGCCGGCGCGGATCTGAAATCTGTCTCCGAGATCCTCGGCCACGCATCGCCGGACATGACCCTGCGCACCTACCAGCACACATCCACGGCGCTGCGCCGCGAGGCCATAGCGCGCCTTGGTAACCCGTTACCAGCGGTCACCACCGAAACAGACGGAACAGAGGGGGAATAGCTGCTGAGGCCCTACTCTTCGGGACGCTGGGGTCGGAGGTTCGAATCCTCTCTTCCCGACCACTTAGAACACAAAAACCCGCTGGAGAGTTACCAGCGGGTTACCAGAGATCGGGGCGGCCATTGGTCGCCCCTTTTTTTGTGCCTATCGCCCGGCGCCCTTGGCGCGGTTGCAGTCGGCGAGCAGTTCGACCAGGCGCAGGGCTGCGGCCTGTTGGCTGGTGGGCGCGCGGTCGCCGCACTCGATGCGGCTGATGTGCTGCGGCCGGGTGCCCATGAGGTCGGCCAGCTCGGCCTGGGTGAGGCCGAGCCGGAGGCGGATGGTGCGGAAGTCTTCGCTGGTCATGCCTCCGCCCGGAACTGCCCGC
>Ga0265295_1009920_pt1 | contig 10023 bp, 6 predicted proteins | sample Munlansysbiofilm_FD_192503 | JGI IMG/M metagenome (GOLD analysis project Ga0265295, IMG submission 192503) | Leachate microbial communities from a municipal landfill in Southern Ontario, Canada - Methane capture system biofilm | ecosystem: Engineered > Solid waste > Landfill > Unclassified ...
GGCATCAGCAACGCGACTTATTACCAGTGGAAAAGCAAGTACGGTGGTTTGGAGGCGTCGGATTTGAAACGATTGCGGGACATCGAGGTGGAAAATGCCCGTCTAAAGAAAATGTACGCAGAATTGGCTTTGGAGAACGCAGCGATCAAAGATTTGCTGGGAAAGCTCTGACGCCGGAGCGACGACGTGAAGCGGCCTTGCACTTGGTTCAGCAAGGTTCGCTTTCCATTGCCCGGGCATGTCGTCTGACACGCCTGTCTCGTCGCAGTTGGTACCGGCCTGACCCCAGTCAGCATCGTCTTGAACGTGATCAACCTATCATTGATGCGCTTAACGCAATCGTGCAAGATCCAACGCGATCCCGTTGGGGCTTCTGGAAATGTTTTTATCGATTGAGACTGGATGGAAAACTTTGGGATTTCAAGCGAGTGTGGCGTATTTACTGTGCGCTGAATTTGAACCAAAAACGTCGCACCAAAAAACACTTACCCGAGCGTGCGCCAGCGCCTTTGGCAGTGCCTGCGGAATCGAATTACAGTTGGTCTTTTGATTTTATGAGCGATGCACTTTACAACGGTACGCGCTTTCGTGTGCTCAATATCATTGACGAAGGCGTCAGGGAAGCCTTGGATATCGTGATTGATACCTCACTGCCGGCCACCAGAGTGGTGAGAACGCTGGAGCAACTTAAAGCAGAAAGAGGCCTGCCTAAAATGATTCGCGTGGATAATGGTAGTGAAATGACGTCGCTTGCTTTTACACAGTGGTGTGAAGCACATGGCATCAAGATTTGTTATATTGAGCCAGGCAAGCCAAACCAAAATGCTTATATAGAGCGATTTAATCGCAGTTATCGCACCGAAGTCCTGGACCCGCATTTGTTCTCATCGCTGGATCAGGTGCGAGACCTCAGTTGGGCCTGGATGTTAAGTTATAACGAGGAACGACCCCATGAGTCATTGGGTAACTTACCACCCAGTGAATTTAAACGACAGTTAGCAGCAGAAGTCTCTAGTTATGAACTGTGCGCTTGACGGTAAGCTTACGGAATGCCCGCCTCTTCATGAATCCGTCATATTTTTTTGTTAGTTTGATTGCTAATTAATTATTTCATTTCATAATCAATTTTTAGCGCAAATAAATATGTCGGAAATCAATCGGACGGAACTGTTCGGCAAACTGGATTCATTGCTTTATCGCTCACTGGAAGGCGCAACCGCATTTTGCAAATTAAGGGGGCATCCTTATGTGGAGCTGGTGCACTGGCTGCACCAGATCATGCATGAGCATGACAGCGATTTTCAGCGCATTATCAAATATTTTAATCTTAAGCCCGATGAGGTGGAAAAAGGTATTGTTGCCGCGCTGGATGAATTGCCCCGGGGCGCGGCTTCCATTTCCGATTTGTCCGAACATATTGACAGTGCTACTGAAAGAGCGTGGGTGTATGGTTCCCTTAAGTATGCGGCGGCGCGGATACGCAGTGCACACCTGATGCTGGGGTTGCTGAAAACAAACTCATTGCGTAATGTCCTGTACGGTATTTCACCCGAATTCCGTAAAGTTGTGCCCGATGTACTGGCCAATGAGTTGCCGGTGATTGTTAAAGGGTCGGCAGAAGATAAGGACAGTGTCGTGCCGGAAGCCGGTGTTGCTGTGGCAGGACAGTCTGGTTCAGCCAATCGGGGCAAGTCTGCCCTGGCGCAATATGCCGTGGATATGACTGCACGTGCCCGTAAAAATGAGATAGATCCGGTCTCGGGACGGGATGAGGAAATTCGCCAGATTATTGATATTTTGATGCGTCGTCGCCAGAATAATCCCTTGCTGACCGGTGAGGCCGGTGTTGGTAAAACAGCGGTTGTCGAGGGGCTGGCGATCCGGCTGGCCCAGGGGGATGTGCCACCGGCCTTGCGGCAGGTAAGCCTGTATTTGCTGGATATTGGTTTGCTACAGGCCGGTGCCAGCATGAAAGGGGAGTTTGAGTCCCGGCTGCGTCAGGTGATAGATGAAGTCCAGAACAGTGAAAAGCCCATTGTGCTGTTTATTGATGAAATCCATACCCTGATTGGTGCCGGTGGGGCAGCGGGTACGGGTGATGCGGCAAACCTGCTCAAGCCGGCACTGGCGCGGGGGCAGTTACGCACGATTGGTGCCACCACATGGGCCGAGTACAAAAAATATATAGAAAAAGACCCGGCCCTGACCCGCCGTTTTCAGGTGGTGCAGGTGCATGAGCCCGATGAGGCCCAGGCCCTGATTATGTTGCGCGGTCTGGCAGGCAATCTTGAGTCGCATCATAAAGTATTGTTGCTTGATGAGGCGATTGATGCCGCGGTACGCCTTTCCCATCGTTATATCCCTGCCCGCCAGTTGCCCGATAAAGCGATTGCCTTGCTGGATACTGCCTGCGCGCGCGTGGCGGTCAGCCAGCATGCACAGCCTTGCGCACTGGAAAATGTCCAGCGCCAGATTGAGCACCTGACTGTCGAAAAAGAAATTGCCTTGCGTGAACAGCAACTGGGTATTGCCACTGATGGGCGTATTCAAGAGCTGGACGGAGATCTTGCACAGGCCCGGGAAAAACGGCTTGCACTGGAAAACGACTGGCAGGCCGAACAGGAACTGGTTACGCGTTTGTTGGCGCACAGGGAGCAATTGCAGCAAGCAGGGTTGAGTAATGAAGAAAAGGACGAAATCAGGGTTTCGCTGCAACAGATACAGGCAGCGCTTCTGGTTTTGCAGGGAGAGCGTCCGCTTATTTTTGCTGCGGTGGATGCCAATGCGGTGGCTGCCGTGGTTGCGGACTGGACCGGTATTCCGGTTGGGCGGATGATGAAAGACCAGCTGATGTCCGTGCTGGGTTTGGCGGATACGCTGGAACAGCGTGTCATTGGCCAGCGGCATGGATTGGACATGATTGCCCGCAGGGTGGTTACTTCAAGGGCCCGTTTGACCGATCCTGACAAACCGGTGGGTGTCTTTATGCTGTGCGGCCCCAGCGGGGTGGGTAAAACCGAAACGGCCCTGGCCCTGGCAGAATCGCTTTATGGCGGTGAGCAGAATTTGATTACGATTAATATGAGTGAGTTTCAGGAGGCACACACGGTTTCTGCCCTGAAAGGAGCGCCACCGGGGTATGTGGGTTATGGTGAGGGCGGACGCCTGACTGAAGCGGTACGGCGCCGTCCTTATAGCGTTATTTTGCTGGATGAAGTAGAAAAGGCCCATCCGGATGTACATGAACTTTTCTTTCAGGTTTTTGACAAGGGCTGGATGGAAGACGGAGAAGGCAGGCAGATTGATTTTCGTAATTCAGTGATTATCCTGACTTCCAATACAGGCACCGAACGTATTATGGACTTGTGTAAAGACCCAGACCTCATGCCCGATGCCGAAGGTCTGGCGGCTTCTTTGCGTGATCCTTTGCTGAAAATTTTTCCGCCTGCCTTACTGGGCAGGCTGGTGGTCATCCCGTATTACCCGCTGTCTGATGAAATGCTGGGCAATATTGTCCGCTTGCAGCTTGCCAGAATCCGTAAAAGAATCCAGGCCAATCATGGTATTGAGCTGGTGGTGCATGAAAATGCCGTGCAGTTGATTATAGAGCGCTGCACCGAAGTTGAATCGGGCGGACGTATGGTAGATGCGATCCTGACCAATACCGTACTGCCTGAAATCAGCCATCAGATTCTGGCAGCCACCATGGGTGGTAACGTCATTAGTCAGTTTGAGCTGGGTACCGGTGAAGGCGAATTCAGTTACCGTTGGTGTTAATTGGCTGGCTGTATGCCGCTTGTTCCAGGGCTTGCATTATTTGGTCTTCCTGGTGTTCAGACAATGCATTGCTGTGCTGGATAGTGCTGGGCCTGGGATCGGAAAAAATACTGCTGCGATGTTGATCGGCACCATCACTGCTTAGCATATTTAAGGGGTCATTGTGCCCATATTGCTGTACGCCTTGTGGCGTGAGCAGGGAAACGGGATTAGGGTGATTGCGCTCGGCAGCGCTGGCCATTTCAAAGGGATGGGTGTTGTCTTGTGGTGATGAACCAACAGGGATGACACCGGGGCTGTTAAGCAGATCGGCAAAAATATCCTCTGCTGGTGCTGGTGCTGGTGCTGGTGCTGGTGCTGGTGGTTTTATTGGGTTTTCTGCCTGTGCCCAGACGGTATCCCCGGATGGAGCACGGTTATTTATTGCCTGCGGCTCAATGACTGGGGTTTTTGGCATGACTGAGGCAACGGGTTCGGCTACGGCTGCGTTTGTGTGTGTGGCAATTTTGTCTTGTGGCCGCAATACAAAATTGCCAATAATAATTTCATCATTTTCTTGCACCGGTATTTCCTGCCTGAATGACAGGGAAATGCCGCCAACCGAGATCGGGATAATGCTGCTTAAATTAATTAAGGTGGCATTGCCTTGTTGGTTCACCTTGCAAACAGCCTGTACTTTGCCAGCGGATTGATCCCTGTCACTTAGGACAAGATCATTGTCGGGACTGCTGCCAATAGTGGCTCCTGGCGAACCAAGCAGATAGCTTGCCACTTTGCCAGGGTCTGTTTTATTGATAATGGATAGTGTAATCATGCGTGGAATCCGTTGGTGGACGGGTGAAAAGACGGGTGTTTATTTTTTGACGGGCATCTGTTGCTGGATACGCAAACGTGTTGCCTGGACTTTTTTGTTTTCTTTTTCAAATACGGGGCCCCATGTTGGATGGGTGCTTTCCGCTTCAGTCAGCTGATAGTCGGGATTGGCGGCCAGCAACTGGTTGAATGTCTTGCCGCAGGCGGTTCTGGCCCGGGTGAGGCATTGGCTGAAAGCCTGGTATTTCAGGGCTTCCGAGCGGAAAGCCAGTGAGCCGCTTAGCATGAGTGGTTCAGCCTTGATGTTTTTGATCAACTCTTTATATGCACCATTGGAAAAAGAAGACTCCAATGCCTGCAAGACCTGTTCTTCTTCGGAGGAGTAAGGGCTTGGTGGTGCTTTGGGGGTAGAGGAGCAGGCGCCAAGAAGAAGGCCGGCTATGACGGTGCCAATGGTGCGGGTATAAAATTTCTTGCTCATAAAATTTATGTTTGGAAATGTTGATGTAATAAAAATGTTTGATAATGAAAATATGATTTTTTTCATGACAGCTTTTTGTCATGATTTATATGTTTATTAATCTTACCTTACGAACATGACAGAAATATGTTGCTTTATTTTTTAAGGCTGGGCATGGTTGCCTGTCTCGTTTTGCTGGCAGGGTGTGCGGCCAGTGAAAATAAACTGGCTGTCCCTTATGTTGTCGAGTTAAGGGCTTCTGATACGGTTAACCGGAATGCCAGGGGGGTTGCAACACCGGTAAAAATTACCATTTACGAACTCAAGTCCAGTACTGCCTTTGAGACCTCGGATTTTTTTACCTTGCAACAAAATCCCCAGCAGGTATTGGGTGAGCAACTGCTGGAAATCAGTTCAGTCATGCTTCGTCCCGGTCAAACAGAAAAGGTCAGGGCAATGGGCAATATCCAGGCAAAATCCCTGGGTGTGGTTGCCGCTTTCCGTGATCTGAATAACAGCCAGTGGCGGCTGCTGATACCCCTGCCTGAAGCGGAAACCACCAATCTTTACAAATTCTGGCATTTTTCGCCCGGTGAGGCACGCATCGTGATTGATGTCGATGAAAAATCCATCAGCCTGAACCGCAATGCAAAGTCTGATTAAACCATTTCAATACGCATGAATATTAAAAACAAGGTAGTCTGGTCCGAGGGCATGTTTTTACGCCCGCATCATTTTCAACAGTTTGAACACTATTTGGCAAGTAATGCCCAAATCCGGCAAGAGAGTGCCGCCGGTTATTTCTGGGGCTTGCGTGAACTTGAAATAGATACCGATGCGCTCTTGCTGGGTAAGATCATTGTTGCCAATGCCAAGGGAATATTGCCAGATGGCACCGCTTTCAGTTTTCATGGCGCTGCCGGTCCGGCTGCACTAGAGGTGCCGGCTGGTACATTTGGGCAACGGGTTTTTCTTGCCCTGCCACGTTACCGCGATGAGTCGGAAGAGGTGGTGTTTGATGATGCCGATGATTCCCTGGCCCGTTATGCGGTGATTGAAGAAGAAGTGGTTGATGCTTGTGATATATCCATGGGAACTGCCGTTATCCAGACTGGCCGGTTGCGTTTGCGCCTGATCCTGGAAAAGGATTTGGGTGATGAGTGGATAGGGATGCCGCTTGCCGTGATTGCTGAAAAGAATGATGACCGTAAAGTCATTCTGGATAAAAATTATATTCCACCGGTATTGTCGTATGCGGTCAGTCCTGTATTGAATCAATATATCAAGGAAATTGCGGGCCTGCTTGAAGCGCGTAGCGAGTTGCTGGCCAACCGTTTGCAGCAACCTGGCCGTAGCGGAGTGGCAGAGGTATCGGAATTCATGATTCTGGAAACCATTAACCGGTATCGGGGGGCGTTCTGGCACATGATGAGCCTGGAGCATTTGCATCCAGAGCGTGTGTTCCATGATTTCCTGATGCTGGCCAGTGACCTGGCAACGTTTACCCAACCCGGCAAACGGATGAAGGGCTTTCCTGTCTATATACACGATAAGCTGCAAGCCGGTTTTGAGCCTTTGCTGGAAATACTACGTGCTGCCTTGACAAGCATTCTTGATGAGCAGGCCGTCCGGATTCCCTTGCATGACAAGGGCGCAGGCCTGCTGGTGGGGCAGGTGCCTGACTTGCAATTGTTGCCCGGTGCGGAATTTATTCTGGCCGTCTATGCGGATATGCCGGCTGAAACCCTGCGCATGCATTTTCCGGCACAAGCCAAGCTGGGGCCGGTTGACCGGATTCGCGATCTGGTTCATTTACAGTTGCCCGGTGTTTCATTAAGGCAGATGTCAAATGTGCCGCGCCAGCTTCCTTATAGTGCCGGGCATATTTATTTCTCTCTGGAGAAAAATGGCGAAATGTGGAAACAGCTGGAAAGAACCGGTGCCTTGGCCTTGCATCTGGCGGGTGAGTTTCCCGGGCTCGCTCTTGAGTTTTGGGCCATCAGGCAGGAGCGGGGTTAATTCAGATAATGCAGGCAGGAAATCCTAACAATACACAGATGGGGCAGTGGGCGGCACCGCAGGGAGCCGCTGCTTCAGACAGCTTGCGAGCCGCTGATTATGTCATTAGCGGTTCAAATGCTTTGGTGGCTGCGGCCAATCCCCTGCTGGTTCTGATACCGCAAATTCGCAGTACCCGCAACCATCCTTCCCCATCCGATCTCAGGCTCAGGCTGATTGATGAAATCCGTCAGTTTGAGTTGCGTGCCCAGCATGCGGGCATCAGCAATGAAACGATTCTTGGTGCGCGCTATTGTTTGTGTACCGCGCTTGATGAAGCCGCCGCTTTAACGCCCTGGGGTGGGGGTGGTGCCTGGTCGGCCAACAGCTTGCTGGTGACCTTCCATAATGAAACCTGGGGTGGCGAGAAGTTTTTTCAGTTGCTGGCCAAATTGTCCCAGAATCCGGCACCTCATATTGATTTGCTGGAATTGCTTTATTACTGTCTGGCCCTTGGTTTTGAGGGGCGTTACCGGGTGGCCGATAATGGCCGCTCGCAACTGGAAACCTTACGCCAGCGTCTTTTGCTTATTTTGCATAATGCCCGTGGCAAATATTCTCCTGCCCTGTCAGGGCACTGGCAAGATAAACCGGTACAAAACCAGCTTAAACGCCTTCCCGTTCCTTTGTGGGTGGTTGCCGTGATGTCGGTGGCCCTGGGCCTGTTTTCCTACCTGGGTTTTTCATGGTCGCTGGGTGACAGGTCCGATCAGTTATTTGCCGACATTATTAAAGTCAAGCCGCCTGCGGTGCATCTTACGGCACCGGTAATGGCCCAGCCAGCGGTGCCAGTGGCCAGAACGGCACGTCTGGCACAGTTTCTGGCACCGGAGATCAGGGAAGACCTGCTAACCGTGCGTGATGAGGCTGATCGCAGCGTGGTTGTTTTACGGGGGGACGGTCTGTTTGAGTCAGGTTCGGATACCGTCCGTTCACAATATCTACCGGTTCTGTCACGGGTGGCTGATGCCCTGAATGAAACCAGTGGAAATATTCTGGTCAGTGGTTATAGCGATAACGTACCGATCAAGACCGTGCGGTTCCCGTCCAACTGGGAACTGTCGCAGGCACGGGCCGATTCCGTCAAGAAGCTGCTGGATGAACGCTTGCTTAACAAGTTGAGGGTTCGTGCCGAAGGCAAGGCCGAGGCAGATCCTGTTGCGCCCAATGATACGCCTGCCAACCGGGCCCGTAACCGTCGTGTGGAAATTACTTTGCTGGTCTCTCCAGTTGCCTCTGCCGTGCAGGAGAATCAATAATGTTTAGCGGTTTTATCAGTTCAATTTTCAGTGGCATTTTCAGTTTTCTGTTCAGTACCGGCCTATGGACTTTTTTGGGCCTGCTTGTATTGTCTTACCTGATCTGGGTTATTGGGCCTTCGCTGGCAATCAATCAGTGGTATCCGCTGGAAAGTGCTGATGTCCGCATGTATGTGATTATAGCCATTTTTTCAATATGGCTATTACGCATTATCTGGCGAAAGTGGCGGGAAGGGCGCCTGAATGCCCAATTGCTGGGCAAGTTGCGAAAACCGGTAAAGAACGCTAACCTGGAAAGCCTGCCTGAAAAGGAAAGAGCCGAATTGCGGGTGCTGAACGAGCGTTTTGACGAGGCCATTAACTTGCTGAGAAATGTCCGCTTTGAAGGTTCGCAGAAAACGCCTGTCTTATCCCTGTTTTCAAAACAGCATTTATACCAGTTGCCCTGGTATGTGTTTATTGGTGCACCGGGCTCAGGGAAAACAACGGCCTTAATCAATTCAGGATTAAACTTTCCGCTGGCTGACAAGTTTGGAAAGGTTGCGCTTAAGGGTGTGGGGGGTACCCGTAACTGCGACTGGTGGTTTACCGATGATGCAGTATTGCTGGATACGGCGGGGCGTTATACCACGCATGAAAGTGATCCGGTTAATGATGAAGAAGAATGGAACGGCTTTCTGTCCTTGCTGGCAAAATACCGTGGCCGGCAGCCAATTAACGGGGTCATGTTAACGGTGAGTGTGGCAGACCTGTTAAGCAGCAATGATACGGATCGGGTCCAGCATGCGGCCGTCTTGCGCCGGCGCCTGCAAGAATTGCGTGAGCAGCTGGGGATCCAGTTCCCGGTTTATGTGCTGGTGACCAAGGTTGATTTGCTATCGGGTTTTGAAGCTTACTTTAATGCATTCAACCGGCAGGACCTGGAGCAGGTATGGGGGTTTACGTTCCCCTACGAACAGTCACAGGAACCTGGCTTCAATTTGCTGGATGCCTACAATACCGAGTATGAATTGCTGAAACAGCGTCTGTTCAGTGCCATGCCCGATATTATGGGCAGTGAACCCGATGAGCAAAAACGTGCCCTGGCTTATTTGTTGCCCCAGCAATTTGCCAGCCTGCAGTCCATTTTGGGTTATTTCCTGAGTGACGTGTTTTCTTCTTCAAGATTCGAGTCAACCGTGCTGCCGCGTGGTGTTTACTTTACCAGTGGCACCCAGGGCGGTGCTACTTTCGATCAGGTTACCGAACCGCTGAAAAAACACCTGAAAATAGAGGGCATACAGGCAGATCAGGCCCATTTACCGGCAGAAGCCGGCAAGAGTTATTTTCTGCATAATTTGCTTAAAGATGTCGTTTTCAGGGAATCCGGTCTGGCCGGCCTGAACCTTAAATGGGAAAAGCGTTACCGTACCATGCAGTGGACAGGTTACGGCACCATGGCCACGCTGACTGTTTTGTGTATATTGGCCTGGCTTAACAGTTATCGCAATAACGTTTCTTACCTGGAGTATGTGGGTAATAAACTGCCCGGTTTCACCAAGCTGAGCCAGGATATAAAGATTACCCAGTCAGGAGATGTGCTTGGCCTGATGCCATTCATGAATGCCACACAAGACTTGCCCGATGGCCCGGATTTCAAGCCGGATGATGCCCCTT
>Ga0265295_1009921_pt1 | contig 10023 bp, 10 predicted proteins | sample Munlansysbiofilm_FD_192503 | JGI IMG/M metagenome (GOLD analysis project Ga0265295, IMG submission 192503) | Leachate microbial communities from a municipal landfill in Southern Ontario, Canada - Methane capture system biofilm | ecosystem: Engineered > Solid waste > Landfill > Unclassified ...
TCTGTACTGGCGCTCGGCCGGTACTCTGGGCTATGGTAAGCTGTATCTCCAGGAAAATGATACTGGTCCGGACGATGCGGTCCATGACTATGATGGCATCTATATTCTGTATGATCCTGAGGTAAGTGGTGGCCAAGAAAAAGAGGCTAACATTCTGGACATAGCCCCGACTATCTTGAAGTTGCTGTCTGGGCCAGAGGTTCCAGGCTTAAAAGGAAGATCATTAGTTTGATCAGGCTTTAAGCTTCTGGTTAAAGCTAAAATACTTTAAGATTTTTAGGTAAGGATAATGATAATTATAAAAAAATTTTTATCTCAAAAAGGCAATAGTTATTTTAAGCTGGATTATCCATGAAGAATCCAGCTTATTAAGTCAGGCAGCCAGAGGACCGCTCACCTTGAGGGCTGAAGAAACTCATAAGGCTGGTTCTTAGGGACGCTGGAGACGACCGCTGGCCAACTGTAGGCAGCCTGATAGATATTGCCTTTTTAACGGGAAGGAGTTTATTCATGTGTCAGGAACAGAAAGGTTTTACCATCTGGTTCACCGGTCTACCCTGTTCAGGAAAGTCAGCAATAGCTGACCGGGTGGCCGAAATTTTAAGAGAGCATAACTTGAAAGTTGAACGTCTCGATGGCGATGTTGTTCGAAAGAGTCTCTGCCGGGATTTAGGCTTTTCCAGGGAGGATCGCAACGAAAATATCCGCCGGGTAACTTTTGTGGCCAAGCTGTTGACCAGGAATGGGGTAGCAGTGCTAACTTCATTCATTTCTCCTTATCGTGAAATAAGGGATGAGGCTCGCCGCGAGATAGGTGATTTTATCGAAGTTTATACCAAATGCCCTCTTGAGGTCTGTATAGCCAGAGATGTTAAAGGTATGTATCAGAAAGCTCTCAGAGGAGAAATCAAAGAGTTCACCGGCGTTTCTGACCCCTATGAAGAGCCTTTGAATCCTGAACTGGTGCTGGAAACAGATCAGGAAAGTCTAGATGAAAGCGCCCAGAGGATAATAGACTTTCTTAAAAAAACTGGTTATCTTGACCATAATTTTTAAGGTAAGCTGATGCTTAAATACCGGAGTTATCTGGTAACCGGTGGGGCTGGTTTTATAGGTTCTCACCTGGTAGAGAAACTAATTCAACTCGGGTGTCAAGTCAGAGTTCTGGACGATTTTTCTACCGGAAAAGAAGAAAACTTAGCTCATCTGACCGGTCAGGTTGAGGTTGTCCGCGGAGATATAAGAAATTTAGATCTATGCTACCAAGCCGTCAGAGGAATAGAGGTAATACTTCACCAGGCGGCTTTAGCCTCAGTGCCTGCTTCCATTTCAGATCCTGTTCTGGCTCATGAAATAAATCTAACCGGGACCTTGAACCTGTTGTTAGCGGCAGCCAAAACTAGTATTAAGAGCTTTGTCCTGGCCTCATCTTCAGCAGTCTACGGAGATGATCAGACTTTTCCAAAGATAGAAGGGCAGGAAGGAAAACCTCTTTCTCCCTATGCTTCTCAGAAGCTTTCTTCCGAAAAATACTGTCAGGTTTTCAGCTGGCTCTATGGCTTCAATACTGTCTGCCTTCGCTATTTCAATGTTTTCGGTCCAAGACAAGACCCTTCCTCCCAGTATGCAGCAGTTATTCCTAATTTCATCACCAGGATGCTTCAAGGATTGCCTCCAGAAATTTATGGTGATGGTTGTCAGTCGAGAGATTTTATATATGTCGAAAATGTGGTCCAGGCTAATCTGAAAGCAGCCAGTTTTGACCATTTCAGAGGCCAGGCCTTCAACATCGGAGCTTCAAAAAGGATCACCATCAATGAGCTGGCCAATTCCATAAATTCTTGCCTTGGGGCTGCCATCCAGCCTGTTTATGCGGCTCCTCGGGCTGGAGATATTCGTGAATCCTGGGCAGATATCAGCCGGGCAGAAAAATATCTTGGATTTAAGCCGGAGATAAATTTTGAGCAGGGTCTTAAACTTACGGTAGACTGGTACTGTTCCAGGCTTAAATGACCCGGAATCAACAGATCCTTGGGAGTAATTCTGAGGTTAAGGGCTCCAGCAGCCTTAAACCACCACTGGATGTTTGGAGCAGGGCTTCCCCCTTTTTGCCGATTTTATCCTGAACCTCACCTATGATGGCCGCCTGCCTGGAAGCAGGGTTTTTTTTCAGCCAGGTCAGGATCTGGCTGGCTTCAGTTTCTTTAACTACTAACAAGGCTCTTCCTTCGCAAGCTAAATAAAGCGGGTCTATTCCGAGTATTTCGACGGCACCTCTTAGGGCTCGAGAAAGGGGGATTTTGTTTTCTTCCACCAGTAGGGGGTAGCTGATTCTCTCAGCCAGTTCGGCCAGGACAGAAGCCAACCCGCCACGAGTAATATCTCTCATCCAGAGTGAGCCCTTTTTCCAAAGGGGGAGCAGAAAGAGTAAAGGGGCACAATCGCTTTTTATCCTTGAGGACATCTGGAAATTATTTCTGGCTAACATGATAGCCAGTCCATGCTCGCCCACAGGACCGGTCACCAGAATTTTATCTCCGGCCTTAATTTTATCCGGCTGAGGTCTGCCTTGCAGGCGGCCCAGGCCGGCCGTATTGATGTAAATCTTATCTGCCTGGCCTCTTGGGACAACTTTGGTATCACCGGTGACTATGCCAACCCGGTTTTTAGCAGTTGTTTTTTTGATAGACAAAAGGATTTTTTCCAAGACCTCAATCTCCAACCCTTCTTCAATTATCAGAGCCAGAGAAAGATACTCAGGTTGGGCTCCTGAAACTACCAGGTCGTTGACTGTGCCGTTTATACACAGAGTTCCGATATCTCCTCCAGGAAAGAAAATCGGGTCGACAGTATAAGAATCAGTGGTCAAAGCTAATCCAGAAGGCAGAATAGCTGAGTCATGGAGCTCATTTAAAAGCTGATTACCGAGAGCCGGCAATAGTTGGTCTTTTATAAAGTCCCGCATTAACCGGCCGCCACTTCCCATTTCCAGGCTGACTTGTTTCATTTCTTCTTAGCTCCCGCAGAGTATTTATATTCAATCAGGCAGGCCCCTTCATATGAAACCATGCATGGGCCACGAGGGCTGTCTGGAACACAGGCCTGGCCGAAAAGAGGGCAGTCCCGGGGACCAACAAGACCTTTAAGTACCTCACCGCATCGACAACCGGAGCTTAAGGTTTTTTGGGGCTTAAGAGCAAGATTAAGATTTTTGCTGGCCTCAAAATCAGCCCATTCTGGTTTTAATCTAAGTCCACTGGCCGGAATTGTTCCCAAACCTCGCCAGTCAGCATCAAACGGCTCAAGCATTTCAGCCATCAAAGCCAGAGCCTGCGGATTGCCTTCAGCTTTGACCACCCTTCGGTATTCGTTAGCCACTCTTGGTTTACCTTGCTTTATCTGTCTGACCACTGACATAATTCCCAAGAGGATATCAGCCGGCTCAAAGCCAGCAATAGCCCCGGGAAGGTGATATTTTTCAGCAACAAAAGCATAAGCCCTTTCACCGATTACTGCGCTAACATGACCAGGGTAAATAAAGCCGTCTATGGCCACTTCACCTGAACTTAGGATGGCCTCGATCGCTGGTGGGATTAACCAGAGGGCAGCCAGTAGAAAAAAAGCTTCCAAATTTTGCTGGCTGGCTTTTTTGACTGTGTAGACGATAGAAGGAATAGTGGTCTCAAAACCAGCTCCAAAGAATATTACCCTCTTGTCAAAATTTTGCCGGGCCAGTTCCAAAGCCTCTTCTGGCGAATAGACAATTTTTATTTGAGAACCTGAAGCTGGAACTGTAGTCTGAAGAGATCCTTTTCTGGTAGGAACCCGGGTCATATCTCCAAAAGTTGCCACTAAAATGTTCTCCCCGGAGGTTACCAGATCTATGATTGCTTCATGATAAAAATCCGGGGTGATACAGACTGGACAACCTGGGCCAGAGACCATCTCTATCCCGGCTTCTTGAAGCCAGGGCTTAAGGCCTGAACGGTGCAAAGTCATCGTATGAGTGCCGCAGATCTCCATGAGTCGAAGAGGTTTGCCAAGATTCTTGGTTTCTTCGGCGATGGTTTTGAGCAAAACCTTGATGGTATTGGCTGAACGCCAGTGTGCCAATGGGTCCCGCGATGAAGTTTTCGGCCTCATATATTATTCGGAAGGATTCAATTTCTCCAGTTCTTGGAAGAGTTTCAGGGTTTTTCTGGCTTCTTTCCGGTCTAATTTTGAGATGGCAAAACCAGCATGGATAATTACCCAATCGCCAGTTTTTATACCTGGTAGGAGAGAAAAATTAGCTACTACGGTTGTCCCCATATAATCGACCTGACCGACCCCATCTTTTTCCAAGCTGATAACTTTACCAGGGACTGCCAGACACATTCTTTCCTCCAGTAATTTAAAATACCAGAACCAGACCGTTCTGTCCACTAAGTCACAGACCGGTTTTTTGACAATTTTCCTGAGCGTCTCTATAATGTTTTTCATGTTTGATACGCTTGAGGGATACATCAAGCCAGGGACTATAGAAGCAGACCTGGTTCAGAAGATAGATTTTTCTCATTTGCCTGTCCACATTGCCGTTATCATGGACGGCAACGGTCGCTGGGCTCGACAGAAAAATCTCCCTCGGACCGAGGGACATAAAGCAGGAAGTAAATCGGTTAAAGAAATCGTAGAAGCCTCGGCCCGGTTGGGGATTAAATACCTGACTCTTTTTGCTTTTTCTAAGGAGAACTGGAAAAGGCCTGAAGACGAAGTCAATACCCTGTGGGAATTGCTTAGAAAATATCTGATTGATGAGAGCCAAGTGCTTGAGGAAAATGATCTGAAACTTAAAGTTATAGGAGAGAAAAAGGGTATCCCGTTTTTGGTTAGAAAAGAGCTGTTAAGAGTAGAAAAACTGACTAAGGATAATCAGAGAATGACTGTAGTTCTGGCCTTGAATTATGGTGGGCGTCAGGAAATTTTAGAGGCCATTAATAGGTTGATTAAGAGAAAAGACAGCCTAAAGGAAGTGAATGAAGAAATGTTTTCCAGGTACTTAGATACGGCGGATTTACCGGATCCTGACCTCCTTATCAGAACCAGCGGAGAAATGCGTTTGAGCAATTTTCTTCTGTGGCAATGTGCCTATACTGAGCTGTGGGTTACTCCAGTTTTCTGGCCCGATTTCCAGAAAAAAGATCTTATTCAGGCCATATTGGATTATCAGAAAAGGGAAAGAAGATTTGGAGGAATAATTAAGGGCGAAGGGACTAATAGGGAATAGGATGGGACTCTGGCAGAGAACAAAAAGTGCTTTAATCATAATAGCGGTCTTATTTATCATCATTCAATTTGCTCCTCCTTGGGCCTTTTTCCTGACCGTTCAGTTAGTGATCATTGGGGGGTTGTTAGAATTTTATAACCTAAGCAACAGAAGAAAATTTTATCCGAAAAAACTTTTGGGTTGTTTGTTCGCCCTGATAGTTGGCGCCACTTTTTATTTTAGTCAGTTTCCCTTTCTACTGGGCTTTACCATCATGACGATAGTTGCTTTCATCTTTTTTGTTATTGATACTAACAACCTGGAAAAACTGGCCTTATTTCCAGGCTCATTCAGTTTGACCATAGCCGGGGTGATCTATATCGCGCTAACGATGAATTTTCTCTACTGGATAAGAACTGATTTTGGCGTACTCTGGCTTTATCTTTTTTTTACCATCATTATCTTAGGTGATACCGGAGCTTTTCTGGTTGGTAAATCAATAGGCAGAAGGAAGATGACACCCATCGCCAGTCCCAATAAGACCTGGGAAGGGGCCGTGGGCGGCCTGATCTGGGCAGCTCTTGGGGGCTGGCTGGGAAAAGTTGTCCTTTTGCCGGAGTTTCCCTCGTTGGAAATAATGGTCTTGAGTGCCCTGGTCCATGCTTCAGCCCAAATAGCTGACCCGCTGGAGTCTCTTTTCAAGAGGGCTGCTGGCGTTAAAGATTCTTCGGGTCTGATTCCTGGACATGGAGGTATTCTGGACCGGATCGACAGTTTTACTCTGGCTGCCCCGGTGTTTTATTACTTGATGAAACTTTTAATCATGAAATAACCTGCCTTTTAGTGTGCTGATGAAAAAAACTAAAAAGAGAATAGCCATCCTTGGCAGTACCGGTTCCATTGGTCAGAATACTCTGGCTGTTGTTCGCGATTTTAAAGATAGGTTTGAAGTGGTGGCTCTGGCCGCTGGACAGAATATTGGCCTTTTGGCTGAGCAAGTAAAAGAATTCCAACCAGAGGTTGTAGCTGTGGCTACCGAAACTAAAGCTAATGGGCTGGCTAAGCTCCTGGAGACTGGCCAGACCCAGATTTTGCCTGGAGATTATGGCTATGAACAGGTGGCTTCAATTGAGAAAGCCGATCTGGTAGTTTCGGCCATCACTGGTATTGCTGGTTTAAAACCAACTCTAACTGCTCTAAAGAATGGAAAAACCTTAGCCCTGGCTAATAAAGAATCTATGGTGGTAGCTGGCGCTTTAATCAGAGAAAAGGCGGCCAGGACTGGCTCCCAGATCATTCCTGTGGACAGTGAACATTCTGGGATTTTTCAGTGCCTCTTAGGGCAGGAAAAAAGATTCGTAAAAAGAGTCTATCTCACCGCCTCCGGGGGACCATTTTTACGGGCCCCACTATCCGAGCTGGATACTATGAGCCTGGAGAAAGCCCTGCAGCATCCGCGCTGGAAAATGGGCAGAAAAGTGACTATAGATTCAGCTACTTTAATAAACAAGGGCTTGGAACTGATTGAAGCCAGATGGCTTTTTAACCTGGAACCTGATCAACTCGGGGTTTTAGTCCATCCCCAGAGTATAGTCCATGCCTTGATTGAGTTTGTGGATGGTTCAGTTCTGGCTCAACTGAGTCAGACTGACATGAAGATTCCCATACAGTTTGCCCTGACTTTTCCAGAAAGGTGGGAGGCAATCTGCCCACCTTTAGATTTAGCCCAGGTTGGGAATCTGGAATTTTTACAGGTTGATACTAATAGATTTCCATTGTTTGGACTGGCTAAAAAAACCTTAGAGGCCGGCTTGAGTTTCCCGGTAGTTTTGAATGCTGCTAACGAAGTAGCTGTGGAGGCCTTCCTTGAAGAAAAAATAGATTTCGGTAAGATATATCAAGTAGTAGAGCATTGTGTTAAAAACCATCAGTCCCGAGTTCTGAATTCCTTAGAAGAAATCATAGCTGTTGATCAAGAAACTCGAAACTGGGCCCGGCAATATTTAGGATTGAAAGGTAAATGATATGACCATAGTGTTGACCATTGTAGCATTTCTGATAGTGTTTGGTATTTTGGTGTTTGTCCATGAGTTTGGACATTTTTTTATGGCCAAACTGGTGGGGGTGAAAGTAGAAGCTTTTTCTTTTGGTTTTGGTAAGAGGCTCTTCGGATTTCGCAAAGGAGATACTGATTACCGGGTATGCCTGATTCCCATGGGGGGATATGTCAAACTCCTGGGGGAGGGCATGTGGGATAAAGACCGGGAAATTGCCCCCAATGATTTCATGGCTAAAAATCGCGGGCAGAGATTTCTGATACTGGTTATGGGGTCGGTGATGAATATCCTCCTGGCGATAGTCTTGGTAGCTATCCTTAACATGGTGGGAATAGCTGTTCCTGAATACACTGACCAGGCTCCAGTCATTGGTTGGATTGACCCCGGTTCTCCAGCTGAAAAAGCTGGTTTGAGGCCAGGAGATGAGATTCTGGAAATCAATGGTAAAAAAGTTAAGACCTGGAATGAGGTTGACATTGCTGTTGGTTCTAAACCCGAGAGAGAAATCTTGGTGACTGTCAGGAGAGACGGAAACATCATCCAGGTTCCATTAAAGACTGATAAGATAACCAGGTATGAAATGGGATATGCCGGTTTTAGGGCCAGGATTCTAACAGAAGTCAGGATGGTTAACCCTGGTTCTCCTGCCGAAAAGGCCGGGTTGCAACCAGGTGATATCATTGTTGAACTTAATGGTGAGCCAGTTTACCTTTTTAACTTTGTCCAAAAAATTCAAGAGAATCCAGAAACACCTTTAACTTTAACGGTAGAAAGGCAGGGCCAGACTCTCGAGCTAACGGTAATTCCAAAAAGAGAAGGGGATGTGGGGAAAATAGGGATAGCCCAGGCAGCCAAATCGGTTGTCCGTAAATATGATTTTTTTGAAGCTTTTAACCAGAGCCTTAAAGAAAATGCCCGAAATACCTTTTTAGTTTTTAATTTTTTGAAAGACCTGTTTACAGGTAAAGCCTCAACCCGGCAGTTGGGTGGTCCGATTGAAATAGCCAGCTTCTCTTATATGGCCATGCAGATGGGTCTTCTGACCATGATAAGCTGGATAGCTATCATCAGCTTACAGTTGGGAATTTTGAACCTTCTGCCCATACCGGTTTTTGATGGCGGTCAGATATTTGTCCTGCTGATTGAAAGTATAATCAGACGAGATCTGAGTCCAAAGATGCGGGAAATCTGGCTACAGATAGGCTTTTTTATTTTCATTTTTATTATGGTTTTTGTCATCTTGAATGACATAGTCAAAAGGCTGCCAGAAGGCTGGCGTAGCCTAATGCCTTTCTGACCTGAAAGTGGGAAATGAACCCTGAGCTATGTTCGAGGAGAAAAACCAGAGCTGTTCGCCTTGGACAGGTGGTTATAGGTGGCGGAGCCCCGATTGTGGTCCAATCTATGACCAAAACCAGAACAGCTGAAGTTCAATTGACTATTCGGCAGATAAAAAGGCTGGAAAAAGCTGGCTGCCAGGTGGTCAGGGTAGCGGTGCCAGAGGGAGCAGATGCCCTGGCAATTGGAGAGATCAAAAAAAGGACTTCAATTCCTATAATTGCCGATGTCCATTTTGACCCAGAATTGGCCATCATTGCCCTGGAGTCGGGAGCTGACGGCTTAAGGATAAATCCTGGAACTTTCGGTTCGAAAAAAAGATTAAAAGGAGTGGTCAATCTGGCCAAGGAAAAGAGAATCCCTATCAGAGTTGGGGTGAACGCTGGTTCCTTAGAGAAAGACCTGCTGCAGAGATATGGCCAGGTGACGCCTGAGGCTATGGTGGAAAGTGCCCTGTCTCAGGTCAAGCAGCTTGAAGACCTGGGTTTTTATGATTTAAAAATTTCGCTTAAGGCCTCTGATGTCTGGATGACAGTCGAGGCTTACAGGTTACTGGCCAAAAAAGTCGATTATCCTTTTCATGCTGGTATCACTGAAGCCGGACCCCTCCTAAGGGGGAGTATTAGATCAGCTCTTGGTTTGGGATTTCTGATCAAAGAGGGATTGGCTGATACTATAAGGGTTTCTCTGACTGCTCCTCCAGAAAAAGAAGTTCTGGTGGCTTGGGAAATTCTAAGAAACCTCGGTTTGAGTCACCAGGGCCTTAATTTAATTTCCTGTCCGGGTTGTGGGCGGACTCAGGTTGATTTGAGGCGGATTGTCGCCAGGGTAGAAAGAGAGCTGGCCGGTATTAAAGTTGATTTGACGGTGGCAGTAATGGGTTGTCCAGTTAACGGGCCTGGCGAAGCTAAGGGGGCAGATATTGGAGTTGCCTGCGGTCGAGAGTCGGGTGTTATCTTTAAACAGGGACGAGTGTTTAAAAAAGTGTCAGAGTCTGAGTTGGTAGAAACCCTGGTTCAAGAAGTCAAGCGAATGGTGGACACAGGGAACAAAAGAGCTTAATGCTATTAGACAGGCCGTTTTTTCTAGCCTGAGGGGAAGTGATTTGGTAACTAATTCGAAAAAGCTTAGTCGGCACCGGGGAAGCTCTCGGGTAAGACCCTCTGAGGAACTAAGCAGGTCAGTTACCCCTGTCGCCAAAGCCGGCGCTGGAAGAACATCCCAGAGGATATCGTCTCCTGGCCGAAAGTCGAAAGCTGAGAAAAGGAAGCCGGGAGAGAAGTATTTGTTACCAGGTGACTTCGAGTCCACTTTAAAAAAAGGATACTCTCCCCGTTACGGTGGTTCTTGGAGAGCTCAGGATTCTGTTCCGATAATAAATGG
>Ga0265295_1009923_pt1 | contig 10021 bp, 12 predicted proteins | sample Munlansysbiofilm_FD_192503 | JGI IMG/M metagenome (GOLD analysis project Ga0265295, IMG submission 192503) | Leachate microbial communities from a municipal landfill in Southern Ontario, Canada - Methane capture system biofilm | ecosystem: Engineered > Solid waste > Landfill > Unclassified ...
TAAAGAGTTTATTGACGAAAAGCTTTGCAAATGTTAAATAATTCTATTCTCGGGATGTAGCGCAGCCTGGTAGCGCACCTGCTTCGGGAGCAGGGGGTCGCACGTTCAAATCGTGTCATCCCGACCAATAAAAACAATGGCTTACAGATTTTGTCTGTAAGCCATTTTGCTTTTTTCCGTTCGTGTAACCTCTCGTGTAACCTCTGTTCAGCTTGCTACATTTAAAAAATCTGCTGATATTTCCTGAAATGATATTGCAGGGGGGAATATAATTTGTGAGGAAATTGGATATTAAAATTCAGGTGACGTAAAAAAGCCGGGTTCCCTGTCGGGGTTCCCGGTTTCTTTTATTCTCGGTCTTTCATCAATCTTGCCAGTACTCCTGGGTATGTCTGTTCAAAATCCTTTACTACCGCCAGGTTCTTCCGCAGACACCACAATTTATGGTGGTGACACAGTATGCGGTATCGCTTTCTGTGCATCCATTTAGGGCGTGGTGGAGGCAGAGGGGCAAGCCATCCATGCAGCGGGTCATCTAGCTTCAACTGCTTGGCAATGGAGTATAATCTCCCATTGGCGCGGCTGATTTGACAACCCAGCCGTGATTGGTATGTAAGGCGTAAACAGTGACGGCAACCGTACTGTTCCCCGTCTAAAAATATCTTGCCGACACGTCTCCCGCATTGGCATAAAAACCATGTCCGTCTGCCACCGTAATTGCAGGCTGTCCAGGTGAAGGGGATATAAAGTATCACCGGTTTCTTTTCGCCGTTGCTGGTCAGGTCAAATGAAATAATGGCTTGGTCTGGGGTCACTTTGCACTCTACGGATGCTATGACCTCCTTTGTCTGGCTATTGTGCCAAGTGATGGTAAAGGTTTTAACTTGTGGGAAACCATGCTTAAGCCTCCCCAACTTCCGCAAGAATGCCGTGGAAAATCCTATGCTCGCATCAACGGTCTGCATGACGTTTGCTCTGATATATTGTCCGCGCCCCATATCAAAATCCTTTTATCGAAATAATTAAGTAAGTTTTTATCCTTCGGTTTTTTACAAACGGTTACGCCGTGCGTATTCACCTATTAAAAGAGCCTCTGCAATGCCGTCACTTGGCTTTCGGCATCCCTGGGGGATTAGCTCCACCTCCGGAAAAAGTCGCTCGGCTTCAATGATGCTACAGGTCTTGTCACTGTTTAACCCCATTGCCTTTTTCCATTCTGTCGGTCGGATGGAAACGTACCGTAATCCCAAACAGGCGGCTATTGCCTCGAATCCGCCGTAATGCTGACCGTAGGTAAAAACGCTGGTCACACCTTGTTTGGGCATGGGCTGGCTACGTTCAACAGCAAGGGTACAGCCTGGTGTTGCCAGTGTGCGGATAAGGTCAACTATCTGGGTCACAGTTCCTGGCATGGGGAAGGCTTGCGCCCTCCCGTCTGCCAATAATGCGATTCCCCCTTTTTGTCCTGGGTCTATGGAAATAATCTGCATGGTATCCTCCTTTATCGAATCCGCAGCGTAAAGCCTGCTTCAATATGTGCGCCTGGTACAGATTCACCGGCTTTGATTGCTGCCTTGATAGCTGCCTTGTCCGGCTGGTGCTGCTCCGGAATGATGGTCAGGAAGCGGGGCGGAATGCTGGCAAGGTCATCTATGGTGACACTGCCTGGAGATAGCCCAACAGAGACCTTGAATGTTCCGGCATTCACCTTGTCGATATTGGCATTCAGAAGAGCTTGCTTCATGTAATCCCTCACACGCTCTGCCTTGTTCTCCAATGACTTCCGCGCCTCCCTGATACGTTCCTCTTCTGCCTTAAACTGCTCGGCGGTGCTGTCCAGTACCTTAATGAACTTGCAGACGCTCTCTGTTTTCTGCTCAATTTCGTTGGCTACAATCTCCACCAGTATATTTTCAATTTCGTCCGGTTCTTCCATCTCCATCAGTTTGGTAAAATCCTCGGTCAATGCGTACAATGTAGGTAAGCTCATTTTATAGTTACTCGCTTTCTGTAATTTGTGGATGATCATCTTCTGGGTAATCTTCCCCGTCCTCGTAATACTCCGGCGGGTTCATGTTGTCATAGGCAGCCTGACACTGCGCCAGTGCGCGGATGTTCCATTGATAGCTGTTTAGAAAGGGCATGATGGACACTCCCCGCCAGAAGGTTTATCTGCTCCGCAGATATCACAGGTTACGGTTTGAGCCGGTACCTCTATCTGCCGTTTTTTCAGTTCTGCATCCAGCTTGTGACAAAGAACCTTGGCACGCCCTTCTGAAAGTTTGCGGTAATCCTTCACCCCTGCTGCCTTAACCTCCCCGGTCGCCTTGTCAATCCATCTGCTTTCGGTTTCGACATAGGCAAGGGCTGCTGCCTTATCTTCGTTGAAAATCTGCCTAAGTGCCCCCCGTATCCGCTCGTGATACTCTGCTGCCTTGGGATTGACCTCCGTATTTGACGCAGGAGCGGTTTTTTCTGCCTTGGGGTGGCTATCCCCTTGGCTGATTCCGCTGCTGGCTGCCTGTTTTGCAGGAGGCGGTGGCAGTGATGATTTCTTTGCAGCAACATCATAGGTGCTGCTGTCGGCATCGTTATCCCCCTCGGTCGGTATGCAGAAGCTCTGAAAGGCGGCGTACTTGTAGGCTGCTGACATGGCTTTGTTGGTCGCCTTGTCTGCACTGTCCATCGCCTCCCCGAATGTACGGACGGTATGCTTGCTGCCGTCCTCGGTGGAGACAAAATCAAATTCCGCTTCTACCGTGACACAGAAAAGGGCATTGCCGTTCTTGGCGATTCTCTCCACCATCTCCCTGCTGATGATCCGGGGGAGGATGCACAGACCATGTTTTGAGAGAACAGGGGCAAGGGCGTTGTAGACATCATCAATCCCCCTGAACTTGTATCCCTGCTGCTGGTTGTTGCGGTCTTTGGCTATACCTTCCTTGGCAAGTTCACCCTGAACTGCCGCAATGTTTTTATAGACGTGCATGGTCGCCCTCCTCGGTGAATAGTCCTTCAAAACGAAGTCCGGCAAACGCTTCAAGTTCTTCTTTAGTGAACATAACTGCATCCGCCATCTGTCTGATGCTGATACGCTTTCCGTCTGGCTGCTCTGAAATAAACAATCCGCCAATCTGATAGCTTCTTAAAATATGTGGGTTCTTCATGGTCGTTTCCTTTATGCCGCCATAAGGGACGGCTGAATGAATTGGTTGCGTTTCTCCCATGCCTGAAGCATGGCGTTAAAGCTGTCCTGTGCCTTACTAACTGCCTGCTCGATTTTCCAGGTGTCCTGTTGCTGGTATGCCTGGTCAATCTCTTTATTGGCTGTCATCTGCTCCTGCCAAAGGTCAGGACGGTTTGTTTGTATCCATTGCCAACATCCGGCGCGGGGGTCACGGTGGTAAAAGCCAGCAACCATTTTTGATATGGTCTGCTGCCAATGCGTTGAATCAAACGGTGGCGGTGTGGTTGCTTGGTTAATGGTTCCATGTGCTATTTTCATTTTTTATTCCTTATAGGATTCCTATGTTTCCTATGTTTGTTATGCGGTCTGTTGGTTGCAGACATAGGAATCATAGGAAAAATAGCAATTTCCTATGACAGTAAAACTACACTTTTGTTGTCTGCTCGTTTAGTAACTGTCAGACCGATCTCTTTTAACCATGTAGCCAGTCGCTTGTTCTGGGTGGTTTCAATCCGCATATCAACCGGCAACATCTCATTCATCCGGTCGCGGATGCTGGAGAGTAACAACCTACCGCCAGTCACATCACCCTGGAGAGAATCAAGTGCCTTGTGCAGCGTGGCATGGTACGGGTTGCGTTCGGTGGTTGCCCCCCTGATAAGCTGTAGTGCCTGCCCTGCAAAGTATTCTGTCAGCAAGATGGAGTTAGTCACGGTATCAACTGAAACAACCGTTGCCAGGGTGTCATGCCGGTAACATTCCATAACGTGCAAAATGGTCATGAACTTAAGGCAGTAGGTACGAAGTTTAGGGAGGTATCCCCTGAATTTACTGGAGACAAAAGGCTCTGCTTCTGCAAAGCGATCATGAAACAACCGCCAGGCTTCCAGTGCAGCGGGTTCAAGTGTCAGCTTGATAGGCTTTATTCTGTCGCTTTCAGGGTCAATTTCTAGTGGTATCTGATACGTCCAGTCTATGAAGGAACGCCAGGTATCTGTTGCATTTTTACTGATGCTGTCCAGCGTAAAGCGGGGTGGCATGGCATCCATAACAACGGGTAAAACACGATACGCCATGCCGTTGATATAATCGGATTCACCAAAGACTTGTGACAGGATACCGTTTTGAATACCGCCCATAACCGCTGCGCCTGAATTACGCACATAACCGCTGCCACTCTTCCGGTCGGCTTTAATATCGGTGGCGTTAAACAGGCTCAATAGTTGCTCCTGGTCATTGCCACTTGCCTTGTACTGGTTAAGTCCTCGGAAAAGTCCAGCCAGTTCATCAACATGGATTATCAAGCCCCGTGCATTAGCCTGATACATGGGTATAAGTGCTTCAATGGTAAAGTTGGTTGTATAGAAGTGCAGCATCGGGGGCGGTTCTTTGGGAGTGGTGTTGTGCTTTTTGTCCGCCTTGTATGCCGCAAGTTCAAGCTGGTACTCTTCCATCAGCTTTTTGTGGCAGGTGGCTTCCCGTGCCTGCTGCTCCTTGACCGGCTGAATAATTGCCTCACCTGAATGGCTTTTACCGCTGCCGGTGTCGCCGATGATGGCAGTCCAGAGAAAAGGCGGGGTTTCCCATCCCCGCTTAATCTGTAGAACAATACTGTTGCCGATGGTGCCGCTGGTAACCGTCATCATCTGCATGGTTATGATTTCAGGCTGAACCTGCAATGCGGTGGCATATTCCGTGACAAGTCTACTAAATGGTTCAGGGAGAATGCCAAAGGGAAACGGACGTACAGCAAACCGGCGTTGCTCAATCGGTAATGCCTCACCTTCTTCAACGTCCGGTTCTGGCTGTAGCTCTTCAACCGTTGTTGCTGCTTCAATCTGTCGCCTAACTTCGTCTATACCAAGTTCACAGTGAACATCGTTGATGTCGCTGCCGGTGCTGCCTGCCGGTAAGGACGGCTTGACAAGGAAGGCTTTGGTAAAACGTGCTGCCTCCACTGCTGCCTGTTCGCCGTTGCCAATGTCAGCAAGGATGATGATTTTACTTTGGGGGTACTTGCTGCGGGTCTTTTCAGCCACAGACTTGAGGTTGCCGCATGACAGGGCTGCAATGCCAATACTTCCTGGCATGGCTTTAACACCTGATAGAACTGTTGCCGCGCCTTCGCCAATGATAAAAACAACTGTTGTGCTATCACCTACCGGCAATCTGCCAGTTGCCCAGAAACAACCTTTTTTCTGACCATCAGCAAGATCAGCCTTAAGACCGGTTGCGTCTATCATCTCAATGGTACTGATTCCCTTGTCACCACGTACAGGGATGATCTGAACATGGTCGCCAGTGAAGGGCTTGCCTTTTGCTTTCGGGTGGTAGCTGATAAGTTTCACCAAAGTATCAAGGGGAATCTCGCGGATGGTATCGGTTGGCTCCACCTGTTTCCGTTGCCAGTACAGCGAGTCAACCGGTGGTGTTGCTGCTTTCCATATCTCAACCGCAAGGGTTGCAGCCTTCTGTCGTGCCTCGGTAAGCCTCTGTTCTGCCTTTTCCCGCTCTTCTTTTGCTCTGTGCCTGCGTTCTTCTGCTTCGGCAGGGGTAAGTGACTGGTCGCTCTTTGCCCAGAATAGACGGGTATTGTCAGTGACATGGTTCCATACCTGCCCACCTTCACCGTCTGGAAACATCCTGATCCTGCCTGCCCCGTTACGGGGTGACTTCCCCTCAACATCAAGCTGGTGAAACCCGCCATCTGTTGGGACTTGCCGGAATATCACACCGATTTCAGCACAGGCATTTTCTGCTGCTGCCTGGAGGTCGCTATCCATAGGTTACCCCCACGCCTGAACGGGCAACATCACGGCATTGCCGATACAGCCATTTCCTACTGTTCGCCAAACGCCTAACATCCTGACAGAGTGTACTTGTCGCGTACTTCATCGTGACAGCCTCTGTAATTTCGTTGGTTGGAAAGGTAAACTCAACAAGCTGTTCACCTGGATGGATGCTCTCTGGTTTTTTGTTGGTGGCATTCATAAGTGCTGCTGCCAGTTCGATATCTGTTGTTGTGATTAAGGGTCTGGTCATTGGCTTAACCCTCCACTTGTGGCTGTTTACGGGGTCTGCCCTTCTTTGAACCAGGAGCAACCGGCACAGGTTCGGCTATCTGTAGCTGGTCGATACAATCTTGGATTTCATTACTTTTCCACCGTACCGAGTTATCGCCGGTTCGGTATGGTCTTGGGAACCTGCCAACAACCATGCCCCTGTGAAGCCCTGCACTGCTAACACTAAGTGCTATACACACTTCCTTACGATTCATCATACGCACGTCCATAACAATTTCTCCTGCTGGGTTATTTCTTTTTTTCCGGAAAAAGAGATGGTCTGAATATATGCGGTAAAATAAATAAATCAACAGTGATATTAGATACTTACGTACATAATCGGGCGATTATGTCGCGATTATGTCGCGATTATGTCGCGATTATGTCGAAAAAAAAATTAGCCCCTGAAATGCTGATTTCCAGGGGCTTTGAAACGATTTAGGACAACGTAAACGGTGCGATTATGTCGTTTTGGAGGCTAATCTGCTTTGAGGGTCTGCTCTTGGGATTTGCGTTTGCGGGTCTGTTCTCTGAAATTGCGCTGTGCAATGGCTTTGCTGAACCACTTACTTCTTTTTTTAGTTTTCATTTTCAGGTAATCGTCGTCGTTGTTGCCAGTATCGGCAAAATTCTTGAGGTAGGAGTGTTTGAGGACGTGGTCTTTGAGGTAAGCGGGTTTTTCCTGATTTTCTTTATGGTGCTTCTTTATCATATCAATAAGGTCATCCAGTTTTTCACATTCTTTGCCCATTTCTTCGTAGTATACCTGAAGCGCATCCTTGAACAGTTTGCCTACGTCTCTTGGCTTGTTTTTATGGTCAAGTTGAGGCTGTCTCTGGTTTTTTGTTGGCTGCTCCTGCTGTTCTGCATCCGCTTTCAAGTCTAATGATTCCGGCGTTTCTTCATCATTTGGGGTTATGTCAATAAGGCTTGCACGCATCTCTTCAAACCGATCTAACGCCCCCTGGTTATCGTATATGTATTTTCGCAGGTGCTCCCAGTGAACTATCAGATCGTTTTCAGGAATTATGAAGGAGCGTTTCGGATAAAGGGTCTCTTCCCTTTTCTGCTCCTCGTTCCAGTGAAAAAGTTTTAACGGTTTATCACCCACCGATTTCTCGTTTTTATAACGCTTCTCCCAGAGCTGTATTTCACCAGTTCCCCCAGAGTGCCGTACAGCTCCACTGATGCTGACAAACCCTGTAAAAGGAACGTTAGTCCCTACTACTCTGGGTTCACAGTAGGTTCCATACTTGTCTTTAGCCTCAACCCAGATATCTATATCTACCGATAATGGTCGCTTAATGTAATAAGATGGCTCCAGCTTATGGTGATGATGTTCTGTTGGCGGGAGGGGTATTATGTCGTCTTCTGGTGATGGATGGTCAAATTGATGAGATGGCAGCAACCGTCTATGACCATCTGGATTCAATTGGTGTTCAAAAATCAACTTTAAAACCTCTTCCTCCGGATCGTCTCCCTTTGGTTTCAGTATTTTTGCAACTTCAGCCAGCGTAAAGTAGTCTTTCATCTTTCACGTCTCCTGAAAACGCCCTGGTGAAAATTGTGGAGAAACCGCCCCAGGTAGGCGGCTTGTCGGATGCCTCCTATCTCCACAAACTGTTATCTATCCTGCCTTTATTGAACTTCCATTCAGCAGTATATCAAGACGTTTTATAATAGGTAAATGTCCAATTCTCGCTTGGTTTTAATTTCGCCATAAGCCACTACAAAAACAGGATAGGTCAGCCCCTCCCCATTTAACAGCACAGGTACGATCTGTTATGCGGCTTTGCGTTTGATCGGAATAACCTTGCCTTCTGTTCCGGTGATGATGGATAAGAGCTTTCGCTCCCAAGCCTCCATAGCAGCCTGTTTTTCCTTGTCGTACTTGTTCTTGTTGTATGTCCTGATTTCACCTTTTTTGAGGTGTGCCAGAACTGCATCAACGGTGGAATCATCAAACCCAATTTCAGATAATAAGGTTGCACAGGATCGGCGTAGGTCATGGGGAACAAATTTATCAATAGTCAGCTTTTTTTCAGCAGCTACGGTAAAAGGCTTTTTGCTCTTGGTTTTGCTATTAGGCTTGCGCCATGTGGCAGGCTTGGGGGTCACCGTATGGGTGGCAAGGTTTCGTCTAAGGGCATAGGTTACGGCTCGCTCTGTTATAGGTTCTGGAGGGATAACCTTACCCTTTTCATCAAGCCGGATTCTGGGGGAAGGAAATATATACCCTTCATTTGTTCCGATCAGTGCAAGGGCAGTGTCGGTCAGATATATACGTTGCTTGCGTGGTATGTCTTTAGTGATTCTGGTTTCCTTCGGGGTAAACTCCCACCAACGCCCGTTTATTTCGCTTCGGTGCATTGTAGAGACTTCCCCAGGTCTTTGACCTGTCAGCAGAATCAGCTTGAGTATTGAACGGACTTCAGGGGACATTGCACAAGCATCAATGCCGATCCAGAAAGCCTTGATTTCTGATTCCGACAAAGTACGTTCCCTTGATTGCTGGCGGGGTAGCTCGTCACCCTTCTCAAAACCGTAACAGGGAGTGGCAACAATATATTCCTGCTTTACGGCATAGTTAAACATCCGGCGGATGATTTTAAACGTGTTGTTCTGTATGCCGGCACCTCTACCTTTCATTCCGGCAATCAGGGCTTTAACATCCCTACGGATTATATCCTCGGTTTTTATATCACCCCATGCAGGAACAACATCCTTTAACAAAATACGTTCATCTTCTCTCCATGATTTTTTCTGCTCTTTGGCGTAGTCGTTAATATATTCAGTCACCAGTTCAGCTATGGTTGGGTGCTGCCTGCGTTCCTCTCGGGTAATACGTTCAGCATCAAGGCGTTGATCCCGTTCTGCTTGCGGGTCTCTTGGATTGCTCTTGTCAAGCAGCATGGCATAGGCTTTGGAGTATTCAACCCTTGCATCAGCCAAAGATATTTCAGGATATGAACCCAGGTTCATTTGGCGGCGGCGTCCGTCAAAGGTGTAAGTGAATATCCAAATTTTAAGACCGCTTGGAAGTACCCTTATGCCAAACCCCTGTTCACCAGCAGACCGTTCCTGATACATCTTATCCCTTGCTTGCAGGTTCCTGACTATGCTGTCCGTAAAGCGTTTGTTCATGACATCCTCCTAAGAGGTTACACGCTGTTCCGTGTAACCTCTCGTGTAACCTCTGTTCTGTTTGCTAGGGGTGAAACACGATGAAACAAAGTGAACTAAATATCTCTAATAAACGTAATAAAGTCAAGGGGTAAAGTGCTTTAGAGGTTACAGGGAAGAAGTGCTATGAAATGTCAAAAAAACGCTATACTCCCTTCTTCGGGAGCAGGGGGTCGCACGTTCAAATCGTGTCATCCCGACCAGATAACAAGTGGTTACGTGAAAAAATCATGTAACCCCTTTTGTTATTCGTCTTTATCCATATAGCCTGCGGATAAAGCATATTTTCAGCGTCTTGCTGATGGTGGTGCAATGCTGTATTTCTCCATTCTGTAGATAAGCGTATGGCGGGGTATTTGTAAAAAGCGTGCAGCAGCGGTCTGATTCCAGTTGTTTTGTTGCAGTGCCTGGGTGACAACTTCTTTTTCCAGTTGTTCAAGCGAGTAACCGCCTGGCGGCAGATTGATGATGTTGTTATCAGCCATGCCAGGGTTTAAAATTTTATCCGGCAAGTCTGCCAGGGTAATAACATCGTTACTGCGCATAATCAGCAGCCGTTCAACCAGATTTTCCAGTTCGCGCACATTGC
>Ga0265295_1009924_pt1 | contig 10020 bp, 9 predicted proteins | sample Munlansysbiofilm_FD_192503 | JGI IMG/M metagenome (GOLD analysis project Ga0265295, IMG submission 192503) | Leachate microbial communities from a municipal landfill in Southern Ontario, Canada - Methane capture system biofilm | ecosystem: Engineered > Solid waste > Landfill > Unclassified ...
CAATCCCCTGATGAACCTGACCATCAGCCAAATACTCCAGTTTTGCTTTCTCAACTGAATGGATAATGATATTTTGCTTTTTAGCCATATCAGTAATCTTTTTAAGGACGTGGTCGGTATTGTCTTTTAAGATCAATAACTTGTCAATTTCCTGTCCAGAACGCAGCGCTTCCATAACCGGATTTTTTCCCACGATTACAAATGTTTCTTCGGTAACGCCATCCTCTTCCCGGTTAAACCCTTCAAACTTACGTTGGGGTTTGCGATCGTCAAAACGACGGGGTCCACGCTCTTCTTTAGGACCTCTCGCATCAAATTTTCGTGGGTTTTTATCATCCTTGGTACCACGTTCTTCAAATTTATGACTATTTTTGCCGGTCTTCGGTCCACGTTCATCAGCATTCTTTGATTTCTTATCACCTTTTGTGGAATACTTTGATTCGCCGCCCTTGGTTGCGCTGTCGTTATTCCTGCTTCTGGGCTTATCACTGGTCTTACTGCTATTCGATCGACTATTTGATACTCGTTTCATTTTTTCACCTATTCTTTTATTTTTTTTCGATTTATTTCTTGATAAATCGATTCCGGCATTGTGTTGCTATATTATTCGTTTGTTTCAGTTGTATTGGTCATGATTTCTGCCGCTTCCACTGGTTCTCGTTTTCGCGGTGGCAACGGACCATAATATTGATAATAATGGGTCTTAATGTCGCCATTATACAGTTTTCTGTTTTTGGTTGAGGCTTCACCAAAGAATTTCTCAAACTTTTCATACCCGGTAATAATAAAGTAAGACCAGTCCTCCAGACTTCGAAAAACCTTACCCATATCCCGATATAAACGCTGAATTTCTTTTTCTTCACCAATTCGTTCACCATAAGGTGGGTTAGTGATAATGACCCCGTATCTTTTCTTGGTGGAAACGGACTGCACCGGTAATTTCTGAAAAGCAACCAGATCCGCAACCCCTGCCAGTTCAGCATTGGTCCGTGCCTGTTTCAGGGCGTCCGCATCACAGTCAGATCCCAACAGTAAAAAATCCTTATCGTTGATAGCATCCCTAGCTTCCTGTCGGGCCTGCTCCCATAACTCAGCCGGAATAGCGTCCCAGGTCTCGGAAACAAAATCCCGTTTTAGCCCTGGGGCAATATTTTTACCGATTAATGCCGCTTCAATGACAATCGTTCCCGATCCACACAGAGGATCCAAAAAGACGCGATCCGGGCGCCAGCGGGAAAGATAAACCAGCGCTGCTGAAATGGTTTCTTTCAGGGGCGCCTCATTTCCATATTGGCGGTAGCCCCGCTTATTAAGACCGGAGCCGCTGGTATCGATGGACAGGGTGACCTCATCCTTGAGAATTTGAATGTGAATGGGATACTTACCGCCATTCTCCTCAAACCATTCGACATGATATTTTGATTTTAATCGTTCCACTACCGCTTTTTTAACAATTCGCTGGCCGTCAGATTTACTAAACAGGGTCGATTTAACACTGGTAATTTTAGCCGCCGGAAATTCTCCATCAACGGGGATCCAGTTTTCCCAGGGCAAGGCCTTTGTTTTCTCAAACAACTCATCAAAGGTTTCGGCTTTAAATCGGCCAATCTCCAGTAGCACCCGATCAGCACAGCGCAGCCACAGATTTGACCGGGGAATTGCTTCCAATGGGCCGGCATAACGGATTTTTCCGTTCTCAACTTCCGTTACTTCGTATCCCAGTTTTTTTATTTCGTCCTTTACCACACTTTCGATTCCAAAAGCGACTGTGGCAATTAAATTTACTATTTTCGGCATTCATTTTTCCTTTATCGTTATTTTTTGATCCATTTTAAACTATCAATATTACATTATAGCATAAGATGTCACTTTATTCTAAAAAATATTTGCATCATAATAAAAAACCAAAATAAAAACACCGGCATGACCATTCCATACCGATGTTTAGGGTAATAAAAATTAATTTTCCTGAAATTTCTTTATTTCTTCATCCCGGCCAAAAACCAGAAAGCCTTGATATTGTCCGTTATCCCAGGCCGTGATCTGCTTGCCGAATTTTTTCTTCATCGCCACCAGATTTACCAGATAGCCTTTGCTCCGCCAGAGGTCGCCAACGCCAATGACATCAACCATATTACTGGTCTGCGGGTCGTAGAACAGAATCACTGCCGGGTCAACCTGCCGGGCATCTTGCTGTTCTTCCATGAGAATGGTAATAATCCGTTCAAAGCCAATCGAAAAACCAACCGCCGGCACCGAAACCTTGTTGTACTTCCCGATCATGTTGTCATAACGGCCACCGCCGGCAATCGAATAACCATAGGGGCCATAACTGACTTCAAAGATCAGGCCGGTATAATAACCCATGCCCCGGATCAGCGAAAAGTCAAAAACAACTTCAAATTGTTCTTTTGCCAGGGTTTTGACGGTATTGATCACCTCGGTCAATTCGCCAATCGCAGCAGCATCTTCCACCCATTGCGCCAGATTGTCCAGATTGATATTGGCAACACAGGCCATCAACTTATCAACATTTTCCAGCTCGTGTCCCTTTTCCAGCAATTCGCCGGTTACCCCAGCGATTCCGATTTTATCCATTTTATCGAGTGCAATACAGACTGTTCCGACCTGATTCGCCGCAAATCCCGCTTTTATAATAACTTCACTGAGTAGCTGGCGATGATTTACCTTTATCGTGAACCCCGAAAACCCCATCGTTAGCAACGCTTTTGCGGTGGTATCCATCAGCTCAATCTCAGCCGAAACGGTGGGATCACCGATAATATCGATATCACATTGTTTAAAGGCCCGGAATCGCCCTTTCTGAGGTCGTTCCGCCCGAAAGACGTTGCCAATCTGAATGGCCTTAAAGGGGGTTTCCAGCACTTCCTGATTATTTGAATAGAAACGACTGAGCGGCAAGGTCAGATCAAAGCGTAAACCCATATCGCAAAGATCCGATACCCTGGCGTCCTGATTTAAGCTAAGCTTTTCACCACGTTTCAAAATGGTAAAAAGCATCTTTAAATTCTCACCCCCATCACTACCTAGCAGCAACTCCAGGTTTTCCATTACTGGGGTTTCAATCCGACTGAACCCATGAGAGCGGTAGACTGCCAATATCTGTTGTTCCAACCGATCCCGAATTTTCATTTCCTCGGGCAAAATATCCCGGGTCCCTCTAACAGGTTTTGAACTGATCATCTGGTCACCTTCTATACTAGATTAATTTGCTTGAATGCTTTTTTGCCCTTTTTTAGAACAATTTTTCCGTCTTTGAAATCTGCCGGAGTTACCAGCAGCTTAAAATCAGTTACTTTTTCGCCATTGAGCAGCACCCCGCCCTGGTCAATCAAACGACGTCCTTCACTGCGGGTGGGAATCAGTTTGGCCACTTCCAATAAAGCCAAAATGTCCATTCCATCGCCCAGTTCCGTTTTTGTCAAATCGACGCTGGGTATCTCAGCATCCCCCTGATCTCCGGCAAAAAGTTTGCGGGCAGCATTTTGTGCTTCCTGAGCGGCTTCCGTGCCGTGAATAATCTCGGTGACCGTAAATGCCAGGATTTCCTTGGCCTGGTTAATTTCAGAGTCTTTAAGAGCACCCAGTCGACGCACCTCGTCCATCGGAATAAAGGTCAGCAGAGCCAGACATTTTTCCACATCAGCATCGGCAATGTTTCGCCAGTACTGGTAAAATTCATAGGGTGACGTTTTGTCCGGATCCAGCCACAATGCACCTTTAGCCGTTTTCCCCATTTTGATCCCTTCACTGGTGGTCAACAGCGAGAAGGTCATGCCGAAGACCTGCTCGGCATCTTTTCGCCGCACCAGTTCAACCCCGGCAATGATGTTAGACCACTGATCATTGCCACCAAACTGCATCCTACAGCGCTGTTCCTTATGTAAGACATAAAAATCATAAGCCTGAAGCAGCATATAATTGAATTCCAGAAAGGTTAGTCCTTTTTCCAACCGCGATTTGTAACAATCGGCAGTCAGCATTCGATTAACCGAAAAATGGGCGCCAATTTCCCGTAAAAAATCAATGTAGTTAAGGGGCAATAGCCATTGGGCATTGTTGAGCATCACGGCTTTATCATCTTCAAAGGTCAGAAATTTTTCAAAGACCTTTTTGAATTTTTCACCATTTTCGGCAATCCGTTCTGGTGTCATCACCTGACGCATATCGGACCGGCCCGATGGATCGCCAATCATCGTGGTTCCGCCCCCGATCAGGGCAATGGGACGATGTCCATGCCGTTGCATGTGAGCCATCACCATGATCTGAATAAAATGGCCAATATGAAGGCTGTCTGCTGTTGGATCAAAGCCGATATAGAACGAAACGGATTCTTCCGCCAGTAATTTTTTAATTTCTTCTTCGTGGGTACATTGTTCGATAAACCCCCGCTCCTGTAATACATCAAATACACTTTCCATTAATCTATGTCCTTTCCTTGTTCAATTGGGTTTTCCCCGCAATTATGATAATCTTTCTGGTTCAAATTATTCCAACTGTTTCGCCATCCGTTCTTTTTTGTCTTCCCAACGAGTCAAACCTTCTTCAAAAAAGACCTTAATCACGGCAAACATTGGAATCGCCACAAACATCCCCAAAACGCCAAAGAGACTCCCTCCGACAATAACCGAGAACAACACCCAGAAGGGGTTGAGTTCGACAATTTTCCCTAAAACATTGGGAGCTAAAACATTGCCGTCAAACTGTTGCACAACTAGAATCCATATTCCGACCCAAAGCGCCTTAACCGGATCATCAATTAAAGTAATGATGACGGCCGGAACTGCTCCAATAATCGGGCCAAAATAGGGAATCACATTGGTAGTTGCAACAATCACCCCAAATAATGGTGCATATTCTACACCAATTACTAAAAGCCCCAGATAAAAGAGAAATCCAATCAGCATCGAAGTAAGAATTTTTCCGGTAAAATATTTATAAAAAATTTCGTCAATGGTCAATATCGCCCAGTGCGAACCATTGTATAAGGTTTTATTCAGCACCGCTTTAGCAAAACGATCCACCTGTTCACTAATTTTTTCTTTATCCAGCATCAGATATAGCCCCACAAAAAACACAATAAAGAAAGAGATTATAAAACCGATCGTCCCTTTTAAAAAGACAAAAGCAAAACTCCCAATATTTTTAATGGATTCGGGGTTGGCTCCAAAATATAATGTAATCTGATTGAGCAGATCCATTGCCGTCATATTTTGAAGACTGTCAATCGTAACTTTCAGTTCGGTTAAAATATCCTGTGCTGCTCCACCTTTGGCCAGACTTTCACCGAGATAATTATCAATGATGTTTAGGTATTTGGGTGTTTGGGCAATCAGACCGGTAAGGCTTTCGATTACCGACGGAATGGTTGCATAAAAAAACAAGACGATTAAAACAATCGTGATCACATAAACAATCAGGATTGAAATCAAACGAATCGTTCGAGCTTTGTCCCGACTTTTGGGAATTGTCTTGAAAATAAATTTTTCGCACCCCCGCATCGGTCTGAATAAAAAATATGCCAGCACCACCCCCACCAGAATGGGCATCAGCACTTTTAGTGTACCGGCAATCACCCCACCGATGGTGGCAGTAACCACTGTAAAGTTATCCAATAATTTGTACATCAGAACCAAAATAAGTGCCCCAACTAAAAAATAACTATATTTTTTTACAAGCTCCGTATCAATTTTAAATTTCAAATGCTCCTCCTATACCGTTTTTAACTCGAGTTATATCTTAACATTTAACTTGATAAATTTAAAGCAGTTTCAAATAGATTCTTAAATTATGATTAAACTAAATTAAAACAACTATGAATTAAAGTTTTTCTTGTATTTTAGAGAAAACTATCATAATATTTTTATAGTCAATTCTTTATATTTAGGAGAAACCATGATCTATATCGCTATTATACTTTTTGCTATATTCCTTGATCAGTATTCAAAATACCTGGTCATTGCACATATAAAACCGATTGATACACTACCCTTGATCCCCAATGTTTTTCATTTAACCTATGTCGAAAACACTGGTGCCGCATTTAGCCTGCTGACAAATAAACAGATCTTTTTAATCCTGATGACCCTTGTTTTTATTGGTGTACTGATTTATTTCTTAATCAAAATACCAGATACTAAGGAGAATCGGGTTATCAAAGTATCACTTGCCTTTATCATCGGTGGTGCAGCCGGTAATCTGTTGGATCGACTCCGTCTGAATTTTGTGGTCGATTTTCTTGACTTCCGGGTAATTAAATTTGCTATCTTTAATTTTGCCGATATTTTTGTGGTATGTGGCAGCATTATTCTCGTCATCGCCTTGTTTAATAATAAGAATTTTTTGGAAAACAATGATTTCGGCCCCCTAGAATAAACCCATAAGATAAAGCTTATCAAATAAAACGCTCCCCTGGGATACAACATCGATTGTTTTATCCCAGGGAAGCGTTTTTTATGATCGTTTCACTCTGTTTTTTCCAGCAGGCTGAGCATACTGTCGCCGGTGGTATAAATGTGATCACAGGCCGCAAGATTAGCTTTTCGGCACTCACCCTTTTCAATTTGTCTGATTATTTCCATGTGCTGATTCACCAGCGGGTTTTTATCTTCAATACGATGGACATATTCGGCCCGAAATCGCTGCATCTGTTCCCGCAGGCTATTAATCATTGTCTGCAGCTTCACATTTTTTGAAGCTGTATAAATTGTCTCATGAATGTGCATATCATGTTTGATGATACCTTCTTCGTCATTATGTCGCGCCGACTCGCCAAATCGCTCGTTGGCTTCATAAAGCCTGCTGATTTCGTCTTTCGTGGCATTCATAGCCGCCAGCTCCGCGGCCAGACCTTCCAACGCCCGCCTTATTTCCATCATTTCTTTGAGGTCATTAACTGACATTGGTGTCACATAGACGCCCTTTCTGGGGACCATTTTTACCAGTCCTTCCAGTTCAAGCTTTCTGATCGATTCTCTCACCGGGGTTCTGCTGACCCCCATTTGTTCAGCCAACTGAACCTCCATTAACCGTTGTCCCGGCTGAAGTTCACCGGTTATAATGGCACAACGAATGGTTTCAAAAACAATTTCCCGCAATGGCTTACAGGAACTTATATCAAGACTTAAACCCTTTTTATCTTCCCACATGGTTTTCTCCTTCACTTTCTGCTGTTTTACTTAAAAAACTCATCCTATATTTTTCTGTGAATCGTTGCCAGGACTTTACGGCCAGTTCGTGATTCCGATAATAACCAATTACCGTCGATCCGCTGCCAGTCATAATGGCTGCCAGGGCTCCCTGCTCCAACATTTCTTTTTTTATCGCTTCTATTTCAGGATAATCTGTAAAGACAATGGCTTCAAAGACATTTCCCAGGTTTGCTTTCAACCCATCATAATCATCATCTTCAAGCAAATCAATAATCGCGGCAATATCTGGGTGTTTTGTAATGATCGCGTCGTCCAATTTTTTGAAAGCCCAGGGCGTGGCGATGTCAATGTCCGGCTTTACCACCAAAACCGCCATCTGTCGCAGCGCTTTGATGGGTGTTATTTTTTCCCCGATTCCCTCCACCAGAGCCGTGCCACCAACCAGACAATAGGGCACATCTGCCCCAATGGTAACACCAATTGCTAAAAGCTCCGACTGTGAGAGACCCAGTTGCCACAGGGTATTCAGACCCTTTAAGGTTGCCGCGGCATCGCTGCTGCCGCCAGCCAGACCAGCCTGAGCCGGAATTCTCTTTTCCAGATGAATTTTAACCCCCTGTTTGACATTGAACTGACGGTGCAGTTTATGTGCCGCCTTAATCACCAGATTGCGCTCGTCCAAGGGGATAGCATCCTCATTGGAGGTCATAACAATCCCCTGATCACAAGCTTCAAAGGTCAGCACATCATCCAGATCAATGGAATGATTAATCATTTTCATTTCATGATAACCATCTTCCCGAATACCGATGACATCTAAAGATAAATTTACTTTGGCTTTGGCTTTTAGAATAACCCTATTCATGTTCCCTCACACTGCACTCATAATATTGTATACTTTATCCATTATAACATAATCCCCCTTTCATTGGAATAAAAAATCATGACTACAAACTGATTTTATAGTGTATAATTAAGGTATTACTTTCGTAGGAATTCAACTCATAATCAATTTACAGGAGCTTAAACTATGCCAATACATTTTGATAACGATTGGGAAAAAACCATTCAACAGGAATTAAAAACAGAATACTATCTGAAGCTGCGCCACTTTCTGATTAACGAATATCAGAACCAGGTGGTTTATCCGCCCATGCATGACATTTTCAATGCCTTTCACTTGACGCCATTATCGCAGACGAAGGTTTGTATTATCGGCCAGGATCCCTATCATGGTCCGGGACAGGCCCATGGACTGGCTTTTTCCGTCAAACCGGGGATTGCGATTCCCCCTTCGCTTCTTAATATCTATAAAGAACTGGAAGCCGATGTGGGCTGCCCCATTCCCGGCCACGGCTGTTTAACCGCCTGGGCTAAGCAAGGGGTACTGCTGCTCAATGCCGTTCTGACCGTCCGAGGCGGTGAAGCCGGTTCCCATCGAAATGCGGGTTGGGAAATTTTTACCAGCCGGATCATTGAGCAATTAAACACCCGGGCCGAACCGGTTATTTTTATTCTCTGGGGTCGGGATGCTCAAAATAAAAAAGCCCTGATTACCAATCTCTGGCATCCCATCATCGAATCGCCTCATCCCAGTCCACTTTCGGCCCATCGGGGATTTTTCGGCAGCCGGCCTTTTTCCCGAGCAAACGAGCTGCTGAAAGCCCAGGGGATTGCCCCTATTGACTGGTGTATAAAAAACATCGATGCGACTGTTTAGAAAAAAAGAAATCTGCAAAAAGAATGGCTCTGATAATTATATCAGAGCCATTCTTTTTCTCAGATCGATTATTTCTTCCAGACTGAGCTGACCAGGCGCAGTTTTTCCAGCCCCCGCCGCAAAGGTCAGGGAACCACCACACAGATCAGGTGCTATTCGGGTTATTGCCCCCAATGATCCCATCGCAATGGCGATCATCGGTTTCCGGGAATTCTCGTTATACGTGAGGGTAGTCTGGATTAAATGGCGCACATCATCCATTGACTGGGGCATCACCGCCAGTTTAAGGACATCGCCGCCGGCCCTTTCCATGGCACAGAAAACAGCGTTTATTTCCGCTCCAGACGGGGTTTTCTCAAAGTTATGAGAGGAAACCAACCACTGGGTTTCGCTCGTCTTTAAAACCTCTTTAATCTGCTCCAGCAAAGCCGAATCGCTGTTAAGTTCCACATCCACATAGTCGACCCGGTTACTTTTTATTGCGGCAATCACTGCAGCGGTCCGAATCTCATCACGCGTTTCATAAACGCCACCTTCCAGATGACTGCGATAGGTATAAATAAGTCCCTGATCGGGCATTCTGGTTTTTATTTCATTCAACAGATCCTGTTCTTCGGCAGCTGTGAGTTGTTCCCCTGGCATGAAATGATCCCGGCGCCATTCCAGAAAATCGCAGCCATTCGCCACTCCCACTTCAACATCAGCCAATAGTTCATTCCGATTGGCGCTGATCAGTGGAATACACGAGATAAAGGTGTTTTTTCTGATTAATTTAAATGCTTTTTTCATACTCATAAAATTCTTCCTTCCACATCTATGATTCATCATTGTAAAAGCGTCAACAAAGCGGTCATTTATTTCTGGTTTAGCAGTCCGATATTCTTAATTTCTACAGAGATGGTGCCATCCGGATTGTTTTTAAACTCAATGATATCATTTCGCTTCAGCTGATCCATGGGGATACTGATTTCAATGCCCGTATCCGTAATAAACTTTTGTTTGCCAAAGATCTTCTTTTCAATATTCGGGGTAACCGGGATTTTCTTTTCATAAAGCCCTTTTTCTTCCAAGGACGACCTGAACCGATCCTGAATGGATGAATCCCCGTCAAAAACCGTCTTAGCCAGA
>Ga0265295_1009925_pt1 | contig 10019 bp, 7 predicted proteins | sample Munlansysbiofilm_FD_192503 | JGI IMG/M metagenome (GOLD analysis project Ga0265295, IMG submission 192503) | Leachate microbial communities from a municipal landfill in Southern Ontario, Canada - Methane capture system biofilm | ecosystem: Engineered > Solid waste > Landfill > Unclassified ...
ACTCAGAGCAGCATCAGATAATTTCTGTGCTGGCTCAGAAGTTATTTTTTTGATGGATTGCATCTGCTTTATCAGGTTCTTGCGGGCATTTTTTGCAGAATCCATTGATTGCCAAGAAAACACTAACTGCGATCGATAGTGGCCTCCCAAACAAAAATAACGAAAATCCATTGGATCATACCCTTTTTCACGCAAGCGTGACAGGGTTAAGAATTCTCCCTTTGATTTCGACATTTTGCCCGTCTCGTTGATTAGGAATTCACCATGAATCCAGTAGTTTACCCATTTTTTTCCAGTTGCAGCTTCACTTTGGGCAATTTCATTGGTGTGGTGCACGGGAACATGATCTATCCCACCACAGTGAATATCGAAAGTATCCCCTAGGTATTTCATACTCATGGCCGAACATTCGATATGCCAACCAGGGTAGCCTTTCCCCCAAGGGGAATCCCACACCATGACTTGGTTCTCGAATTTCGATTGAGTAAACCATAATACAAAATCCTTTGGATTCTTCTTATTCAGATCTATATCAATACGAGCTCCCGATTGTAATTCTTCTAAATTCAATCTAGCTAATGCGCCGTAGCGGGGAAAAGTATCTATACTAAAATAGACATTTCCACCAGCTCTATAGGTATGCCCTTTTGCTTCGAGGCGTTTAATGAGATCAATCATATCTTGAATATGGTCAGTCGCTTTACACGCTATACTAGGGCGTTTTATATGCAAGGCATCAATATCTTCAAAAAAAGCATCGGTATACATCTGGGCAATCTCATAGACGCAAAGCCCTTTCTCTTTAGCTGATTTAACCATTTTATCTTCACCTTCATCACCATCATCTGTGAGGTGGCCAACATCGGTAATATTCATAACATGGTTAACCGTATATCCATCATATTCTAACGTTCGACGCAGAACATCTTCAAAAACGTACGTTTTTAAATTACCAATATGGGCATAATTGTAGACGGTTGGCCCACAACAATACATTCCCACTACCCCGTTTTTCAGAGGTACAAAAGGTTCAATAGTACGGGTCATGGTGTTGTAAAGAGAAAGATCCATGGTGACTCCTGTCAGCGGGCAACAAGTAAAAACAGCATTGTCCACCGTAATAAAATGGGATAGTATACCCTTGTGAGTTCTACAATACGGAATGCAGATGAAAAAATCAATATGGACCAGCTCATCCACAAAAAAGTAGCTTTAGCCTCTTTATGCTCCTTCGGAACGGGGGGTGCTGCCGATTATCTGGCAATCCCCACCAATCTCAACGAACTGCGCATAAGTTTACATTGGGCAAAATCTCGTCAGCTTCCCATAACTATGCTCGGGCGTGGAACTAATGTATTAATTGCAGATGATGGCATAGAAGGCCTCGTAATTCTTACCACAAGGCTTGATTCCCACCATGCCCGTGGGTGTATCTTCTGTAGCGAGGGGGGACTTTCTCTCGACACTGCAATTAACATTGCCATAGAGAACTCTTTAAGTGGTTTAGAACCATTAGGAGGCCTCCCTGGTACGGTAGCGGGAGCGGTATATGGTAACGCTGGGGCAAACGGACGCTACATTGGCGAACTTATTGAATGGGTAGAATATCTCGATCCAGCCGGGAATCTTCTTCGCTACCATAACAAGGAAGGAGGATTTTCCTATAAAAAATCCCCGTTCACCAATTCAGATGCTATTATTTATGAAGTAGCCTTCCGGCTCATACCTAATAAAAACTCCTCCAAAGCACGCTTAATCAAAGAACAAAGTAGAACTGAACGACTTGAAAAAGGGCAATTTGATCTTCCTTCTGCAGGCAGTGTCTTTAAAAATCCCGAAAACATTTCAGCTGGAAAATTAATTGAAGAAGCTGGATTAAAAGGTGTTATGCAAAATGGAGCAATGGTTAGTCCCCAACATGCCAATTTTATTGTAAATAGTTCTAGGCGGGCTACTTCACAAGACATATTTGACTTGAGTACTCTCATGCAAAAACGAGTCAAAGAACTTTTTGGGATCACCCTCGAACGTGAAATCATTTTGTTAGGAAGATGGAATAGATAACAGAAACTCTTTTGTCATCATGCCACTCTAGCTTAAAGCGAGCATTTCCAATTTTCCGTTCCCAGATTCCACTTACACGTACAACTTGTTGATTGTGTTTCAAGCGGATTTGCATGGTGTCGCTGAAGCCCAATGCTTTACTAAGGACTAACTCACCTCCAAAAATTAGGCCACTACCCCATTTTATAGATGGTGTATATTTCAAATTAACAGAACCGACTTTTTTACTCACGCCTATACTTATATTGTAACTCTTACCAACTGAACCAGATCGATTCCATCGTTTCTCAACGCGGCCTTGCAAGTGAAAGTCGCAAGAAAATAGAGAAAAAGAAAATAAACCAGTCCATTGGAGGTGACGTCGCTGACTCATTGCAGAAAAGGGAGTCAGGCGCCATTGCGAATCACGTAATGTCAAAAGGATTTCAACTTCACTACCGTGATAACCACAGGTAACTTCTCCTTGGTGAAGGGGGGCATCGATTGTAGTGAAGGCTTGTTGGCCAATGGCACCGAGCCTAAGGGGAATGTTAATTGTTTGTAAGGTCCAAAATAAATCACCGACAGTCCCTTTAACATAGATACTATTGGTTAATCCTTTGCCATTCGCTCTATCATATGAGAATCGCAATAGCAGTGTAGCATGAATGGAAATCACAGGATGGAAAGTATGATCTTCAATTAATTGAAAATAACCGACCATACCAGAAGTGAGCGCAAGGGCGCTATAAGGAATTATCCAACTATGTTCCTCTCTATTTTTAGACTCAGAAAAGAGGATACCAGTTCGGATGAGACTGTTGTTGTATTGCCATTCAAACAATGATGCGATTCCTCCAAATCCAGCATCTTCGTGCATGGGTGTCCATGTAATTATATGAGCATAGAGATTGTCAAAGAATCGGTTACTAAGTGCTACGGCAGGAGATCCTTTTTTTTCCAGCGGTAATAACGTAGTGTGTAATGGACCAACACCCTCCTCTTTTAAAGAAAATAGGGTAAAGCCGGTCTTAAAAAAAGGAAGCATTCTCGCATCTTGGCGAACATCGCCAAACTGCATCGTAATGGGACCCAAAGGCGGAAATGCTACCTGTAATGCGACATTGGGTTCAAACCGGCATATTCCATTATCATAAAATTTTATAACTGGAGCGAACTTACCCCGTAACGAGAGATCGTTGGAGTGCGAAAAATAACATGTTTGTTGAAAGCTGATACTCTTTTGATCGTTACGTACGGTCGTAGTAATTTGAGGTAAAGCCCAAGTCGCCTCGACTATGACTAGTAGAAAGAATATTTTCGTGCTCCACGTGATAACCCACCTCTTCATAAAATAATAACGTCAAAAACACGAGTATTGCATCTAATCCATTGCTTTTTTAATTTCAACGTGGCAGAATAATTGACGGCTGTTTTCAGTACATATTTATTTTTCGCTAACAGATAGCAGGAGGTTTTCATGGTAATTCTCACTCTCAATTGCGGCAGCTCGTCTGCAAAATACCAAGTATATGATTGGAAAAACAAGGCAGTTTTAGCTGTTGGTGTTGTCGAACGAATCGGCTTGAAATACTCAATTATCGAACATAAAACTACAGCGAACGGAGAGTTTACCGATAAAGTTTCTTGCCCCACACATAAAGAAGCAATTGAGCTTATTATTAAAATGCTACTTGATCCATTATATGGAGTTATTTCTGATGTAAACGAGATTAGTGCTGTAGGACACCGCGTGTTGCATGGTGGAGAGTCGTTTAAACAATCGGTCTTAGTCGATGATGATGTCGTCGCTAGATTGAAAGAACTCATCCCTCTAGGCCCACTACACATGCCTCCCAACATTATGGGAATAGAAGCAGCGCGTAAAGTTATGAAAGATGTTCCACATGCCATTGTGATGGACACCGCTTGGCACCAAACCATGCCACCAGAGGCTTATATGTATGCTGTCCCCTATGAGTGGTATAGAAATTATAATGTCCGCCGATATGGGTTCCATGGTACCAGTTATGTCTACACTGCTAAAAGAGCTGCAGTGCTTTTAGGAAAGAAACCGAAAGACACCAATCTCATTATTTGTCATATTGGAAATGGAGCCTCTATTTCAGCGGTAAAAGATGGGGTCTGCATTGAAACAAGTATGGGACTTACCCCTCTTGAAGGCTTGGTAATGGGTTCACGTTCAGGTGATCTTGATCCAGCAATCCTCCCCTTTGTTATGAACAGGACAGGGATGTCTGCTAACGAGATGGATTCTGTCTTGAATAAAAAGAGTGGTTTAATTGGTATTTGTGGCATGTCTGACCGACGCGACGTTCGCTCTGAAGCCATTGCCGGAAATGAGAAGGCCAAACTAGCGATTGCCATGGAATGTCACAGATTAAAAAAATATATTGGGGCATACGCAGCACTATTAGGTAGAGTTGACGCTCTTGTTTATACTGCCGGAGTTGGTGAGATGGCTCCCCACATCCGCGAAGGATCTACCTCAGACCTCGATATTCTTGGTATCAAACTCGATATTGAAAAGAATCGGATTGCACAGTGCCGCAATGCCGAGCTAGAGATCAATACTGACGATTCACCGACCAAAATCTTTGTGATTCCAACTGATGAAGAATTAGTGATGACTGAAGATGCCTATGCCCTTATGAATGGGACGTATGACACCCATATCAATTTCACCTACTCTTTCCAAAATAAAGATTATGTGAATAAGGCCCGGGCAGTTGGTCTAGAACAAGATTTAGAGAAAAAGCCCGAACTTAAAAAGATCTTAGCACTCCCTCGCTAACCATACTTGCTCTATGATAAGTGGGAATTTGATTCCCACTTATACGAGGTTCTCAATAAAAAAATCAAAACAATTTTCAGCCAGAAAGCTCTCCTCTTAAATTTCTTATCCTTGCTGGTGAGTACCAACTGTTGCACATGATTTTCTGATGATTAAACTGGCTCCCATAATCATCTTCCGAGCAACAAAATTGGCATCAGAGATCATGTTGAGTAACATAATTACGGCTTCCCGACCCATCTCCTCGTATGGCTGACGCACCGAAGTGATGCCCATGGCAGAGACTAGCGGTATTCCATCGTAACCAATCAATGAGACCTCTTCAGGAACCCGAATACCATGATCGGATAAGGCTTTATAGGCTCCCATTGCCATTAAATCGTTTGCAGCACAGATGGCTGAAAAAGGATAGAGTTTTTGGGCTATAACTGTTGAAACCTCCTCACAGGCATCGTTGAGAAAATAGTGTCCATAACGGACACAAGTTGATGCAAAAGGAACATTATAATCGGCTAAAGCCTTTTTGAAACCTTCCAAGCGCAGTTTTTCGGTTGACAAATGGGTTGGTCCGCTAAGATAGAGAATCCGACGGTGCCCAAAACCCAATAAATAGGCTGTTGATTGATACATCCCGTCTATATTATCGACGGTGACTAAACTTGCGTTGGACAAACCAGGGTTTCGATCTAGACAGACAACCGGTAGGTTTCGTTCTTCAATCAGTTCTTTCAAAATAGTCGGAGCCTCTCCGGCTCCCACATAGATTAAACCATCAATATTTGTTTGGGCTAAATTATGAATAATATCACTTTCAATTTTTGTGTTATATTCTGAATTACAAAGTATCATCCGATATCCCTGCATTTTTGAAATGGTCTCAATACTCTTGAGTAGAAGAGGAAAAAAGGGATTAAGGATATCGGGGACAATGAAGGCTATCAAACCCGACTTTTTCCGAGCAGGACTATACCCTCCCTCTTCCATAATTGAGAGAACCCGTTCTTTCGTATCAGCTTTTACAAGGGGAGACTTAGCAACTACACGAGATACCGTTGCAATGGAGACTCCGGCCCGTGCCGCAATTTCCTTAAGAGTGAGCTTTTCTTTCATCTATTTCTCCTTCTGTAAACTATCATATCATAAATGATATAATATGATAATATTCCTTTATATTTGCTTTTTAAGAATATATTCGTTCCTCATATTTCTACTATACTTACAATATTTATTTACTAATTTATTAAATTAAAAAGACTTAGTAGCATATGATTATGTAAATGATAATAATCATAAAATGATAAAAAATGAGATTTGAATATCATCCATTCATCGGCTAGACTTTGCCTATTACTCAGGAGGTAATAATGAGTTTTCGTTATTCATTCGCTGGCAAACGGTACGAAACTATCCAGACAAGAGCTGCGTATGTCTTGCTAGCCCCAACGATTCTTGTTTTAATTGTTTTATTCATTATTCCTGTTATTCAGGTTATACAGCTAAGCTTCACTAGTTTAAATTCTACTACAGGAACTTCTAAGTTTATTGGATTCAACAACTATAAATATCTTCTTACCAGCCCGCGTTTTTGGCAATCGGTCTTAAACACTACGTTATTTACCATTGTGAAGCTTACTTCAGAAGTGTTAATAGCTTTGATTATTGCTGTCATGCTTGATACCCATGTTCCTTTTCGCAAGTATCTGCGGGTAAGTTTTTTCGCCCCAGTCGTAGTTCCAGTAGTTGCCTCCAGCATTATCTGGATTTGGTTTTTTGATCCCACTTTAGGCCCATTCAATCAAATTCTCAGTGCATTTGGCCTACCCCAATCAAAATGGTTGTATGGAAAATCTACGGCATTGATGTCTATTGCCCTTTTTTCAATATGGCGTGGAATTGGCTATGATATAATTGTCTTTCTTTCTGGTTTGCAAGGGATTTCTGATTCTTATATTGAAGCAGCCCATGTCGATGGTGCTACCAATTTACAAATTTTCTTTAAGATCAAACTACCCCTTATGAGACCAGTTCTTGCCTTTGTGATCATGATGGGTTTTATAGGTAGTTTTCAATCATTTACTGAAGTCGATATTATGACGCCAGATGGTGGACCGGGAGGGTCAACCTTATTGATTGTTAACTACATTTATCAACAAGCATTTGGGAACTCTAAAATGGGTCGCGGTACTGCTGCATCCATCCTCCTATTTCTTATAATTTTTAGCATGACGTATCTACAAAGAAAAATTAGTGACCGCAGAGAGATTCGTGATGCATAAAAACAAATCTAAGTTAAAACGGTACAATATCCCAATATTCATCATACTCATGCTTCTGTCTATCTGTATGATATTCCCCTTCGTTTGGATGTTTCTCTCTGCATTCAAAACTCCCGCTGATGTATATACCTACCCTCCAAAATGGTTACCTTCTTCATTTAAATTCGATAACTTTGCCAAAGTCTTCCAACTCATCCCTTTTGGAAAGTTTTATTTCAATACTATTGTCACCTCCGTAACCCAAACTTTTCTCCAAATTGTGTTATCTATAACTGCCGCTTATGTGTTTGCAAAGCTAGAATTCCCTGGCAAGAAAAAAATGTACATGTTCGTACAAAGTGCTATGTTTATTCCAGCTGTTGTGACAGTAATACCATTATATTTGATGGCTAGCAAAGTGAGATTAGTTGATACCTATGCAGGGATCATACTGCCGCAAATATTGGGGGTATTTACCACCATTCTCCTCATTTCATTTTTCCAGTCAATACCGGATGACCTGCTCAGTGCCTCCAAAATAGATGGTTGTGGCTATTATCGTATCCTCTGGAATGTTGTTATTCCGAACTCGACTACTGCGATAAATGCCGCGATCCTATTTGCATTTCTTTCCCATTGGAAAAGTTATATGTGGCCATTAATTATTACAAACTCGACGCATAAACGTACTTTACCGGTCGGACTTAAGTATCTCGTTACAGAATCTAGTTCAGAATATCAGGTGATGATGGCTGCTGCCTTCATGTCTATTATTCCAATCTTGATTGTCTACATTATCTGTGAAAAGAGTTTCACTCGCTCGTTGACTATGACTGGGTTGAAAGGTTAATTGGTCAAAATATGTATATCGAAACATGGTTGAGATGCAACTCCTCTAAAGAGAGGAATAGGAGAAATATATGAAAAAAGTAGTGCTTATCTTGTCCATCCTGCTACTCGCAGGATCGTCGCTTATTTTTGCTTCTGGTAACAAAGAATCGGGTACAGAATCGGAGAAACCGGTTACCATTGAAGTCTGGTATTCTCTATCAGGGAAAAGTGGAGAAGCTTTCAAACAGCGGCTGCATGAATTTACCGCAGACCCTGCCTATGCCGATATCAAGGTCGTCTCTTCTTTCTCAGGCAATTATGGCGATACTGGCACTAAAGTTGCAGCAGCGCTCATGTCTGGGACTGAGCCCCATGTTATCATTGGTGGTAATGTTGCCTATACTGGAGGAAGAGGCAATTTTTATGCGGGAGAAATGGTTAGTTCAGACCCCCTCTTCCAAAAAGATGATGTGTTCGAAGGTCTATGGGACTACGCTGTCTATGAAAACAAGATTTGCAATATTCCCTATGGTATTTCCACTCCTTTAATGTACTACAACAAACAAATCATTGAAAAAGCTGGTTTGGATCTCAGCACCCCCCCCAAAACTTGGGATGAATTTTTAGTAGTAGCTGAAAAAGCACAACTTAACGGTAATATCAACAATGCGGATGAATTTTGGGGATTCGTGGTTAAGGATGTACCTTGGCTCTTTAAAACCCAATTAAGTCAAAATGGAAATAATGTTTTTGAATATGTAGATGACAACTATACGGTTGAGGCAGTTTTCGATGATGCTTCTGCAGCAGAGGTTGCTCAGTGGTGGGCAGATATGGCTGCAGCCAAAGTTATGCCGATTGGCGAACATAACAATGCTGAAAATGTTTTTCTGGCCGGTAATGCAGCATTCTTTGTAGGTTCAAGTACCAAGATTGCCGATTGGTCAGAAACTATGGGCGATATGCTCGCTGCAATCCCCATGCCCTACTTCACCTACCCTTCTGTGGCTCTTGGTGGTAACACCATCTCTATTTTTCCCAAGAAGGATCAGAAGCAGAATGATGCAGCATGGACCTTTGTAAGATATATAACTTCAACAGAGCCTAATGCAAAATTTGCTTTAGAAAGTGGTTATATGCCGATTCGTAAATCTGCTATCGAGTTAGATATCATCCAACAAGCTTTCCAGAATATGCCAATGTATAAAACCGGCTTTGAACAACTAGCTCATGGTTGGTCCTATATCAATACAGATAACTATATTGCTCTTGATGGTGCAATTAGAAGAACTATCGAGAAAATGGAAAACGGTACGGCTGATGCGCAACAAGCAGTAATTGACGCTGTAAAAGAATTTAATATTGAAGCAGCCGATTAAGCTACTTAAAGCAAGGATGGTGGCTTAACGCCACCTCCTTCTTTACCTATCTCTCGCTAGATAGAGGAAACGTCATGAAAAAAAATTTAATTATACAGTTTCTTGAAGCAATTGCTGTTGGGGATGCTTTTGGAAAAGTTACGGAATATTGCACAAGACAAGAGATTAAGGAACAACTAGGAACCGTAGAAACACTACTCACCCCACAAGAATCCCTTACCCATAAAGATCTTTTTTACGGGCAGATTACCGATGATACCGAACAAAACATCTACCTATTGCGGCAATTCTGCCTAACGGGGACAGTAACTGCAAAACAAACAGCTCAAGCGCTACTAGACTGGTACAAAGAAACAAACGCGGCTGCCTATATTGGCCCCAGTTCTGCTCGTGCCATCCTAGCAATTCAAAACGGAGAAGATATTTCAACTACGGGATTATGGGGAACTACCTGCGGTGGTATTATGCGCGCACCAGCAGCTTTTTTATGTGGAGTCACAAGACAAGACCTTATAGACAACACCATTGCTTGCCTCCTGCCTACCCATAACACAGCTGCAGCAATGGAAGCAGCAATTTGCTATGTGTTTGCCCTTGAAGCGGCTTTTGCAGGAAAAGATATTGATCAGATTTTAGATGCGGCGAGTGAAGGAGCATTGCTCGGTTCAAGTATAGGAAATACCTTAAGAACTGCGG
>Ga0265295_1009928_pt1 | contig 10015 bp, 12 predicted proteins | sample Munlansysbiofilm_FD_192503 | JGI IMG/M metagenome (GOLD analysis project Ga0265295, IMG submission 192503) | Leachate microbial communities from a municipal landfill in Southern Ontario, Canada - Methane capture system biofilm | ecosystem: Engineered > Solid waste > Landfill > Unclassified ...
CGCGCCCGCACTGTGTCCGGCCAAGCCACCGACGCCGTAATCCCCATGGACTGCGCCGCTGCTGTAGCTGCTGGTGATGGTGCCCCCGCTGGCGCCCGCCAATCCACCGACGCTGCGATCCCCGCTGACGACACCGGTGCTGTGACTGGTACTGATGTGGCCAAAGCTGACACCCACCAGTCCACCGACACAGCCACCTGAACCGGCGATTCTGACATCGACCAGCCCGAGGTTCTTGACTGTGGCCCCGGAGACCAGGTAACCGAACAAGCCCAGGCAGCCCTCGCCCTCGATCACGAGACGGGAAATGGTGTGACCGGCGCCGTCGAAGATGCCCCTGAAAGGCGTGCCCTCAAAGCCGCCGCCGCTTGAGCCCGCATCACCCGCAATGACCGCCTCGTCAAACACCTTGCCGCCAGGCAGACTGGGGTCCAGGTCGATATCGGCCATCAGGACAAAATGCTTGTCCCATTCGCACGGAAACAGACCCACCCAACGGAGATCGTCAGCGGTATGGATCTGATAGGGGTCGCCTTCTGTCCCGGCCCCTGGCAGAAGGCCGGAGAGTGTCGCGCTAACAGCGATGGGCTTTCCGGGACGGTTCTCCCACGACAATCGGGATAGTCCCGACCTTCGTCGATCGTCCAGACTCCCTCATGTTCGCATGTCCCCCAAACCAGGAAAGTGCTCGCCGTCTGCATCTCGGCGGTGGTCTTGCCGATGCCGCCCGAACTGCGGAGCTGTCCGCTGGTTTGCGTGTCCCAGAAGCAGTAAGCCACGGTGCCACCGGTAGATCCGCCGACGCCACCGGTGATCCCTACGAGCCCGCCGGCGGAGGCGCCCCCACTGACCGCTCCGGTGCTGTAGCAGCGATGGACATGGTCTTCATTGAAGCCCACAAGTCCGCCGACCCAGGATTCACTGCCACGGACCGATGCGGTGCTATAGCAGTCTGTGATGGGCCGCCAGTTCATCCCTACAAGACCGCCAACAGATTCCTCGCCCCTGACGGCGCCCGTGCTGTAGCAGCGAGTCAACGAGCCACTATTGTACCCCGCAAGACCGCCGACCCATTTGCTCTCGACAAGGTGTTTGACGATCCCGTCCTGGACCCAACCGGTGACGCCGACCACACTGACGTTTTCCAGGCCAAGGTCACAGACCTCCGCTCCGTCTCTGACTCGACCGAATAGCCCGAGGCATCGGATGCCGGAGATGGTCATGTTCATGATTCGATGTCCGTTGCCATCGAAGACACCGCCAAAGTAGCTGTCCCAGCCGCCGATGACGGCTTTGTCGAAGACCTTGCCGCCGGGCAGGTTGGGATCGAGGTCGATGTCGGCGGTGAGGATAAAGTGCTTGTCGTAGTCTTCGGGGGTTTCGCCCAGGGCGATCAGGTCGGCGGCGGTGGCGATCTGGTACGGGTCGTCGGCCGTGCCGCTGCCGCCGGAGTACTTGCAGGGGACGGTCTCCCATAGCCAGGCGTTCATGCCGCCATTCATGTCGTAGACTTCCGGAAAGCCCTGCGCGTCGAGGAAGTTGGCGGCCACGTTGCTGCGGCCCCCACTGCGGCAGACCACCAGGATCGGACGGTCCATCGGCAGTTCCGCATAGCGGGCCTGAAGCACACCGGACGTGAGCGGGTAGTTCAACGCACCCGGAATGTGTCCCCGCGCATCACAATACTCAGACGGCTCCCGCACATCCACGACGACAAGATCGGCCGTAGACGCGATGAGGTCCCGCGCCTGTTCGACGGTCAGGTCGGTATGCGCCAAGACGCGGGCGTCAGAGATGAGCACAACCACACCCGCCAGCAACAGCGACATTCTGAGATGTGCCTTCATGGATGGTGTCCTCCTCAAAGACAGGCTCGGCCAGATCACAGCCAGTGCCGGACGACGGAGAGACGACAACAACGCCTTCGCCTTCAGCCTCCATTGTACACTATCGGCCCGGCTCGGACAACGGCTGAAGACGGGCGTTCGCGAGCGGACAGGCCTATAGGCCGCCGGCATGCGGGTTGCCAAGTGGGGCGGGGGCCGGTATGATAGGCCGGATGGTGAACAAGGAAAAGAAGGGGTTTGACAATCCGGCGGCGTTCAACAAGAAGGCGTACCGCGATTTCGAGCTGGTCGAGAAGTTTGAGGCCGGGCTGGCACTGTGCGGCAGCGAGGTCAAGTCGTTGCGCGGTGCGGCGGCCGACCTGAGCGGCTCGTATGCCCGCCTGGAGAGGGGCGAATGCTGGCTCGTCGGCGCCAAGATCGCGCCGTATGCGATGGCCCGCGATGGTGGCCACGACCCGACGCGAAAGCGAAAGCTCCTGCTGCACAAGGCCGAGTTGCACCGCATCTCGGTCAAGCTCGAACAGCGCGGCTTCACGCTGGTCCCTCTTCGCCTGTACTTCAGCGGCCGGGGGCTGGCGAAGATCGAACTGGCGCTGGCCCAGGGCAAGCGGCAGTACGACAAGCGGGCGACGATCGCCGAGCGCAGCCAGAAGCGCGACCTCGATCGCGACATGAAGAAGTACCGAAAACGATAGACGAACGAATCACAAGAGAGGTTTCCACGATGGCAGACGAGAAGAAGCTCATCATCGACGAGGACTGGAAGAAGCAGGCCCAGCAGGAAAAAGAGGTCCTGGCTGCCAAGGAGGCGCAGGAGAAAGGCAAGGCGGCTGAGGCGGACGAGGCCCCGAGTCGGTCCGGGCCGTTGCCGCAGGGCGATCTGATGGCGCTGATCAACATGCTGACGACCCAGGCGCTGTTCGCGATGGGCGTGCTGCGGGTCGAGGGCCAGGACGACAGGGAGCCCGACCTGGAGATGGCGCGGTACAACATCGACATGCTCGAGGTGCTGGAGGCCAAGACCAAAGGCAATCTGACGGCCGAGGAGGCGCAGGTGCTCAAGAACACCCTGAGCGAGCTGCGCATGGGTTTCGTCCAGATCGCCGAGCACGGCGGACCACAGGCGTAGGGGCGAATCATCATTCGCCCTTACCGTCACAAACGGGACACGACTGCATTGGCCAACATCTTAGACCAGATCGTTGCGGACAAGCGCCGGGAGGTGCGGGACAGACAGACCCAGGTCAGTCTGGACCAGCTCAAGGCGCGGATCGTCGGCCTTCCGAGGTGCCGCAACTTCTACAAGGCGGTCACCAAGCCGAACCGGCGCGGGCTCAACGTGATCGCCGAGGTCAAGAAGGCCTCGCCGTCGGCCGGACTGATCCGCACCGATTTCGATCCGGTGGCGATCGCCCGGACGTATGAACGGTGCGGTGCCGATGCGATCAGCGTCCTGACCGACGAAAAGTACTTTCAGGGCAGGCTGGAATACGTCGAGCAGGTCAAGCAGGCCGTCGAGGTGCCGGTGTTGCGGAAGGACTTCATCGTCGATCTCTGGCAGGTCTACGAATCGCGTGCCGCCGGGGCCGACGCCATCCTGCTGATCGCCGATGCCCTGCCGGCGGGCGAGTTGATGGACCTGATGATCGCGGCGACGGAACTGACGCTGACCGTGCTCGTCGAGGTCCACCAGGCCGATGCACTGCTGAGCGTCCGGAGCTTGATCGGCTTCCCGGAACACGGCTACAGCGTGCTCGGCATCAACAATCGCGACCTGACGACCATGACGGTCGATCTCAACACGACCAGCCGGCTCAAGGGGATGCTCGACGACGATATGCCCGTCGTCGCCGAAAGCGGCGTGCGGACGCGAGGTGACGTCGAGAGACTCATCGGCGTCGGCGTTCGGGCCATTCTGATCGGCCAGACCCTCTGCGAGCATTCCGACATCGCCGAGAAGTTCGCCGAGTTGTTCGACTGATCGCCGCGCGGGATGGCAACCGGCTGCCGCGGGTTCAGAAGATGAGCAGGCCGACAAGCCCGGCGGCGACAATGACGATCAGAGGGTGGATTCGACGGTCGAATGCCACCAGCGTCAAGAACGCCGCCACGGCGATCCCCAACTCCGGCGCTCCCGAGACAACGCCTCGCCCATAAGACCAGACGGCGAAGAGAAGCAGGCTCAGAACGCCTGCGTGCATCCCTGTACGAAGACGCCGGACGGACTCTCTCGAACCGACGCGGCGGACGATGTGCGACAGTATGAAGAGGATCGTGATGGAAGGCAGAACGACCGCCGTTGTGGCCACGATGGCTCCACCGATCCCTGCAACGCGGTATCCGACGAAGGTGGCGGCGTTGATGGCGATCGGGCCGGGCGTCATTTGAGCGATCGCCACGATCCTGCCCATCTCCTGCTGGGAGAGCCAGTCGTGATTCTCGGTGATTTCGTGCTGGATCAGAGGAACCGTCACCAGACCTCCCCCGTACGCGCCGATTCCGATGAGGCAGAAACTCACAAACAACGACGACAGCGTTTGGTTCATGCGTCTCCTTCCTGCGATTCCTCGTTGCCGTTGGCGTCCGACGGTCCATTCGGCTCCTGGAGGAAATAGCTCAGTCCGGCGGCAGCGACCACGGCCCAGATCGGGTGAAGACCCAGCAGCAGAACGGTCAGCCCGGAGGCACAGGCCAGGCCGGTGCGCCAGTTCCGACGCACCCTACGGGCAAACGTGTACGTGGCGAAGGCGATCTGGCCGCTGACAGCAATGGCGCACCCTTTCAGGAACACCGCCACCGTCGGATGATCGAAATGGGGCAACGCGAACCAGACGATCAGGAGGATCACGAAGAACGACGGACAGATCGTCCCCAGAATGGCGGCGCCTGCCCCCGGAAGCCCGCGGAAGCGCTGCCCCTGGAGAAAGGCAAGATTCACCGCGATCACTCCCGGAACAGCCGTGGCGGTGGACAGGGCCGAGACGAAGTCGTCCTCGCCGAGCCAACGGCGCTTGAGAACGAGCTCATATCGCATCACGGCCGCCATCGCCACGCCGCCGCCGAAGGTCAGCAGCCCGATGCGAAAGAATGTCCAGAAGAGGTTGACCAAGGAAATTCGCGGCCGTGCGGCACACATTGCAAACTCCACTTCTTCCATTGTTGCACTGGCGAGAGCCGCCGCATCCGCTTCTTGCCTTTTCCTGCATCAGATCCCGAGAGAATTCCGAGCACGGAACGACCTCCCGACGGCAGCCATCTCAGCCGCAGAATCTCATTACCGACTCAGGGCAACCGGTGTGTTTATCGAGCTTTTCTGAGACGGATCGAAATCCACATGTCTCATAGAATCGAACCGACTTGTGGTTGTCCTTGTATACACATAGTTCGAGGTGATCCCTGAGGTCTTTCGCTCGTTCAACGAGCTTGCGTCCAATGCCCTGGCCTTGGCATTCAGGAGAAACGAATAGAGCCGCCAGTGTGTTGCCCTCCAACGAGAGGAAACCCCTGATGCCCTGCTCATCCTCGTAGACATAGGTCTCGCAAGCCGGAAGATACACATCCTTCATGTCGCCGACTTTCGACCGCCAGAACTGTCGGTCGATGAAATCGTGCGCTTCGACGGAGGCGTCCAACCAGATATTGATCACGTCCTCCATATCGGAATCTCTGAAGCGGCGAATCACAACGGAGTCTCCATGCGACAACGATCACCCTTGCTTCTGGATCTTGGCCCAGGCGTCGCGGAGGCCGACGGTGCGATTGAAGGTCAGCGTCTCGGGCGTGCTGTCAGGATCGACGCAGAAATAGCCGAGCCGCTCGAACTGGAAGCGGTCCAGCGCCTTGGCCTGTGCCAGGGTCGGCTCGACGTAGCAGTCGGTCAGAATCTGCAGCGAATCCGGATTCAGACTGGCGGTGAAGTCCTGCCCCTCTTCGACGTCGTCGGGATTCTCCTTGGTGAAGAGGTTGTCGTAGAGTCGCACTTCCGCTTTGCGCGCGTGTCGGGCCGAGACCCAGTGCAGCGTCGCCTTGACCTTGCGGCCGTCGGGGGCATCGCCGCCGCGTGTCGTGGGGTCATAGGTGCAGTGCAGCTCGACGACGTTGCCTTGAGCGTCTTTGACAACGCTGGTGCAGGTGATGAAGTACGCGTAGCGCAGGCGTACCTCGCGACCAGGGGCCAGCCGAAAGAACTTCTTCGGCGGCTCTTCCATGAAGTCTTCCTGCTCGATGTACAACTCGCGCGAGAACGGCACCTTGCGCGTGCCCGCCGACGGGTCTTCGGGGTTGTTGATCGCGTCCAGTTCCTCGACCTGATCGGCCGGATAGTTGTCGATCACGACCTTCAGCGGCCGCAGCACCGCCATCACACGGGCCGACGTCTTGTTCAGGTCCTCCCGCAGACAGTGCTCCAACAGGGCGATCTCCACGGTGCTGTTGAACTTGTTGACGCCGATCAGCTTGCAGAAATTGCGGATCGCCTCGGGCGAGAACCCGCGACGACGCATGCCGCAGATCGTGGGCATACGCGGGTCGTCCCAGCCCCGGACGAGCTTCTCCTTCACAAGCCGCAGCAGCTTGCGCTTGCTCATCACCGTGTACGTCAGGTTCAGGCGGGCGAACTCGATCTGCTGCGGATGGTGGATCTTCCTGCCCCAAGGGCCGGAGCCATCGTTGGTGCGGCCCTCATTGACCGCGTCGATGAACCAGTCGTACAGCGGGCGGTGGTTCTCGAATTCGAGCGTGCAGATCGAGTGCGTGATGCCCTCGATCGAGTCCTCGAACCCGTGGGCCCAGTCGTACATCGGATAGATGCACCAGCGGTCGCCCTGGCGATGGTGATGCTCGTGAACGATCCGATACATGATCGGGTCGCGCATGTTCAGGTTGGGGTGGGCCATGTCGATCTTCGCCCGCAACGTGCGCGAGCCGTCCGGGAATTCGCCTTTGGCCATTCGCTCGAAGAGTTCGAGGTTCTCCTCGACCGAGCGGCTGCGATAGGGGCTGTCCTTGCCGGGCCGGGTCAGCGCGCCGCGATACTCGCGGGTCTCTTCAGCGGTCAGGTCGCAGACGTAGGCCTTGCCCTTTTTGATCAGCTCGACCGCCCATTCGTACATCTGCTGGAAGTAATCGGAGCCGTAGAACAGGCGGTCCTCCCAATCGGCGCCGAGCCAGCGGACGTCGGCAATGATCGAATCGACGTACTCCTGCTCTTCCTTCTCCGGATTCGTGTCATCGAACCGCAGATTGAACTTGCCGCCGAACTCCGCGGCGATCCCGTGGTTGAGATTGATGCTCTTGGCGTGCCCAATGTGCAGGTAGCCGTTGGGCTCCGGCGGGAACCGCGTGCAGACCGCGCCGTTCCACTTGCCCGTCTTCAGGTCGTCGGCGACGATCTGCCGCACGAAATCCAGCTTGCGCTCCTCGCCCTCCGCGCCGCCGGCGCCGGCCAGTCCATCTTTCTCGTCTTTCATAACTCCAATCACTCAAAGTGTTTGAGGTGCTGTGGCATACCGCGCGATCCGCGCACAACCGGTCCCTGCCGCTGGGGGTGCAAAGGCCGAACCGCCGACCATCCTACAGACCCACCCCGCCCCTGTCCACCCCATACTGCCGTCCTCGCCGCAGGCGTCACGCGCATGCCAACGCAAACAGGCGAAAGAACCTTCAGAATCCGCTGTCGAGACCGGCTCTCTTTCATACGCCCCTTGCCTGAGGGCGCCGGCCTGTTCCGGCGAATCCTGCATCCGGACTGCGACTGCGAATAGCGACTTGACATATAGTATCACTAATGATATCATATTGCAGCATGACGACACTGCCAGAGATTGACTGCTATACATACCGCGTGACCTGGTCCGAGGAGGACGCCCAATGTGTGGGGCTGTGCGCGGAGTTTCCCAGCCTCAGTTGGCTGGCGTCCACGCCGGAAAAGGCCCTGCGAGGCATCCGCAGGGTGGTGACCGATGTCGTCGACGACATGAAAGCCAACGGAGAAGCTGTTCCCGAACCGCTGAGCCGCCGGCGATACAGCGGCAAGTTCATGGTCCGTGTCCCGCCGGAGGTCCATCGACGCCTCGCCCTCGAAGCCGCCGAGGAAAACGTCAGCCTCAACCGCCTCGCCAGCGCCAAGCTCTCGTCCTGAGTGCCGCGAAACGGGGCAGTGGTGTGGGCGAAGGCAGACCCCAGCAAGGGGGCTTCGAACATATCTCCGTATGCACACTTGACTTACCGCCCCCAGGGGAGCTACAATCGTGATATCTTTCGGAGGCCGTGGCCATGACGACAGCGCAAGCCATTGTGGAGCATCTCAAAGCCCTGCTGGAATCGGTACAGCGCGAGGTCCTCGATTTCGTCAAGTCCCTCGAATCCCGACAAACCGACCCCAGCCAGGATACCGAAGACGCCGCCTGGTCACAGTTCTCTCTCGCCTCGGCCCTGCGCGACATGGAAGATGAAAAGCCCCCTTACACGTTCGGCGATACCAAGGGATCTTTCCCGTGACAACGTGGCTCATCAGGGCCCATTTTTCTCGCGTGCAAACTGGGCTTCTGACACGGGGACGCGACTTTTTTGCTGTTGACCGCCCCTTTTGCCTTGCATCTAGATGGGATTGCGTCGATCATAAGATGATTTCAACTGTGGCGTTGGCATCAGCGATGAGACGGTGGTGGATGGGAGACACTCGGGATAGATGGTGCGTGGCATCCTCATAATGTGCAATTGCGATGGCAGGTCACATGTTTGCGGAATTGCGAGACCGAGCATGGCAGCCTCGGACACCGCATCGGGTGCAGGCATTTCCTCTATACGATACAGGAGGAAACTGATATGCCCGCATGCGTCACCTGGGGATTCTATTGGGGAGAGTTTCGTTGCGGTTGATCTCAACTCCTGATTGCGTCGTCCACTATACAGAAGGCAGATCGGCATGGAAGAGTGGCGTGCTCGGCTTTCTTTCGCGACTGAGCGGCATTGGCCTCACCCTTGGAGTCACTATTGCGCTTATGACCAGCGCTCCATGGTGGTGGCCTTCGTCGATTCCGGACACTATCGCAATCAATACGACGGCGGCGTTTGTGGCTGTAGCTCTGGTGACTGGCCTCCTCTCGACAGGAGGCTTCCTTTATCTACGCCGAAGGGTCAAGCGGTCACTGGAGATAAAGGGTCAACTTCATGAGTTAGCCCACTACTTACGTGATCACGAGACGAGGATGTTCAAGAAGGCAGAACTGAAGAACATAGACAGAGAAGAGGTGGTACTCGCGAGTTTCTGTGAGCACATGGACCGTATCTGCGAGTACACCAGGGAATATTTCAAATCTCTGACCCGCGACTCGACGATCAGCTGCGCTATCCGAGTTGCTGTCGAAGTTGATGGTGATGACGGCGGGCAACGGTACGTCTACAAAACCCTTGGCCGATCACACGGTCTGAGTCAAGATCGTCAATATACGACCGAAGATATTCCCGCCAACCGTGGAATTCCTAGGTTTTTGCATGATCATGACTGCAAAGGCATTCTGCAGTACAACGACATTGAGGCTGCGGCAAAGATCGGGGCATTTCAACTCACGGGCAACGAAGAAAAGTACCCTGACGAGATCGTTACGATGATGGTCGGCCCAACAAATGGTTGGGACGGAAAAAGGCAGTCGATGCTGGGACTTCTGTACGTGACCTCCCGTAGCGAACGAGTCTTTTCCAGGAAGCATGTTGATTGCGTTCGATTTCTGGCCGATACCATAGCGGAATCACTCGCTTTCACAGTGCAGTCTCTCAAGAATGGCGGCGCAATAAGAACTATCAGGAGGTGCCAGTAATGAGCATTGTGAAGAGGTTACTTGCATTCTCACGCAAACAGTTGGCACGTCGCTCTGACCCGGTTGAGGAGATAGTGGCAAAAATGCAGCCTGTTGATGAGACCAGTATGCGTCTCCCCCGGAGTTTTGCCCACACCATGCGTCAGATTCTGAGTGCCGAATCACACAATCACGCCAAGGTCAAGGGTTAGTTCCTCCTGTAGACGCTCAGATCAAGAGAATCAGAAACGGAAGAAGCGGGTGCCGTACAAGCCGTACGCCCCACTCTGCGCTTCGGAGCCTCACGCCCCTATGGATGCACTTCGAGCGGGTTAAAGGTCTCTGTAGAACTGGAGGGCTTGCTGGGCGGCT
>Ga0265295_1009929_pt1 | contig 10014 bp, 15 predicted proteins | sample Munlansysbiofilm_FD_192503 | JGI IMG/M metagenome (GOLD analysis project Ga0265295, IMG submission 192503) | Leachate microbial communities from a municipal landfill in Southern Ontario, Canada - Methane capture system biofilm | ecosystem: Engineered > Solid waste > Landfill > Unclassified ...
CCTTGCCGTTCAGCTAACGGTTCCCGTCATCAGGGTCCGTAGAGGACTTTCACCTCCAAGTCAACGATTGACCACCACGATCAATCATCTGGTGCTTACGCACCACGCGCCATGCCTGGCGCACCAACAAAAAACCCGCCATTTAGGCGGGTTCCCTGGTCCTTATCGGACTTTCTTAGATTGTAGCTTGGTACCGAAGGCCGGACTCGAACCGGCACGCCCGGAAGGCATCGGTTTTTGAGACCGACGTGTCTACCGATTCCACCACTTCGGCAAAGTGGGTGGATTATAGAGAGGGCCGGGCCGGTGGTCAAGTTTTTTTCTGCCGGTTTTACCCTGGCGGTGGCCCAAACTCAGGGTTTTCGCGCGACAATCCGCACCACCGCTCCGCGCCCGAAGTGACACCCCGTTCCGTCTCCGGCTTCCGTCGTCGTTCTGGAAAGGCCCAGAAGCAGACCAGAAAGGCGGCGTTACGCCCCTCCCCCTCGGCTAGACACCGCACCCTGGCCGGCAAGAGCGATCCGCTCACCTTGGCGAGAAAATCGTTGGGTTCCTTGCCGTAAATATAGTCAGGCGCGGCATAGCGCTGATCCCACATAAACTCCCCCTATCCCCGGGTCTTTCGGCCTCAGCGCGTACTCGTCGCAAGTTTCAGGGCCAAAGCGGCGAAGACCGTTCCGGCTAGGCGATTAAGAAGGATTTGTGCTCGCCCGGAGCGCCGCAAACGCTCACCGACGGCGCCGGCCAGCAGACTGACGGAACCGAATACGAGGAGGGTGGCGACGATGAAGATCCCGCCGAGAATGAGCAGCTGCACGGCCAGCGGCCCCCGGCTAGGGTCGGCGAACTGGGGGAGGAAGGCCAGGAAGAAGACCGAGACCTTGGGATTGGTAATGTTCATGATGATCCCCCGCCGGTACAGCCGAGAACGCGGCACGACAGCGGCTCCGGAAGAATCGACCGCATCCGCTTTGGCGCGAAAGGCCAGAACGGCAAGATAGAGCAGATAACCGGCGCCGGCCCATTTCAACAGATTGAAGGCGAGCACCGAGGCTTGAAAGACCGCCGCCAACCCGAACGCAACGGCGGCGGTATGGACCAAGAGTCCGGTACACAGGCCCAGGGTCACGAGTAAGCCGGCACCAGGTCCGCGCTGGGCGGACTGGGCCAAAACAAAGAGGTTGTCCGGGCCGGGGGAGAGGCCGAGCAGCACCGAGGTGGTAAAAAACAGGAGCAGGGTATCGAAAGGAATCATAAGGACTCACGGGAGGAAAGAAAAAAGGGCCGGGCTACGACCATGGGCAAACCGGACGGCCCTAGCCGCCGGCGCGTTTGACCGTCCATCCCAGCTTCTTGAGCTCTTCCAGCAGCAGCTCGGCGTGATCCCCCTGGATTTCGATGACCCCGTCCTTGACCGTGCCGCCGCAGCCGCATTGCTGCTTGAGTCGGGTCGCCAGCGCCTTGAGGCCCGCGACATCGAGGGGGACGCCGGTGACGAGGGTCACCCCCTTGCCCTTGCGTCCCTTGGTCTGGCGGGAGACCCGCACGACGCCATCCGCCGGTGGAGCCGCCGTCGTGCGGGCGCAGGCACACTCCCCTTTCGGCCGGTTGCAAGCGGGGCACATCCGCCCATGCTCACTCGAATAGACCAGTCCGCCGTTCGTTTTTTTCACAGTCATGAAATCCTCAGAGCCGGCCGGCGGCAAAGGTGTCGCACTGGCTCAGTTCGCCGGTGCGGGCGCCCCGGGTGAACCACTCGACGCGCTGGGCCGAGGTGCCGTGGGTGAAAGAGTCGGGAGAAACATAGCCCCGGGACTGGCGCTGCAGGCGGTCGTCGCCGATGGCGCTGGCCGCGTTCAGCGCCTCTTCGATATCCCCCTCTTCGAGAACCTGGCGGGCGCGGTGGGCGTGGTTGGCCCAGAGTCCGGCCATGCAGTCGGCCTGCAATTCCAACCGCACCAGCAGCTGGTTAGCCTCCACCTCACTCACCCGCCGCCGCAGGTTGTTCACCTGATCGAGGATTCCCAGAAGCTTCTGCACATGATGCCCGACCTCATGGGCAATGACGTAGGCCTGGGCGAAATCCCCCGGAACCTGATGGCGCAACTTGAGATCACGATAGAAGCCGAGGTCGATGTAGACGCTCTGATCCGAAGGACAGTAAAAGGGTCCGACCGCCGCCTGGGCGTAGCCGCAGGCCGACTCCACCGCATCGGTAAACAATACCAGGCGCGGCTCCCGATACTCCCGCCCCATTTGCCGGAAGATGTCGTGCCAGACATCTTCGGTGTCGGCAAGCACCACCGAAACGAAATCGGCCAGCACGTCCTCCTCGGGGGAACGGGGAGAAACTACCACCGAATCTCCGCCCGACATGCCGGTCGGCGCCCCCTGATCAAGGACAATGGCCGGATCGACGCCGAAGTACATGGCGATCAGCGCCAGGATAATTACGCCGATACCGCCCCCAACCTTCTGCCCCCCCGTCACACGCATACCGCGCCGATCCTCCACGTTGTCGCTTCTCCGGCCATCCCGCCAACGCATAATCCACCTCCCTTAAACATGGAACAAATTGACAATGACCGCCATCCGGGCCAAATCCGACGGCGATTTTTCAAAGTTATCGAAAGCTCAAAAAAATCACTTGCAGGATGAGACCTCATCCTTGCGCCGGGGCTTTCAGACAAAGGGATTACTCCGGTACGCCGCCGGACTGATGCCGAGCTCACGCATCCGGCGTCGATCTTCCGGACGGTGACAGCACGCGTATTTGCGGCCGCTGCCGCACCAGCAGGGATCGGAACCGCGCAGATCGACGAGACTGTCGGGAAGTTCGGTGCGCTTTTCACGACGAAACAGCTTGTTCAACCAGGCAAACATCCGCATCTTCCTTTCATTCAGAAGGCAAAAAGTTTCAGCAACTTCCGGACCACCAGCTCCGAAGAGGCCGGATTCTGGCCCGTAATCAGCAAGCCGTCAACCTCGACAGTCCGACCCCTGCCGATAGAAGACTCTTCGCTCCCTGAGCCGTCCAGCAAAAGAGGCACCACGCTAGTCAATGCCACGGCCTCCTCCTCGGCATTGGGAAAACCGGCTACGCGCCGCCCCTTGGCGAGAAAGTCGCCGTCCTTGCCGCGCACGTTGACCAGCGCGGGCTGTCACGCCTTGGCATCCTTCAGCACGTAATAGGGAGCGGCGAATTCTTCGAGCCACCCGGTCTTCTCACCGCTATCGCCAAGGCGGTCATAGAAAGTAAGGACGAGGAGAATCTCCATGGTATGATCCTTGGAATGGAGGGATTGTCGTTGTCCAAGGGTAACACAGAATTTTTCACCCTGCTGATTGTCCCGCTCGGTGATTAAGTGCATGAGGGTCAGGCGATAACTGCAGGGAAGGCGGATGAGATGACAGCCGACGAGTTTTCCAGTCAGGGGATGAAGCCCGAGGCGGTGTTGAAGGGGAGAGGGGCGGGACAGATCGGTTTAAACAAACTGCAAACAGACCGACCCGGGGTTTTAGTTCCCCTGGGCCACCCCACTCCTCTACTGATGCCGTCAAACGTCTTGCTGTGTACACCCCTGCGGCGCATTCGCGCCATCCGGCAGCTGCCGGGAGAGATCTTTGAGCGCGGCGCGTAAACGCAGAATATTGAACATTTGCTGTTTATCAGTACGACTGCGCTCCTGCCCCCGCTGAATCCGTAAAGAGGCATAGCACCTGTTTGGTGGATAGCCCATGATAATGACCCGGTCAGCCAGATAAGCCGCTTCTTCAACGCTATGGGTGACAAAAACAACTGTCTGCCGGCGCTTGGCGCAGATTTTCAGCAACTGATCCTGAAGATGCTCGCGGGTATCGGCATCGAGGGCACTGAACGGTTCATCCATCAGCAACAGCCGTGGCTGCAGGGCCAGCACCCGCGCCAATGCCGCCCGTTGCTTCATTCCGCCAGAGAGTTGATGCGGATAGGCCTGCTGCGAACAATTCAGATCGACCAAGGCGAGGCAGTCGTTGACGATTCGATGCAATTCCGTTTTCGCTACGCCTGCAGCTTTAGGACCCAACTCGATGTTGCGACGCAGGTTCATCCAAGGAAACAGGGTCGCTTCCTGAAAAACAACGGCTCGCTCCGGGTCGGGACGGTTGATCTGGCGACCGTCAAAACAAATCTTCCCCCGATCCGGCGGGATAAACCCGGCGATCATGTTGAGCAAAGTCGATTTTCCGCAACCACTCGGCCCGATGATACAGACAAACTCACCTTCGGCGATAGCAAAAGAAAGGTTTTCCACCACCGCTGCAGACTCGCCCTCACGAGCTTGCGGATAAGCTTTGCTGATGTCGGCAACTTCGATCAACATGCTCAAACCTCCCTTCTTAAACCCCAGAGTTCGATGGTTCTTTTTTCCAACGGAATAAAGATCACCCGCTCTACGATCAGCCCGATACCACAGATGATCGCAATACAGACGAAGCTCTTGGCAAAATCGAGAGTCCAGCGGGACTGGATGATGGCATAGCCGAGCCCGGTCCCGCTGCCGACGACCATTTCGGCGGCGACCAGCACCCGCCAGCTGCTACCAAGTCCGACCCGCAATCCACTCAGGATATGGGGTAGCGCTCCCGGCAACAGCACGGTCCGGAACAGCATGCGGTTATTCAGGCCAAGCATACGGGCAGCGCGAATGTACATCTCATCGACCCGTTTGACGCCACCAGCAACATTGATGGCGATCGGGGCAAAGGCAGTCACCGCAATCATGAACAGGGTGGCACCGTCACTGATTCCGAACAGCAGAATGGCAACAGGAATCCAGGCCAAACCCGGGATCAGCTGCAAGACCTGGATCGACGGCATTGTCAACCGTTCAAAGGTGCGCCAACGCCCGGCAGCCATGCCAATCAGTGCCCCGCTGAATACGGCAATGGAAAAGCCGCTCAGCCAGCGCCCTATGCTGCTGAGGGTGTGCAGGTAGATCGAATGTCCCAGGAACTGCTCCCCAGCCAGCATTTTCAACAGTTTCCAGCCGGTTTCGAAAGGTGTTGGGAAAGGGACGCCACGCCACCAGTCAACAGCCCAGGCAACAACCTGCCACCCGAAAATAATCAGCAGCAGGGACGCGCCGCCATAAAACAGGCTACCGTAATCCCAAACTTTGTCGTTCGTTTTTAAAGCGACGACCACCTTCTCTCTCTTGAGTGCCACGCTGACCATAAACTCTGCACCTATTGGTTATCTTTCGCGGATGGGAACAACGGACAAAGTTTCCCGGCACAGTGATCGGCTTGCTTGAACTGATCACAAACGAGCAGTCTAGACGCCAAAATGTTCGTGTCGGTCAGCTCTCGGGAGATCGCCTCGGCTTCTTTTAAGGCCAGCCAGCATTCTCGTTGACAACACCTGCTGAAAGGGTGCTCAGCGATTTTTTCGGATACCCTGATCACAATTTTCTGCACAGTTTGACGCAGCTTGCCGTTAAATGGCGATGCTCTAAGGATAACCGAGAAGGCAATGCCGACCCCGACGGCCGCGCCATCGACACCTAAAAAGGAACAGGAGGCACCCGGAATCTGGGTGCCGCGATTGATCCCGGTGAGAATCTCTTCATCGCCGATAGCACCGCCATTATTACGATAGGCCGCCAACAGAATGCCTGGAACCATGGGATGGTGATGCGGACCGTGGGTCGGAAACTCAGGCCGTGAACGCAGTTCCTGGAAAATAGCGATGACGTCCTTTTCCTTGGTGGTCAGACAGACGTTGCGGATGGCATCCGCTGCGGGCTGGATGTGGCATTGATCGCAGACGAAATGTCCTTTTTCCCAGCTGCTTTCAACCCGTCCTCTCTTGCCACAATAGTGGCAGCTCAACTCCTGCGGTTCGGCCAGAATAATGATCGGCTCACCGCAGACCATACAACCCGACTTGTGGTTGCTCTCAACCTGCGGCAGATCAGTCGGAGGACGGAAATCGGGCAGACAGCAACAGTCCATCTTCTGTTCTAGGTTGGTCACCTGCCCCTTGTCGTCAAGCAGCATGACATCTGTGCCTATCGGCAGGTTTGCTGGCAGGCTGACGTTGGTGCTACAGCCACGCTGAATCAGCTGGCCATTATCAGTCACCACACCGGCAAAAGGACCGCGATAAAGCAGGCTGGTCTCGTTCTTGGGGCCCGGCTTGAACGCCTGGTACGTCAATGAATAAAACGGATACCCCTTAATCTCGCGGTAAAGGTAGCGTTTGACAACGCTTATATTTTCAAAACCGAAATCTTCCAGAATGCCGAACAGTGAGGTGGTCCCCAAAATTCGGACAGTGTAGTAAGGTGGGTAGCCGCACACCGACGAAGGAGGTACCACCTGATGAGCAAAACGAAACGTACGCGCTACTCCGCCGAGTTCAAGGCCAAGGTCGCCCTGGAAGCGATCAAGGGCGAGCAGACAATTTCCGAGCTGGGTAGCCGCTATGGGCTGCATCCCAACATGATTACCAACTGGAAACGGCAGGCCATCGACAACATGGCCGAGGCTTTTTCCAGTAAAGCCGAACGGGCGCGAACCGCAGATGATGCCCAGATCAAGGATTTGCACGCAAAAATCGGGCAACTCACGGTGGAACGGGATTTTTTGGCCAAAGCCTTCGGTCGTTGAGTCATTCTCGAAGGAAGAACCTGGTCGAACCTGACCATCCCCGACTCAGCATTGTGCGTCAATGCGAACTGTTAACCGTCAATCGATCCTCGTATTACTATCGGCCAAGCGGTGAAACGGCGCTGAATCTGGAACTGATGCGCCTGATCGACAAGCAGCACCTCGAAACGCCCTACTACGGAGCCCGGCAAATGGCCCGACATCTGCGCCGTCAAGGGCATGGGGTTAGCCGCAAGAGGATCGGTCGCCTGATGCGGCTCATGGGCCTCTGTGCCATCTATCAGAAACCGAACACCTCGAAACCGAATCTGCAACACAAGATCTATCCGTATCTTCTGCGCGAACTGACAATCGAGAAGCCCAATCAGGTCTGGTGCGCCGACATTACCTACATCCCCATGCGGCGCGGCTTTCTGTATCTGGTCGCCATCATGGACTGGGCCAGCCGCAAGGTTCTCTCCTGGCGCTTGTCCAATACCATGGATTCCGACTTCTGCGTGGACGCGCTCGAAGATGCATTAGCCCGCTATGGCAAGCCCGAAATCTTCAACACCGACCAAGGCAGTCAGTTCACCAGCGACGCCTTCACCGATGCGCTCAAGGGCGCCGAGATCCGCATCTCCATGGACGGCAAGGGGCGCTGGATGGACAACGTCATGATCGAGAGACTCTGGCGCTCACTGAAATACGAAAGCATTTACCTCCATGCCTATGAGGGCGGAAGCGAGGTGCGACAAGGGCTCAGGCACTGGATCGACCAGTACAATACAAGCCGCCCTCACTCCAGTCTGGACGACAGAACTCCGGATGAGGCATATTGGCAAAAACCCCGACCCGGCTACGCTGGCCCGGCTCTCCAACTGGCGGCATAATCATGAAGGCTACCCACCTTATTCCCGCCGCCGACCTGTCCTAACAACCGGGGCCACCTTACAGATCACGCTCATGCATGGCGCCGCCGATACACTCGCCACGCAATTTCTCATTCAGCTTAATCGCCAGCGGAATCTCGGTGTTGTGCACGACATCGGAAATCAGCAAACGACCTCCCGGCTTGAGTACACGGGCAATTTCCTTGAAAGTCTGTCGCTTGTTAAGAGCGAGGTTGATGACGCAGTTAGAGATGATTACGTCACTGCAACCGTCGGCCAAAGGTAATTCTTCCAGGAATCCCTTCTTGAATTCGATGTTGGCGTAACCGAGCTGCTCAGCCACCTTGTCGCGAGCCGAGTTTGCTTGCGTCAACATGGTGTCGGACATATCAACGCCGTAAACCCGTCCCAGCCTACCGACCTGCTTGGCGGCAATAAAACACTCAACACCGGTTCCGGACCCTAGATCGACTAGCGTCTCGCCCGACTGCAGGTTGCAATCCATGACCGGGCTGCCGCAACCGTAACTGCGCACCCGCGCCGATTCCGGGATATGCTCAACCAACTCGCTATCATAATGCACCGGGTTGACGATATCCTCATTCACCTCTTCAGCCGCCTGCGAATAAAAAGAGCGGATCGAAGCGTGGCCATCGCCATCCGACAGCGTGAGAACACAATTGGAGTGGGTAAAACAAACCGATTCCCCACTTTCATCGCATTCATCAACCCGCTCACCCATGCGCGACCGCAAGGAAAAGGTCTCGTGATCGGGAAACTGCTTAGCTTCCCGATCAATCAAATAAAGAGCCATATCGCGATAGAGGGGGAGATAAGGATCTTGGCCGACGAATTGGCCAGAAAAGAGGTAACTATGGTCGATATCGCCGCCGCCGAGAAAAAACCGAAGTGGATCAGATTTCAGCTGCGGACTTTCAATAACTGACAGAGAACGGATCTTCTCCATCAACGGACTTTGTCGCCAGACCTGATTTAACCCTTCACTCAGATGGCCACAACGCAAATCATCCTCAAACACCATCGCCGGGGTTGGATAGATCGCTCCATCCGGACCGATCGCCAGGCTCTCCCAGCAGGCATTACTGAGATCCATGCGGATGCCGCTGAAATTGAACACCTGACTCTGCATGATGCTGAAATTATCGATAGTGACACGTCTCTCCTGAGCTCTTTCGAAAGCCTGCCGCGCACTGCGGAAAATTTTCTGCGGCGAAACAAATAGCTCGCGGCCAGCTTTGCCTTTTATGAACAACCACATGAAGTGCAGGTTTGCGATCCCCTGCTCCGCGGCAAAATCGACCGCAGCGGTCATTTCATGAACATTGTTGCGATTGATCGACATCGACAGCGCTGCCGACAGGCCGATGCCTTTCAGCCACTGTAAATTCCGCTGCAACTCTTCAAAGCTGCCACGACCGCGCAGCGCGTCATGATTACCCTGCATGCCATCAAGGCTGATTTGAAAATGCAAGCGGTTGATGTCCTGCTGCTGTAACCAGCTTTCATATTTCGGTAAAGCCTTGCCGTTGGTCAAAATAACCAAGTGGGCATCACCATCTGCCAGTATCCGTTCGCAAGCTTCCTTGAAATCGGGATGAACCAGTGGTTCACCACCGGTGAAATAAAACAACCGACAACCCTGCTCGTATGCTTGGTCGATCGTCGAGAACAGATCGTCGCGCGACAGCTCGGCACAGTGCCCTTCCCCTGAAGCAAACAGGCAATGAGAACATCTCATGTTGCAGCGGTTGGTGATATGCAGCCAGCATTCTTTCAGTGTTCCGAGCTGCCGTTCCACAGCTCGCCCGGCGTATGAAGTTTCGGACTCCGGTTGCAGCCGCTCCATCAAACGGTGCAGTTGCAGTTGTGCAGACAACTCAGTTTCAACGTGACCAGCCTTGACCCGCTCCAGAGCAGTCGCAGCCGCGGTTGTGGGCACAAACCAGTCTGGTGCAACAGGATTGACATAGATCGGCGTTTCTTCAAAAATGAAACGCTCGTAGCGAACTAGACAATCGAGAATGGACGAGTGAGATTTGTTCATCTTCATAATGTTATCCCTTTCAAAAGATGGCTGAAAATTCAGGAATCATCTCTATTTTTCCCAGCTCCTTGAGATAGCCGGCCGTCATCACCATGCTGGCGCGATCATTTTCATTAAAACCGATCCGCCAGTCCAGACTGTATGTGCATTTTCGCTGCTGCTCCTCCGGGAGTCCGGTTACGGCGGCCACGATGCGAACAGTTTCGTCCGGGTTTTCCTGCATAAAAGCAACGGCTTTCTTCAATCCTCTGACCAGGGATTGGAGGTCGTCTTTGCGCTCTTCCAGCGTTTGCTCACGGTCGTTGTCAAGGGAGTTGTCGCATTTTCATGCCACGTTTTCTTTGAGCAGCAGTCGATCCTGGGAGGCCTTATTAAGGTTCAGGATGACCACCGCGGGTCGGCTCCAGTTTCGGCAGTTGCCTG
>Ga0265295_1009931_pt1 | contig 10013 bp, 9 predicted proteins | sample Munlansysbiofilm_FD_192503 | JGI IMG/M metagenome (GOLD analysis project Ga0265295, IMG submission 192503) | Leachate microbial communities from a municipal landfill in Southern Ontario, Canada - Methane capture system biofilm | ecosystem: Engineered > Solid waste > Landfill > Unclassified ...
GCGCCCGGCGCAGGAAATGACGCCGGTTGCCGGAAATGCCCCGGACCTGAACGCACCGCCCCTGCATCCGTTCGATCGCTTCGGCGGGAGGGCCGGAAAAGATCACCCGGCCCGCATTCATCAGGCACAGATCGGTACAGCGTTCCGCCTCGTCGAGATAGGCCGTGGCCCAGACCACCGCCATGCCGTCCTTGGCCAGACCCGTCACCATCTGCCACAGATCGCGGCGCGATATCGGATCGACGCCGACCCCCGGCTCGTCGAGCAGCAGCAGTTCGGGCGTGGCGATCAAGGTACAGGCCAGCCCCAGCTTCTGCTTCATCCCACCCGACAATTTGCCGGCAAGACGTCCGGTAAACGGTTCCAGCCCGGTGAAATCCAACAATTGTTTGAATCGCTCTTGGCGCGCCTGGCCGCTCACGCCGCGCAGATCGGCGTAAAGGACGAAGTTCTCCAGGACCGTCAAATCCTCGTACAGACCGAATTTCTGGGGCATGTAGCCGATCCGCGCATGCAGTTCCCCGGCATCGCGGATCGGGTCCAACCCAAGCACCGATACCGCCCCCTGCTTGGCCTTCAACAAACCGGCGACGATGCGCATCAAGGTCGTCTTGCCCGCCCCATCGGGTCCGGCCAGGCCGGTGACGATGCCGGGGCGGATCTGAATATCGATCCCCTCCAGCGCTGCCTCGTCTTTGCCTTGTTCGGGATAGCGGTGTCTCAAGCCCTGCAGACGGACAACCGGCTCGTCCGTCATGACCCTAGGACCCTGGCTGGGCGGCCAGCCGCACCGTCACCGGCATGCCTTGACGCAAGATATCGTCGGCATCCTCGATCAGGACGCGGATCCGATAAACCAAAGCGGTCCGCAAATCCTGGGTCTCTACCTGCTTGGGCGTGAATTCCGCCCGGGACGAGACAAAACCGACAACGCCTTCATAGGGTTTGCCCGGGCGGGAATCGCTATAAACCAGAACCTTGGTTCCTGGCGCTACCCGCCCCAGGTCAGGTTCGGGCACATAGGCGCGGATGCGTACCGGCCGGTCAAGCGACAGGGTGACGACCGAGGTTCCGGTATTGACCATCGCACCCGGTTCGACGGCGCGGGTCAGAACCGTGCCCGCGCTGGGTGTGGTCAAAACGGCATCATCTAACTGCAGTTTGGCGGAATCGCGCCGCGCCAGGGCCGCCCTGCTTTGCGCCGCCGCCTGATCGAGTTCCTCGGGCCGCGCCCCGTTGCGGGCAGCGATATAGGTCTGCCGGGCCGATTCGTGCGCGGCCTTGGCCTCGTCATAACTGGCCAGGGCGTTGTCGCGCGCCTGACGTGAACTGGCGTTGACCGTAAGCAAATTCTGCTGGCGCTCCAAGGTGATCCGCGCATTGGCGACGGTCGCGGCGGCGCCTTCCATTTGCGCCTTGAGTCGGGCGACATCCTCGGCCCTGACGCCGGCGCGCAGCAAGGCCTCGGTCGCCTCTGCCGTCGCCAGTTCTCCTTCGGCATAAGCCAGCGCTTTTGTGAGCGGTTCAGGGTCAAGCTTGGCGATGGCACCCCCCGGGGCGACCTTGTCGCCCTCCTCCACCAGCACCTCGGTGACGCGGCCGGCAACGCGGAAAGCCAGGTTGACCTCGCGGATATCGACATTGCCGCTGAAGACAGGGGCTACGTCATCCGATTGACGGGCATACCAAAAGGCGAAGCCGCCAGCCAGAACCAGGGCGGCGCACGACAGGACAAGAATTCTGCGCTTCATATCCGATGCGACCTCAACGACAGGAAGGTCAGGATACGGGCCCTTCCCTTTTTTCTCAATAAAAATGACTGACGGGTCATTTTATGCCATCATCCTTTCACGATGATCGAGCTGGGGAAGAGCGCCCCGGGACGGATGGAAACGGAACGCACACGCCTGAAAAAACAGGCGAAACGCACCGCGATCCTTAAAGCCGCCCTGGAGGAATTCACAGAAAACGGGTTCGCAAAAACCCGACTGGCCACGGTCGCGCAAAAAGCCGGGGTGGCGAAGGGCACGCTTTATCTCTATTTCGCCAGCAAGGAGGAGCTTTTCGCCGGCGTGGTGGAAGAGACCCTGTCGCCGCAGGAACCATACGGGGAAGAAACCAGCGAGGATTTCCACCGGCCAGAAGACCGTTTGAGCCGCTTTCTGTTGGACAATGTCGCCTCCCTGCGCGATTCCGGGCGCACCGGCATCGCGCTGGTCGTTCTGACCGAAGGCCATCTTTTCCCACGCCTGGTCGACATCTACACCCAGGCCGTTCTGACGCCGATCCTGGACCGGATCATGACGCTGGCCCAAACGGAAGAGTCGCCCCGCCTGAAAACGATTCATCGTTTTCCGCAGCTTCTGATGGCGCCGGTTCTGGTCGGGCTGTTGTGGAACCGTATCATGACCTCGTCGCCCCCCATCGATCTGCCTGCCATCGTCAAGGCACAACTCTTTCTCGCATTGGGGTGGACAGATGAAAATGAAAACGGGCCGGACACCACGGTCCCGGCCGAGCCTCATTTGCAATAATTACGTGTCTTTCTATTTCAATATCTTTTTTTAAGAGAAAAATCGCCTTAAAAAAAGCGGGGCGCGCCGTGGCATCCCCGATCGGACGTCCCATATTCAGAAGATAAGGAGCTCTGGAATCCGGCCGCAGCATGAGCCGGAAACGCGTTCCTGCACGTCACGTTACAGGTGGAATCATGACATCAATGAACAGGGACGCGACAGCGCAACACCATGTCGTGGTCGTCGGCGGCGGATTCGGCGGCGCGCAGGTAGTCGAGACGCTGCGCGGCGCGCCCGTCCGGATCACGCTGATCGACCAACGCAATCATCACCTGTTCCAGCCCTTGCTGTATCAGGTCGCCACGACCATCCTCGCCACTTCCGAAATCGCCTGGCCGATCCGGACCCTGCTGCGCGACCGCAAGGACGTGACCACCCTGCTGGCGCGCGTCGATGGCGTCGATGCGGATGCCCGCGAAGTCCGGCTGGATGACGGTTCGACCATCGCCTATGACACGCTCGTCCTGGCGACGGGCGCGCGCCACGCTTATTTCGGCAACGACCAATGGGAGCCGTTCGCGCCGGGCCTCAAGACCCTGGAGGACGCGATCCGCATCCGGCGGCGGATTCTACTCGCCTTTGAAGAGGCCGAACGGGAATCCGATCCGGCCAAGCGGGAAGCCCTGCTGACCTTTTGCGTCATCGGCGGCGGCCCGACGGGAATCGAGCTGGTCGGACAGCTCGCCGAAATCGCCAACCGCGTCCTGTGGCCGGAATTCCGCAACATCGACACCCGCACCGCCCGAATCATGCTGATCGAGGCCGGTCCGCGCCTGTTGGCGGCCTTTCCCGAGGATTTGTCCGCCTACGCTAGGGAAGCGTTGGAAAAACTGGGAGTCGAGGTCCGGCTGGGCACCGCGGTCACCAATTGCTCGGCGGACGGCATAACGCTGGGTGAGACCCTGATTCCCTGCCGGACGGCGATCTGGGCGGCGGGCGTCGCCGCATCGCCGGCGGCGCGCTGGCTGGACGCCAAAGCCGATCGGGCCGGCCGGGTTTTGGTCGAACCGGATTTGAGCGTTCCGTCCCATCCCGACATCTTCGTCATCGGCGACACCGCCTCGATCCTGAACGAGGATGGCAAGCCCGTTCCCGGCGTCGCCCCGGCCGCTAAGCAGCAGGGAGCCTTCGTCGGCCAGATTCTGCGCGCCCGGTTAAGCGGCGCGGTTCCGCCCCAGCGGTTCCATTACCGCAATCAGGGTGCGCTGGCCACCATTGGCCGGGGCGCGGGTGTGGCCGATTTCGGACGTTTCAAGCTCAAGGGAACGCTGGCCTGGTGGGCCTGGGGACTCGCCCATATTTATTTTCTGATCGGGATGCGCAACCGTTTCGTCGTCGCCCTGAATTGGCTTTGGATCTATCTATCCGAACAACACAGCGCGCGGCTGATCACGCAAGGAAGCGCCAATCCCCGCCCCGAAGACCATGACGCCCACTACTCGTCCACCGGCGGCTGATCCTACCCCGGCCCCGCCTCAACGCTGAACCAAACCGGCCATCACCAGAGGAAGAGATGGATTTCCTTTCTGCTTTCATAAAATACGTCCCCCTGGTCGTCATCGGCCTGATCCCGATCATGAACCCCTTGAGCACAGTGCCGCTCTATCTGGCCCTGACCAAGGGAATGAACGCGCACAGCAAGCGCCGCCAGATCCGCAACGCCTGTTTTTATGCGTTCTGCATCCTGCTCGTCTTCCTTCTGCTCGGACAGGGGATGATTTCGCTCTTCGGCATCTCTATTCCCGGTATCCGGGTCGCTGGCGGCATCATCATCCTGATCCTGGCCCTGCGCATGATGTTCTCGGGCGAGGATCAAGCGGCGTCGGTCGATGCCGAACCGGAAAAGATCATGCGCACCGACCTCGATTTCTCTTTCTCGCCGCTGGCCATGCCCAGCCTCGCGGGGCCCGGTTCGATCGCCGTGGTGATGAGCTATGGGTCCGAAATCCCCGGCGAAGAGACGATCGCCGGCCACATCATCGTCATCTCCGGAATCGCCATTACCGTTTTCTGTGCCTATCTCGCCTTGATAGCCGCCTCGCGGATCGAACGGTTCCTCGGACCGCACGGCATCCAAGCCGTCACCAAGATCATGGGCTTTCTGCTGACCTGCATCGCCGTGCAGTTCATCGCCTCGGGCGTCCGCGACTTCATCATCACCTTTTCGGGCACGCATGCCGGCTGACATAAAACAGCGCCGGCGGGAAACAGCCTGTTCCCGCCGGCGCGATCCATTCGGATAATGGGCCGCTCTTATTCCAGAACGGTCAGCTTATGCACGTCGATATCGACGGCTTTTTTCTTGTGCGTATCGACCTTCCCTCGAATCTCCACCCGCGTTTTTTCGCCGACGGGCTGGGGCGGGAACCGTTTATGATTGATGTCCGCGTTGATCTCCCCGGTTCCATCGGAGAAGACGTAAAGATCATCCCCGATTTCGCGCAGGATATAGCCCTGCAGCGTGACCCTCTGGTCATCCACGGGATTTTTCAGAATCGCGGCGACGGATGCGGCAGACGTGCGCTCCGACGGGCCAACATAGTCGGCCCAGGCCGGAACGGACAGACCGGCCAACAGAGTCGCCGTCAGGGCAAGGCGGGCGATTCGGGACATAAACATTCTCCTTGTTCATTTTTCACCTTCCGGTTGATATGGGGATGAAAAATGACAACGCCATCCCCAGCAAATGCCAGGGATGGCGTTTCCGTCCGGAATCACCGGAAAATCAGGGCAGAATGAACGGTTCGTCATCCTCATGCGCGCCCGCCAGGGTCAGCAGCAAGGTAATCAGACCCGCCTCATTTACCTTGAGCGCCGCCTGGGCGGGGGTCATCCATTCCTTTTCCCGCTGCCCTTTTTCAGGCCAGTCCTCCAGCTCCCGCTGGACGGATAAGGGGTAGACCGACACCATACAGTGCTTCTGCCGGCCTTCACCAAGCTGCTTGTAATAATCGTAACTGCCGATGGATTTGGCGCCGATCCGTCCGACCAGACCGGCCTCCTCATAAGCTTCGCGCGCGGCGACCTCCGAGGGATTCAGATCCTTTTCCGGCCAGCCCTTGGGAATGACCCAGCGGCGGGTCTGACGCGACGTGATGAGCAGAACCCGCAACTCGCCATCCTGCACGACCATCGGAAGGGCTGCATATTGCTGATAGATTTTCTTGTCTATTTTACTGTCGTCCGCCACGTGCCCAGCTCTCCGCTTTGGCAAGCTATGCGTCACAACAGAGCGGGATTGCAATAAAAATGTCGTTCCGGCACCTCCCGGATCCGACGCCATCCATTCCCTGCCCGATTTCCAGGGCCGGGCCAGAAACTGCGATACGGGCTTATGACATGTAGGAGAGTTTGGCTGGGGCGGCAGGGATCGAACCTGCGAATAACGGCGCCCAAATACGCTCGCGGATTGGCCTCACCGCTTGAAACCCCCGATTTCCGGCAGCGAGATTTTGTCTGGATCGGCCTGCCAGACGAAAGAATTAAAGGCTTGGTCGTGTTCACCGGTCCTGGGCTTTGGTGTGCGTGTGCGCGGCGTAATTGTCGAAGATAATGTGAACGATTCTGCCGGCCGAGATATCCCGTTCCAGGACGTCGAGGAAGTGGATGAATTCCTGATGCCGGTGACGCTGCATGTTTTACCGCACACGATCCAAACCCGCACAGGATTTTACAACGGCAAAATATCCTCAGCCTCTTCAGCTTTACCCAAGACGCCAGAGCGTCATTTGATAAAATCAATATTTAATTACAAAAATTATTTTGTATAAATGTGGTTTCTATGATTTTTTCATAAATTTATATATTAATAATATTAAATTATATTAAGTAACTACCATATATTAATATTACGGATACAATTTTTATTTAATTTATAGCCGTCAGTCACGTCAAAATCCCCATGGTTTCTATAAAAATATTTTGATGAAAAAATAAGTTCTCTATGTGGATTCTGGAATTTTTTATTCTATCTAATATTACTATGTCTATGAATGTGTCATTAATGTTTTCTTTAATTAAAACATTAATGATTTCATCAAACTGATGCTTCTCATTGTCTATTATGATGTTATCGCCAAAGTGGCCGATCACGTCAATTTTGTGCATTGAATTTTTAATCTTAATGAAAACAACAAAATTATTTTCGCTAAAACGTTTAAAATCCGTGGAAATGCATACTGTTTTTTTGTCATTTATTTTATACGCTATTGCCATATTGTTGCTCTCTTGCTCTAGAAACGCACAACCCCGCCATGTGCCGCTCATCGAACCAGCAGCCTGTTGAGATTAAGAGCGCAACGCGCCTGGATATATTGTGGAAAACTACGTATTAACAGTCCGGTAGGCGGACAGGAAATAGGCCATGGCGTGCAGGCCGGCCAGACTGCCGGTCAAAGCCTTGTCGAAGATATGCGCCCGATGGACTTCCGCCGTGCGCACGCTTATTCCCAGCGCCGCCGCGATCTCCTTCGTCGTCAGCCCGTCGATCATTCCCCAGAAGACCTCGCGCTCACGCGAGGTCATCCGTTCATAGGCTTGCAGCGCGGGGTATGCCCGGCCATAGCGCAGGGATTGCCGACGATGAGCCTCGCAGGCCCGCGCGACGATGGACAGGATTTCGGCATTGTCTGCCGGCTTCTCGATGAAGCCGAACGCCCCCGTCTGCATGGCCCGGATGGCGACAGGAATGTCGCCATGGCCCGAGATCATGACGAAAGGCGCATCGAAGCCTTTGAGACGCGCGCATTTCAACACATCCAGCCCGCTTTCTTTTTCCAGGACAAGGTCCAGCAGCGTGCAGCCCAGGGCGTCGATTGCGTGGTTGCCGATGAAAGCGGTGGCGTCGGGATAGGTTTGCACGGCGTAGCCGGCCTGTTCCAGCACCCACGCCATGGCTTCGCTGAAGCCGGAATCGTCGTCCACAACGGCTACGACATAGGGTTTCTCAGCGTTCATCCTTCCCCCCGATGGCGCGAGGCAGCCAACAGGTCACCCGCGCACCGTCCCCGGTATTGGCGATGTCCAGACCACCTTCGTATTTCTCCAGAATGGCCCGGGCGATGGGAAGGCCGAAGCCGCTTCCGCTAGGCTTGGACGAATGGAAAAGAGCGTGTCCTTTTTCCAAGACCTCTTCGGAAAACCCTTTGCCCGTATCGGTCACGCGCAGGATCGCTTTTGCGTCCTCGTCGAAAGCCTCGACGGTCAGGGCGCGCCGGCCTGCGTCGCCCGCGTCCATGGCCTCGCACGCATTGCGGACAAGATTGACGGCAAGCTGTTGCAGCGCGGTCCGGTTACCCGACACCAGAGCCGCGCATCGCTCGACATCGATGTCGATATGCACCCCGTGGTCAAGGCTGATCTGGCGCAGAAGCGGCGCAACATCCGCCAGTGCATGCGCGAAGCGGAAAATCTCGCGCTCCGTGCCGGCGGACCCGATCTGCTCTTGATTGAGGGCGATGATCTCGCGCAGGCGTTTCAATTCCCGATCGATACGCCGCGTTACATCGGCCAAGTCTTTCTCATTGAGGGCGTTATGGTGCAGCGAATCGCGCAAGGACTGCACATAGACCGATGCGCTAGCCAGCGGCTGCCTCACCTCGTGGGCCAGTTTCGCAGCAGTCTCGACGGTGGCGAAGTGATGATAAGCTTTGTTCAGTCTTGCTTCCTGCTGTCTCACCCGGCGCTGAATCGCCTGCAAATTCTCCACCATGCCGGCAACGAGCAGGCTGAAATAGGCGATGGACAGCATGAAGTAAGGCGCTCCGGCCAGGACCGGGTGATCTCCGTCGATGATCGACGCCACGGCCACGGAAACATTGACGAGCAGGCTCGACAAGGCCGCCCCCAGCGCACCGAAAGCCACCGTGTTCCAGGCAATCGGCAGAAGCACGAAATAAGAAAGTCCACCCTGATCGTGGCCGAGAATGATTTCGGCCACCTCCAGGTAAAGAATGGCGGCGGTGGCGGCAAGACCGAGCCACAGCGTCCAGCCGGGATAACGCCGGAAATAGGGCAGCCACGGGCGATCGAGCAGCAGCAGCGTCGGCGCTATGGCCACGATCCCCAGAGAATCGCCGATAAAGAAGCGCACGGCCATGGCGGATCCATCGGTCCAGGGAATGATCCCGTCGATGCAGAAATTGAGGACGTTTCCGAATCCCGCCACGGCCGATATCAGCAGCGAGACGATAATGAAACCGGCGATATGCGTTTGCCGGCTGAAATCGAACTCGCCCTTGACGATCCGGCGCAACAAAACGGTGCCGGCAATATAAACGGTCGGGGAAATCAGGATGGAAAGGACAATCGAGACGATGCCGGTGGCATAAGGGGCGGCCCACACGACATACCCAACCCCGAAATAGGCCAGCGGCCATGCCTTCGGAAAGCGCAACAAAAAGGCGAACGTCAATCCCGCCGGGGGAAACCACGCACTAACTCCGGGGGCCACGTTCAAGGCAACAGCGGCTTTGAATGCCAGAACCCACATCAACGGATAGAGCGGAACGACCAGAAGCGTCGGTAGCGGCCTTCCGTTCAAAAGACCGACCACGATCTTTGATGGCCGAAACATCTTCCCCCGTCCGCCACGCAATTCGCCCCCCGATGGCATTACGTATCGTATGGCTGGCACGACTTTACGCTTCTGGAAAAGGTCGCACGCAGTAAAAAGGGACCGCAACAGAAAATAGCGCCCGGAAACAAGCTCTTCATCTTGAGCTATGCGAATCGTGCCTCATATGGGCCCAGCCGCATTTCAGCAGGCATCGGATCGGCGCGTAAATTATTCGTGTTTAAAATATACGGTCTCTAACTATTCTTCTCCTGAAACAGGCAGCCATCCTCGGCGAAAGCGGGAGATCTGGCTCGGGTTCGCTTGGACCGGAGTCGATGCTGGATAGGTCCGCTTATCCGGTCAACACGCTTCACTGTCATGGTGGGAGCCGCAGGCCAACCCGATAACACTGAAAAGCGGCGGCAAAACGCAGGCGGTCTTCGAGTTCGGTCACCGCTACCTTCGCTTTGAAAGCCGGCGAGTACGCTTCGATAGGCTCCGCCCCCCACCCGGCGAAAACCATTGTCGCGTTCAGGCGGAAATTTCCCTCTTTCCACGCCCCGAATTGCCCCGGCCGCCTCTCCTCAGCGCGCGACACGGGCAACGCTTTCGTCGAGAGGACCGTCACACGGCGACAGGTCGCTTTGGGCAATGGTAGTGTCAGGAAAATGCCAGCCCCTTTTTTAATAAAGGCTGGCTGGGGCGGCAGGGATCGAACCTGCGAATGGCGGTACCAAAAACCGCTGCCTTACCGCTTGGCTACGCCCCAAGATGGGAGGGATCGCACGATAAGGCAAGGCGGGAGACGATGCAACATCGTCATGACGATCGCTCATCCGTCTGGAAATCCGGAGACCCGCCTTTGAAAACCGGTGACCCCG
>Ga0265295_1009932_pt1 | contig 10012 bp, 8 predicted proteins | sample Munlansysbiofilm_FD_192503 | JGI IMG/M metagenome (GOLD analysis project Ga0265295, IMG submission 192503) | Leachate microbial communities from a municipal landfill in Southern Ontario, Canada - Methane capture system biofilm | ecosystem: Engineered > Solid waste > Landfill > Unclassified ...
CAAAATTTTGAGAAATTCTGGCACTGCTCCTACCGCAAAATTCTTGGATGATATTAAAGAACTTGGATTTACAATGGCATTTAAAGGAGGTTTATCCTTTAATTTAAGTCATATTGAAGTTCCTGAAGAAAAAGCTATTTTAGTTGGAGAAGCAAATACAGAAGTAGATGAAGTAGTGAACAACTACAACATGGGATTTATTACAAACAACGAAAGATACAACCAAATCATCGACATATGGACGCATACCAATGCTAAATTAAGTCGAATTTTGCTAGAAAAAATATCAAAAGACCAAAATGGTTTCAACCCTGTATACATGATGCTTGATTCCGGTGCTCGTGGATCGAAAGAACAGATTCGTCAGTTATCGGGAATGAGAGGTTTGATGGCAAAACCAATGAAAGCAGGTGCCAGTGGTGGTGAAATTATTGAAAATCCAATTTTATCCAACTTTAAAGAAGGATTATCCGTATTGGAATACTTTATTTCTACTCACGGTGCTCGTAAAGGTTTGGCCGATACGGCTTTGAAAACTGCCGATGCAGGTTACTTAACGCGTCGTTTGGTAGATGTGGCACAAGATGTTATCGTAAATGAAGAAGACTGTGGTACATTGCGTGGTTTGGTGGTCACTTCGTTGAAGAAAAACGAAGAAGAAGTTGAATCATTGTATGACCGAATTCTTGGTAGAGTTGCATTGCATGATGTATATCATCCATTAACAGGCGAAATTATTGCAGAAGATGGCGAAGAATTAACGGAAGAAATCTGTCAAATAATTCAAGATTCTCCTATCGAAGAGGTAGAAATTCGCTCGGTATTAACTTGTGAATCGAAAATGGGTGTATGTGCAAAATGCTACGGACGTAACTTAGCCACCAGCAAGATGGTGCAAAAAGGGGAAGCCGTAGGTGTTATTGCTGCACAATCGATTGGAGAACCTGGTACACAGTTAACGCTTCGTACATTCCACGTTGGAGGTGTTGCCAGCAACGTTAGTGTTCAAGCAGCAATTGATGCGAAATATGCTGGTATCCTACAAATAGACGAACTTCGTTCTGTTCCTTATAAAGATAAAGCAGGCAAAGAATATAATATTGTTATTGGGCGTTCTGCTGAAATGCGGATTATTGATCCAAACACTCAAATATCTCTTGCATCTTCAAACATTCCTTACGGTGCTCACTTGTATTTTGAAAATGGAAGTACAGTTGCCAAAGGACAACGCATTGCCGATTGGGATCCATTCAACGCAGTTATTGTTTCTGAATTTTCGGGTAAAGCAAAATTCGAAGACGTAATTGAAGGGGTAACCTATCGACTAGAAACAGACGAACAAACGGGTTATAATGACAAAGTAATCATTGAAAGCCGTCAAAAAACAAAGAATCCATCGATAAAAATCATGTCTTCGAACGATGAAGAGATAAAAATATACGATATTCCTGTTAATGCTCACATCATTATCCAAAATGGAGACATGATTAAATCAGGTGATATCCTTGTGAAAATTCCAAGAACTTTTGGAAAATCTGGTGACATCACCGGTGGTTTGCCTCGTGTAACGGAATTGTTTGAAGCAAGAAATCCTTCTGATCCAGCTGTGGTTTCTGAAATAGACGGTATTGTATCCTTCGGTAAAAAATTAAAAAGAGGAAATCGTGAAATTATCATCACCTCAAAAACGGGTGAAGAGAAAAAATATTTGGTTTCCACTTCTAAACAAATTTTAGCCCAAGAGAACGACTTTGTGAAAGCAGGCACCTCTCTTTCTGAAGGCTCAATCGCTCCGATTGATATTTTATCCATCAAAGGACCTATGAAAGTTCAGGAATATATTGTGAACGAAGTTCAGGAAGTATATCGACTGCAAGGAGTAAAGATTAATGACAAGCACTTTGAAGTAATTGTTCGCCAAATGATGCGTAAAGTTCAAATTGAAGATCCAGGTGATACTCGATTTTTAGAAAACGAACTTGTCAACCGAATTGATTTCCGTGAAGAAAATGATATGATTTACGACAAAAAAGTTGTAATTGATGCTGGTGATTCACCAAATCACATTCCAGGACAGATTATCAGTGTTCGTAAATTGCGAGACGAAAATTCATTATTGAAACGTCAGGACAAAAATCTCATCGAAGCCAGAGATGCTCGACCAGCAACGGGTCGTCAGATACTGCAAGGAATTACTCGCGCATCCTTACAAACTCGTAGCTTTATCTCTGCAGCATCCTTCCAGGAAACAACAAAGGTGTTGACCGATGCAGCTGTAAATGCAAAAATCGATCAACTTCAAGGTTTGAAAGAAAATGTAATCGTAGGCCACTTAATCCCTGCCGGAACAGGTTTGAGAGACTACGAAGACATGATTGTGGGATCGAAAGATGAGCACTTGAATTTACAAGCATCCAAAAAAATCTAATATTCTCTCTAATAAAAATTATACATCATGAATACAGAAAAAGATAATAAAAATGCTATAAACATAAACCTAAGTGAAGAAATTGCCGAAGGCACTTATTCAAACTTAGCAATAATTACACATTCAAATGCTGAATTTATTGTTGATTTTGTGAAAATCATGCCCGGAATTCCAAAAGGCAATGTAAAATCTAGAATTATACTTACCCCTCTCCATGCTAAGCGTTTGCTAAAAGCACTCAAAGAGAACGTACAAAAATTCGAATCTGTACATGGTGTAATAAAAGAATCTGATGGTTATGAAGGATACCCAATGAATATTGGAACTCCAAAAGCAGAAGCATAATCATTGTTCTATCAGAATAAAAAAAGGGATTTCGTAATGAAATCCTTTTTTTGTCAATCAAATTATCTGAACTGCGAGATGCAATAGAAAATTATACGGCTTTAGAAAATAAAAGTTACAAAAAAAAGCCACTAAAATAGTAGCTTTTTAATTTTATTCAAAAGAGCTTATACTCCTTTTTTTCTGCTTTTAGCACCTTCAATAACTTTGTCTTCAGTTGTTTTTGCAGGTTCAGTTTTCTTAACAGCAGGTTTTTTTCCAGTTGGTTTCGCAGCAGCAGCTTCAGCTTCAGCAAGAGCAGCAGCTTCTTCAGCAGCAGCTAGAGCAGCAGCTTCTTCAGCAGCTATAGCTTCAGCTTCTATACGAGCTTGTTCAACTTGTTCGATTGAATCTTGTTTTGCTTTTTCAGCAGCTTCAAGTTCTGCTTTGCTTGGTCCACATGCTACAACAGCAAACATACCAACACCCACTAAGAGTACAAATAATTTTTTCATGTTTTTAATGTTTTTTGATTTTTAATTTATTTAGTTAGTTTCCATTGCAAAAGTAAGAATTAGTTTTGAATTCCGCACTATTTTTAACTTTTTTTATTGCAATCATAGAAAAAATCTATATATGCAGTTGTTGAAAAAACCAACCACCTCAATATTAAGCACTTAGAGCGACACAAAGATGTAAATTAAAATTTTTAATATTAATAAATGTAAAATTAGGATATTTAATAGAAAAAGATATTTATCTTTGCAGTGGAAAATTAAAAACAATATAAATTAAACTATTTATTATTATGAAAAAGAACATTTTATCATTATCGGTATTATTCGTAGCCGTAGCTATTATTTTCTCATCTTGTACAAAAGATGACGTTGGTGCTCCAACCATCAGCATTACAGGCGACAATCCTTACGTAATTGAATTAGGTGGTACTTGGACAGATCCAGGTGCAATTGCAAATGACGAAGAAGATGGCAACATTACTTCAAAAATGACTGTCACTGGTACTGTAAATACAGACAAAGTTGACGAGTATTCAATTGTTTACAAAGTAACTGACAAAGCTGGAAACGAAGGTTCTGCTACACGCAAGGTACGCGTAAAAGCTGACAAAATAGCTGCTACATACCGTGTAACTGAAACATATGCTGACAACACAACTTATGAATATACTCAAACAGTTGCAATTTCATCTCAAGGATGGAACAAACTAGTTTTAAATAGTTTTGCTGACTTTGGCCAAGCTTCAGTTCTTACACTTACAGCAGGTCCTACTGGTCTTACTGGTGTAAACTATTCTTTTACAGATGCTGATGGTACTGCTAATATTAAAAATATTACTGGAACATACGGAAAAGTAGGTACAGACTACAATGTACTAACTATTAAGTATTCATTTGATGAGGGTGGTAATGCAACTGTTATCAACCAAACATACGTTCGTCAATAATTGACTCCATATTAAAAAAAGCTGTCTTATAAGACAGCTTTTTTTTTGTATTGTAATGTAATTTGCTATTTTTGCATTTATTATTGGAGATAATAATTAATTAAATTAGTTTATTCTCCCTTATCATAAAACAAAAATCACAATTTATTAATTGATAAAACTAAATTTATGACTAATAAAACGCTATTTATCAGCACTTTAATTCTGTTTACGTTTGTTTTCTTTGCATGTAAAAAAGACAAAACCAATCCCGAAATCATTATCAAAGGTGCGAACCCAATGTATCTTAACCTTGGGGATACTTATATCGAACCAGGTGCCGAGGCCACTGATGATAAAGACGAAGACATTAGCAGCAAAATTAAAATTAGTCACTCCGTAAATCCAAAGCTAGTTGACGAATATATTGTTGAATATATGGTCAGCGACAAAGCGGGAAACACCTCACATGCAAGCCGCAAGGTAAACGTAAAAGCATTAAATCTCAAAGGAACATATTTTGCCAAAAGCACTGCAAAAGAATATGAGATAAAGGTAGTTGAAACAAGCACTTTTAACCGAATTGTATTTAGAAACTTTGCTAATTACGGAAATCAAAATCTTTTCTATTCAAAAATCAATGGTAATAGTTTTATTATCGATAATCATACTTTTAATATTGGCACCAATGCACACCGTTTTTCTAATGCCAAAGGGTATTATTCTGCTCAAAACTCAGAATATAAAATTGATTCTGTCGTTTATACAGAAACCATCACTCCTATTGGAAGCACCACAGGCGAAACAACGGTTCATAGAGAAAAATGGACGAAAATAGGAAATTAATATTTCTATTTTTTTCAAGGTTTAGCAACGAAAATGCTGAATTATTTGAAAACACAATATCCAAGAAAAAAATTGCGAATAATCTTTATCCAATAAAAAAACAAGCATAAGACCGAATCCCAATCGTTTCGTTATGCTTATTTTTTTACTTTTGCATGGATGAAAAATAAAATAGACATAATTAAGAAATCACCCTACACTAAATTGATAATCAATTTTATCTTAGTATTGGTACTGATGAGTGTCAGCAGATTTCTTTTTTACATTTTCAACAAATCTCTATTCCAAAACAATAGTAGTGCAGAGTTGGCAACTGCTTTTATCCACGGAATTCGTTTCGATATCTCGGCATTGATATACATTAATATAGTGTATTATGCTATTTACTTGCTTCCCATCCTAGAAAAAAACAATAAATATATTCGAAACATCTTAAAATATTTGTTTATTACATTGAACAGCATCGCTCTGTCGACCAACTTAATAGACATTATTTATTATCGATTTACCATTAAAAGAACAACGGCCGATATATTTGATTATTTGGGAGTTGGGGGCGATTTTGAAAAACTATTGCCCAGTTTTTTAAAAGACTTCTGGTACATTGCCTTGATTTTCATAGCATTTATATTTATCTTATATAAACTATACCAAACTCCCATTTTTGAAACACAAAAAAAAGAGAAACAGTATATTAAAGCGATAAAGCAAAGCATCCTTTTTGCAATCTTTATTGGAATAAGTATCATTGGAATGAGAGGCGGACTTCAACTTAGACCCATAAACATCCTATCAGCTTCATTAAAATCAGGAACCAAACTTAATGCGATTGTATTAAATACTCCGTTTACAATTATGCAAACTCTTGGAAAATCTGAATTGAGCATTTTAAATTATCTGAATGAACGGGATTTAGAAAAAACATTTCATCCAGTTTATCATAAAACAGAAGTAAACCTATTCCCCGACAGCATTTCCCGAAGAAAAAACATCGTGATGATTGTTGTTGAAAGTCTGTCGCAAGAACATTTGAAATATTACAATCCAGATTCAAGTTTCGATACGCTAGCTCCCTTTCTGGAAAGCTTATGTGCAAAAAGCTTATGTTTTGACGGATACGCCAACGGAAAAAAATCAATAGAGGGAATTCCAGCCATTCTTTCGGGGATTCCAACACTAATGAACAAAGCATTTATCAGTTCGGCTTACGCTAATAATCAGCATCACTCCATTGCGTCTTCGCTCCAAGAAATGGGATACAAATCTCATTTTTATCATGGCGGAAGCAACGGTACAATGGGATTTGATGCGTACGCGAAAAATGCAGGATTTGACTCTTATATCGGTAGAAATGAGTACCATAACGAAGCTCATTACGATGGAAATTGGGGCATTTGGGATGAATATTTTCTACAATTCTGTGCCCAAGATATTACAAACAAACAAAATCATCCATTTTTATCCGTAATTTTCACACTTTCGTCACATCATCCATACTCCATTCCTGAAGAATATAAAAATCAATTTACAAAAGGCAATCTTCCAATTCATAAAACCATTCAGTATACAGATTTTGCTTTGGAAAAGTTTTTCAACACCATTAAAAAACTAGATTGGTTTAATAACACACTTTTTATTATTACCTCAGATCACACTTCAGAAACAGACTCGAAGATATTTGGAAACACCAATGGAATATTTAAAATTCCAGTTATTTTTTACGATCCAAATTATAATTTGTCCCAATATTCAAACCATCAATTATTTCAACAAATTGACTTTTTGCCCACCATTTTTGCCTATACCAATTACGACAAAGCTTTTATCGCATTGGGAAATAATAAATTAGACACCAATTTCCAAAACTTTGCAATTCAATATAAACATCCAAACTATCAATTAATTAAAGACCATTATTTAATGATTTGGAACAACAATGGAGTCGAAAGCATTTATGACATTCGAGAAGATATTGCTTTGGAAATAGATATATCTTTGAGTTTTAAGAGAAAAAAAGAATTTGAAAACTTCATCAAAGCATATCTACAACAATACAATAACAGACTCATTAGGAATAAGTTACACATCAATAATGAACAATAAAAGAGTAAAATAAAGGAATGAATAAAAAGATTGTTTTTATTATTAATCCCAAATCAGGCACAGGCAAGCATGCCAAAGTAAGAATGGCCATTGAAAAGTATATTGATTCCACAAAGTATGATTTCGAAATAATGGAAACCGAATATAAGGGTCATGCCAAAGAAATTGCGAAGCAAGCGGTGAAGGATAAGATTTATATGATTGTATCTGTAGGTGGAGACGGAACTTTAAATGAAATCTCGAAAGCCCTTGCACATACCGATGTGATATTGGGAATCATTCCAGCCGGTTCGGGAAATGGGTTGGCTCATCATTTAAAAATTTCAACCAATCCCAGAAAAGCTATTGACGTAATAAACAACGGAAAAATTGCAGAAATTGACACCGTTTTACTAAATGAAAGTAGATTTGTTAGCATTGCTGGAGTAGGTTTTGATGCTTTCGTAGCTTGGCATTATGACAAAAGTGAAAAACGAGGATTCTATCCATATTTCAAACTGGCATTCAAAAACTTTTTTACTTACAAACCAAAAAAATATATTATCCACATCAATAATGAAACCATTGAAAGGAGGGCTTTTTTCATCACATTTGCCAACTCATCACAATGGGGGTATAATACAAAAATAGCTCCCACAGCTTCCTTGAAAGATGGCAAAATAGATGTTTGTATTTTTAAAACACCTTCGGTTGTGAAAGCATTGTTATTGGTGCCAAAACTATTTGCTGGAAAAATCAATCACTCCTCAAATATGGAAACCATTCAATGCGATTGCTGTCAAGTTTATCGCTCATCGAATAAAAAAATGCATATTCATATCGACGGCGAAAAAAAGAAACGCAAACAAACCGTCACACTGAGATTAGAGCCCAAGTCATTGAAAATTATCGTTCCCCAAAACTATCACAATGAGTAAGAAAAGAAGAGAAACAAGCGATGGAATCGTATATTCGACGAATCCAGACTTTAAAATCAAATATGTCGAAAATTCGGAAGAAGAGACCTTGCCTGCTTCCGAACAAAACTTGAAAATTTGGCTCGACCGCAAACAAAGAGGTGGCAAAACAGTCACTTTAATTAAAGGTTTTATTGGCAGCCAAGAAGATTTAGAGAATCTAAGCAGAACTCTCAAAACAAAATGTGGCGTTGGTGGAGCAGCCAAAGATGGTGAGATTATTTTGCAAGGCGACTTTCGAGATAAAGTTTTGGATATTTTGTCAAAAGCAGGATATAAATCTAAAAAAGCAGGAGGTTAATATGGTTGGATATAAAATTTTTAGATTATTTTCAAAATTCATTCTTATTTTACCATGGAGTTGGTGCTATAGAATATCCGATTTTTTCGCCTTTATGCTATTGAATGTTGTCAGGTATCGCCGAGAAGTAGCCATAAACAATCTCTCTCGTTCTTTTCCTGAAAAAAGCGAAAAAGAGATTAAAGCGATTCTTAAACAAACATATAAGAATATTTCCGACATTTTTATTGAAGTAATAAAGACGGAAAAGATGACAAAAGAAGATCTACGAGAACGAATGAAAGTAGAAAACATTGAATTATTGAACAATCTTTATGATGAGGGCAAAAGTGTAATTATTTTAGCAGCACACATTGGAAATTGGGAATGGATGGGACCTCGGATTCAATTTGACATGAAATACGATGGCTACGTTGCATACAAACCTTTGTCCAATAAGTATTTTGACAAATACATGATCATGCTTCGAAGTCATTTTTTCAAAGATAGAATGGTGTATTTTAAAAACATGCTTCGATTTATCTTGACAAATAAAGAAGAGTTAAGAACTTATATTATGCCTGCCGACCAAAGTCCAACAAAATCAGAAATTGGCTGCTGGATTGATTTTCTGAATCAAGAAACTGGTTTTTTTACTGGAAGCGAACGAATTGCCTCAAAAGCTGAATTTGCCGTTGTATTTTTGGATAACAAAAGAATCAAAAGAGAACAATACAACGTAAAACTCTCATTGATTAGCAAGGATGCTTCCAAAGAAGAAGAATTTGCAATTACAAAAAAATACGCACAGCTGCTCGAAGAAAATATTAAGTCGCAACCCGACAACTGGTTGTGGACACACAAACGCTGGAAACATAAAAGAGAAGATTAATCTTTTTAAGATTGAAAAACGATATTTTAATTGAAAAACGAACGTAAATAATATAAATAAACAATTGGATTTTTTCAAATCATTTTTTTTGTTTCTTTGCAATATGAAGTTAGCCGTAGTAATATTAAATTGGAACGGAAGAAAATTTTTAAAAGATTTTCTTCCATCTGTTATTGAGCACAATCCTGATTATTCGGAAATTGTTGTAGCAGACAACGCTTCAACGGATGATTCAGTTGAGTTTTTAAAGGAAAACTACCCCAATATTCGCATTATACAAAATGAAACAAACGGTGGTTTTTCAAAAGGATACAACGATGCTTTGAAGCAAATTGACGCCGAATATTACTGCTTGCTAAATTCAGACATCAAAGTGAGCAGTGGCTGGATAGATCCGATTATAAAGCTGATGGATTCGGATGAAAACATTGCCGTTTGTCAACCCAAGCTTCTCTCCTACTTTGAGCCAAAAAAGTTTGAATATGCTGGAGCAGCCGGCGGGTTTATTGACAAATACGGATATCCTTTTTGTCGCGGGCGAATTTTTAGCGAAATTGAAACCGACCGTGGACAATATAATGATGTATGCGAAATTTTTTGGGCAACGGGCGCTTGTATGTTTGTAAAAGCTGATATTTATCATAAATTTGGCGGATTGGACGAAGATTTCTTTGCCCACATGGAAGAGATTGATTTTTGTTGGCGATTAAAAAACCATGGTTATAAAATAATGTATTGC
>Ga0265295_1009935_pt1 | contig 10009 bp, 9 predicted proteins | sample Munlansysbiofilm_FD_192503 | JGI IMG/M metagenome (GOLD analysis project Ga0265295, IMG submission 192503) | Leachate microbial communities from a municipal landfill in Southern Ontario, Canada - Methane capture system biofilm | ecosystem: Engineered > Solid waste > Landfill > Unclassified ...
TTTATATGGTGGAAGTGTTAGTATTGCCAATATAAAAGATATCTCTTTAATCAAAAATGTAGATGGGGTATTGGTAGGCAGTGCTTCTCTTGATGTAAATAATTTTACTGCTCTTATCGAAGCTGCAAAATAAATAAAATTAGACTTTCTATTTTGAAAGTCGATCTTCTAAAAAAACAAATTTAAAATCTTTTTATTGATGCATACATAAATATAGATCATTTTAAATATGGTTTGTATACTAAAATTTTATAATAAAAATTATCAATACAAAAGAAAATGGATAGGATAAATTTTATTGCTTTTAAAGTTCTTTCTGTGTATAATATAAGACCAAATAATACAAGGAGAACACAATGAAAATCAAATCAATCGTATTTTCTGCTGGATTGGCTTCTTTGCTCATTTTAGCCGGATGTAAAGAAAAATCATCCGATAACAATGTAAGTACCGTCTCTAAACCCGCAAAAACTGCTGCTGTTGCACCTACTGATGAACTGGCAAAAAGAGTTTTAGCAATGGGGCTTAAGCCTATACCTACTGACCCGGAAGAACTAAGAAAACTAACAGAAGACGTGAATAATACTTTTACGAAAGAGAAAATAGAATTAGGTAAAAAACTATATTTTGATCCTAGATTATCACAAAGTAATTTAATCAGCTGTAACACCTGTCATAACCTTGCGCTTGGCGGCGTAGATGGAGTAGAAGCTGCAATTGGAGATAAATGGAATGCTAATCCTCATCATTTAAATTCTCCTACGGTTTATAATTCTGTTTTCAATAAATCACAATTCTGGGACGGCAGAAGTCCGCACCTGGAAGATCAAGCTCAAGGCCCAATGCAAGCTGAAGTAGAAATGGCTTCTCCAAAAGGATTGATAGAACAAAGAGTAACATCTATCCCTGCATATGTAGAAGAGTTTAAAAAAGCTTATGGGGATGATGTCAAGATCACTTTTGAACTTATCGCTAGAACTATAGGATTGTTTGAAAGAACATTGGTTACTCCTTCTAGATTTGATGACTTCTTAAACGGCGATAATAATGCGCTTACCGCTGAAGAAAAAGAGGGCTTGAAACTATTTGCCGACAAAGGCTGTACTGCTTGTCATACCGGTATCGCACTTGGCGGAGATATGCAAAGCTTTGATACGCAAGGAATCTATAAATATAAAGATGTAGGTGACTTTAAAGGCGATGCAAACAAAATGGTAAAAACTCCGACTCTTAGAAATATAGAAGAGACAGCTCCATATTATCATAATGGTAAAGTTTGGACTCTTAAAGAAGCTATTCAAGAGATGGGCAGAGTACAATTAAATACACAAATAAGTGATGATGATGCAGCTAAAATAGAAACATTCCTCAAATCACTTACCGGTAGAAAACCTGCTATTACTTATCCTGTACTTCCTGCAAGTACTACAAAAACTCCTCAACCTATCGTTAAATAATTAACACTTTGACATCCTTTTGGATGTCGCATTACATACTCCTTTGACCATTATGCCAAATTTTTTTGGCATATATTTTTTCATTTAATACTATCTCAAGCATTATATTATTGCCTAAAATTTAATCATATATATTGTTATTTTATGTTCAATTTATTGTTATACTTTGTTACATCACAATAACAAGGAGAAAAACGATGAAAGTAAAAAATTTAAGTCTCATAGCATTCATTGCACTAAGCAGCGCTCTATATGCAGATGGTGATATAGCTCTGGCAACAGAGCAGGCTTCGGATTTTACATATTCTGCAAATATGGCACTAACAAGCAATTATGTATGGAGAGGTATAACTCAAACCGATAATTCTCCGGCAATTCAAGGAGGTATTGATCTTGGATATAAAGGTTTTTATGCCGGAGCATGGGGTTCAAATGTAGAGTTTGGTTCAGTTCTTGATGAATCAATGGAACTTGACCTTTACGGTGGATACAAAGGTGAACAATACGGTGTCGGATATGATTTGGGATATATAGAATATGTATATCCTCACAACTCTTCAGCTCTTAACTTTGGAGAGGTATATGTTGGTCTCAGTAAAAGTATTGGTGATCTTGGATTATCAGGAAAATATTATTTTGGCGCTGACGCACCAGCAGGCGTAAAAAAGTTAGACTATTACGAAATAGGTGCTAGTTATGCCTTGCCTTATGAGTTTTCTTTGGGTGCAACTTATGGAGATTATGAGGATACCGGCAGTAATTTTGGTATCAAACTTTCATATCCTATAGGAAAATTTACAGCTAGCCTTGCTTATACTGATTTCAATGCAGATAGTGCCGGTGCGTACCCTGATCAAGATCATGTTATAGCTACTATAAGCACATCTTTCTAATACTTATTACATTACTCCCTTTTGATTTGAAATGTTCCCGGCTTAATATTGCCGGAAACATTGTCTAATAATATCAGCCTCCTAGTGCTAAATACAAATTCACTCTATTTACATATTGTCTATATAGATTGTCAACATACGACAATTGTACATTTCTAGCAGTCTGGCCGGCATCCAACCAGTCTTTGAGGTTTGAAGCTCCGGCTCGATATCTTATCTCGTAAAGTTTCTCCGCCTCTTGTGCTTGCAAGTATGCTTGCCTTAACTCCCTGCCTTCCAATGCATATCGTTCATTTGCCGACAATGCATCTTCGACTTCTTTTAAAGCACTGTAAAGCTTTTGACGGAATTCAACTTTTGCTTGCTCAAAAGCTACTTTCGAGATTTTGAGATTTATGCTATTTTCATTCCAATTCAAAAAAGGCAATATTATATTTAATCCCAAAACACCTATAGGATTTTGAAGTATCTCTGCTAAAGCATTTGAACTGGTGCCTATACTGCCTGTTAAATTAAAAGATGGATAAAAGCTGGATTTGGCCACATCAATACCCAATCCTGCTTCTTCCAAACGCATCTGGGCTGCATGAATATCCGGCCTATTGGATAAAGTATCTGCTGGTATATTGGCAGGAATATCTGACAACATTTCTAACGTAAATCTTTTTGGTATTTTATCGGTATATTTTGCCGGTTCTATATCCAAAATGATTGCCAAAGCATGCATAGCTTCAGTGCGAGTTTGTAGTAGCTTTTCATAAGATGCTTTTTGGCTTGCGAGTGAACGTTCTGCCATTAACAGATCAAGTTTTGATGCTGCTCCGGCTTTATATCTTGTGCGGATCAGATCGACTATTTTTGTAGAAGAATTTATATTTTGTTGGGAAAGATATATATTTTCACTCAAATATGCCAACTGCCAATACAGCTTAGTTACTTCGCCTTCGATAAAAAGTTTGCTTGCTTGCAGATCCTGCTCTGTAGCTAGGGCTTCAAGTTCTTTTATATTTTTAGTTGCAGACAATTTACCTCTCAGGTCCAGCTCGTACCCTACTGCTAAATTTGCCCCGGCATTTATTGTTGAAGCACCGCTTTTATCTAATGGCCTTGAACTTGAAGCTTGAAGTGAACCGGAAAAGATTGGAAGCATGCTGTTTGTAGCGAGGTCTACGTTTAATTTAGCTTGTTCAAGTTTGTAACTAGCTATGATAAGCGAAGTGTTTTGATTTAAAGCCTGTTCCACTAAAATGTTTAGATCTTTTTGTCCAAAACTCTCCCACCATTGTCTATCATTTTGTATATTAGAAGCGGTATTATTTTTTGGAATATCAATATGCTTGGATGCGCAACCACTCAGCAGCAAAAATGCCATGCTCGCAGATACTATTGTATAGCGTAGAGGTTTTTTATATATATAAATTTGATTCATTTCATCTCCTATTCTCTGCTAAGTGCGACTACGGGATCTAGTTTGGCTGCATTCTTAGCAGGTATAAAACCAAAAATTACACCTATAAGAGTCGAACAAACAAATGCAAAAACAATAGAACCAATAGAAAATATCATACTGAACATGCTACTCATTTGTCCAAATATTTCTCCTATCAAAAGTGCCAATCCAATTCCAAGCACACCGCCAAATAGACAAACTACTACTGATTCTATTAAAAATTGCTGCATAATATCACTCTGTCTAGCTCCAACCGCCATACGGACACCAATTTCGCTTGTACGTTCCGTCACGGATACCAGCATAATATTCATTACCCCAATACCTCCAACTACAAGTGCGATCGCAGCGATCATGGAAATAAGCAACCTCATCGTAGCGGTAGTGCTCTCTATGGTTTGGCGGATACTATCTAGATTTGCCATATAAAAATCTTTTGTTCTATGACGCTGCTCTAAAATTTTATTGATACCCTCTTCCGCAGCCGTACTGGTGACATCATCAGATACTCTTACGGTTATACTAGTGAGATGCGATTGTCCTAGCATTCTACTCATTACTGTAGTATACGGCACCCAAATATTTATACTATCAGCTCCCATAAATGCGCTGGATAATTTTTTACTAAGTCCTATGATACGTACAGGCACACTTCCAAGCATGATAGTTTGACCTACGGGATTTACATCTTGCCCAAATAACTCTTTTTGTGCATTTGGATCTATGACGGCCACTTGAGCATATTCTCCGACAAGCTTGCTATCAAACATCATGCCCTTGTCTACTTCTATACCTCTTACTTGAAAAAAATCTTCCCCTACCCCTTTGATCTGAGCATCAACAGATATATTTTTATATCTTACCGTAGCACTATCATTAACACTTGGAGTAACACTATCTATAAAATCTTGTTTTTTTAAAATTTCAGCATCTGCAACAGTGAGTGTGTGTATCTTTCTGGCATCACGATCACCAAAACCTTTACCAGGATAGATATTGATGGTATTTGTACCCATATTACTTATATCTTTAAGAATTTTTTGACGCGAGCCCTCCCCTAAAGCTATAACCGACACTACTGATGCTATACCTATGATGATACCCAACATAGTTAAAAATGTACGCATGCGATGAGCGAGCATAGATTTGAGTGCCATTCCAAAAGCCTCGGTAAACCTATCTATCGCTCCTTGCCAAGGATGCATACTGCTTGGTTCATTTTTTACGATATCTTTTGTTTGCAATTCTTCTTTTACGAGACGTTTATCTGAAATGATCTCTCCATCTTTTATCTCTATGATCCTATGGGCTGTGTTTGCCACATTTATATCATGTGTTACCATTATAATAGTATGGCCGTCAGCATGAAGCTCCTGAAGTATCTCTATGACCTCTTGTCCGCTACGGCTATCCAAAGCTCCTGTGGGCTCATCGGCAAGAATTATCTCTCCTCCGTTCATAAGTGCTCTGGCTATACTTACTCTTTGCTGCTGTCCTCCTGAGAGTTGGTTTGGCTTGTGATGCATCCTTTCGCCAAGCCCTAATCTAGTAAGCAGTTTACCGGCTTTTTCAACCCTCTCTTCAAAAGTATAATTGGCATATATGCTCGGTACTTCTACATTGCCTAAAGCATCCAGATCACTTAGCAAATGATAGCGCTGAAATATAAATCCAAAATGCTCTCTGCGAAGCTTTGAGAGCTCATCGGGATCCATCTCATCCGTAGCTTTACCATGTACTTTATAGCTTCCGCTGCTAGGACGATCAAGGCATCCGAGTATATTCATCAAAGTTGTTTTGCCTGAACCAGACTGCCCCATTATAGCAACCAACTCACCGGCTTCAATGGTAAGGTTTATATCTTTCAATATAGTGACTTCATCTTCTCCTGAAGGAAATTTACGATAAAGATTTTTTACTTCTAAAATAGGCGGCATCTTTAGTGCGCTCCCATTCTGCTCATTCTAGCTTGTGCTCGAGCTTGTGTTGCATCACTTACTGCAGATGTACTCTGAGATACTATGACTTGTTCATTCTCTTTTAATCCTGAAATTATTTCAGCATTGACATTGTTATTTACTCCAATACGTACCCATCTTTGATCTATTTGATTGTCTTTGCCCAATACTCTTACTTCATATTCGCCCTTTTTATTTTTGGCTCCAAGAGCTGCTGATGGGATAGCCAATACATTGCTAACTTTGTTTACAAAAATTGTCATCTGGGTTGTCATTCCTATTTTGAGCCTTCTGTCACGATTTTCCACATCCATCATGCCATAATAATATATAGCATCTGTTAAAGTGTTAACATCTATATTGCTGTTGTCTGCTAAAGCAGTTGGGGCAGGATCTACTGAACGAAGTTTAGTTTTGTAGTGATGAGTACTATCCCCAAGAATTGTAAAATCGACATCCATCCCCTCTTTTAGCCTAAAAACATCACCTTCAGAAATTTCTGATTTAATAGTCATTTTATCTAATTGCGCAAGGACGAGTATAGTCGGGGTAGTTTGATTGGCATTGACAGTTTGCCCCTCTTCTACTGCTACAGAAACTACCACCCCATCCATTGGAGCTAGGACTTTAGTATAGCCCAATGAGACTTTGGCAGTCTCTATGGCCAATTTGGATCGTTTTATGTTAGCTTTAGCTGTAGCTATATTTGCCTTTGCTAAAGCCAATGAGGCTTTTGCATTATCGTATTCTGCTTTGGATGTAGCTCCGCTTTTTATCATCATAGATTGACGATCGAATTCCAACTTGGCTTTTTGAAGCGCGGCTTCATAGCTAACCAAAGCAGCTTCATTGCTTACGAGTTCGGCTTCTGCGCTTTGCAAATTATTTCTTTGGGTTTGTGCGTCTATGACAGCTAAAACGTCTCCTTTTTTGACACTCTGTCCTATTTGTGCATTTAGAGATTCGATTTGTCCTGATACTTGTGCACCAACGCTTACTTGTTTATATGCATTTGTTACCCCGGTAGCCAATACGGTATCTTCTAGATCCATTTTAGTCACAATGGCAGTTACATTTGTACTTTCTTCTTTTGCCGGGAAAAAAAAGTATTTGATCGCAAAGCCTATGACTGTCAAAAGTAATAACCAAATAACTCTTTTTACCCATTTATTTAATTTAGAAAACCAATTTTTCATTATACTGCCTATTTATTATTTATTTTTCTATAAGTGTACCCAATGTATATTTAACGAAGGTAAACGGCTTAGATAATAGTAACCAAATAAATATACATTAAGTTACAATAAAGGCAGGTATGACAAAATAAAAATAGAGGAACTATGTGATGAAAAAACAAAAATATCCAAAACCAAGAGACTGGCATAAACTCGCCATACTTCGCGGCGAAGCCAAAGGCACTACTACTGCAGTACCGTCAAAAAAACTTTACAGCAGAAAGAAGAAGCATAAAAAGTGTTCTTAAATTTAATCTCATACTCAAAAAGCGGATGTTTAGCGATTTGCTTCCGGCAATGAAAATAATTAAGACTTATAAAAAGTATCTAAGATTTCATCCATCTGATGAAACATAATAGATAAATGTCCGTCATTTCGATAAAGTTTGATTTTTGCATTATGTATCATCTTTGCCATACTTTTTGCCATACTTACAGGAACAGCTAGATCTTTTTCACCATGCCATAAATGAATATTCTCAAAATGTATATCATCCAATCTAAAACCCCAAGATTCGCTTAGGACCAATCTCGCATCATATGCTACGCCTTGGGCACCATTACGATATGATTCTCGAAATGTATCCAATAAAGCATTTTTAATAGCTGCATTTCGTAGTAATTTTTTGTCCACATCATCCAAAGCAAAAACTACGCTTTCTAAAAATCTGTCCGTTTTTGATATATCCTGACTGTATCGTCCTTGCAATAACCAAAAAAAAGGTTCAACAAGCCAAGGTAATTTCTGTGCAACGAAGATAAATGCACGATATCTTTTGTTTATTTCACTTGCATCCCACTTCATAGGGGCCAATCCAGAGACAAGCCCGCAAGAAGCAATCATATGCGGTATCTTATAAACACATGCTAAGGCATAAGGTGCGCCCGCAGACGTACCCAAGATTGAGAAATTCTCTATGCCAAGTACATTCGCCAATATCTTGACATCTTCAACAAAATCCAATATCGTGCGATTTGCACAAAAAGAAGAAAGCCCCATACCGGGCCTATCGATCCCTATTGCCCGAATACCTGTCTTGGTCATCTTTTCATTGATGATCTTTGCTTCCAGACGTGAACTATTTAACCCGTGAAACATAAAAAGCGGTTTGCCTTTAGGGTCGCCGGACTGGGCATAGCCTAATATTCTGCCATCGGGGAGTGTTATAGTTTGATCGAGTGTTTGCATCATGATGTAATCCTTATACTTGAACCTATATCATAGTTTAAATTTTTCATTGATCATAAAATGAGATTTATCATAAATAAGTTTATACCATAAATTGGTAATAATTGAAAAACACAGATTTTTATCTATATTTGAAGATTCGATTATAATGTGATGAAGATAAAGGATGTTCACAAAGGATTAATGAGTTGGATTATGTTAGATTGTAGAATGGTGGGCATAGCTCTATCTATAAAAAAGGCTTAAAGCCCTATTTTACGAAGTTTAAGAAAGTTTAATTTTTTTGTATGTACTATTTTATGTACTACTTGGTATTTTTCAAAAATTACATCACGATAAATATTGGAATAATTATAGCACATATTTATTTGGCTTCTGTATAAAGTTTATCAAGTACCTCTTTGTCAAATACTGTGATGTTCGAGCCAATTTTCTTGGCCACTATTTTACCTTGTTTTTTCCATAGCCATATTGTGCTTACTCCTACACCCAAATAGACTGCTGCCTCTTTTGCTCTATAAAATTTCTTTGTCATTTCTGCTGCTGCTCTCATAATACCATTCCTCCTAATTTAGTTTGATTATTATTTTGTGATTTCTCTTTCGCCTTGTCTTGTATTGCCGGTCTTAAAATTTCATCCATTTTTTTATCCTTGAAATTAATATTAATGTTGTGTTTCTGCACCAGGGATATAACCTTTGTTTTAAAGGCATTATCACCGGTTATATCAAGAGTGCTGCCATACTTGAGTTTTGCCATTTCCAAAGCTCTAAGCAGTGCTTCATCGCTTGCATTGGATACCTTGAGGTGATTGCCTTTGTCAATGATCTTGGATTGATCGTTTTGTTTGTCTAGCTTATAGACAACAAAGCCTAGTTTTGTGATAACCGGCTTACTGGAGACGAAAAGTCTATGATCTATTTTTGATCCGATAGTATTTTCATCTTCTTTTGGCTTGGGCGGTTTTTGTTTTCTTAGTATCTCAAGAGCTTTATCGTCTCCTTTTAGAGATTCACTTATGAGATAGTCTTTATATGTTATTTGTCTGTTTTCTTTGTTTATGTGAGATTTTGAGATAGTATAATTCTCAAAAAGCTCTCTTAGCTCTTTTTTTTGATTTTCAAATATCTTTTGGTATGTCTCTTTTTTGATCCTCTTGTTCATTCTTTTATCTGACTTGAGAGTTTCGATCCTTTGTCTCCATTTTGTTTGTATGGCTGATTTATTTTGGTTGTACCCATCTTTTAGGATGTCTGTTTTCTCTTTTTTTGTTTTGTATTGCAGATCCATTTGAGCTTTGTATCTATCCCAGTAATTATTTTTAGGTGTACCAAACTGTGTGGTTGGCTTGATATCTATATCCATGGCCGTAAAGTTGCCGTATAGTTTTGATAGATTGTTCTTCGATAAGTTTCGATCGATATCGCTTGCTTTGCAAAATAGGTTTCGTGTCTTATCTTTGATGATTAGCCCGTTGCCTCTCTCCTTTAGCTCCAGGTTGTATTTTGCAAGCATTGTATGCAAATGCTCAAGGTTAGAGTTTTTGTCGCTTAAAACGGCTTTTAGCTCCGTTAAAACATTCTCCCGGATCCATTCTGTGAGATTTGTTTTGCCGGTGTGAGATTGAATGTCGGCCGCTTTTGAATTTATGTTCTTTTCTGTATCTTGCTGCTGCCAGTTTGGTATATGATTGTCTTTTTTAAGATTGTACTTTTCCTCCAGTTCAATCATCTTTTTATCAAGCTTCCGTTTTGATTGAAAAGGATCTATTCGTTTGTATGTCTCCGGATCTATTCTGCTTACCGCAATATGCAAATGATAGTTGTT
>Ga0265295_1009936_pt1 | contig 10008 bp, 7 predicted proteins | sample Munlansysbiofilm_FD_192503 | JGI IMG/M metagenome (GOLD analysis project Ga0265295, IMG submission 192503) | Leachate microbial communities from a municipal landfill in Southern Ontario, Canada - Methane capture system biofilm | ecosystem: Engineered > Solid waste > Landfill > Unclassified ...
CGCTTTTCCGCTACGCTCCAAAGCACCGTCAGAGAACTTTAAAGGTTGAAAATAGTGGTGCAGTTTAAACTTCCAAAAGTGGTGCACTTTAAAATTCCATTGACACCAAGCCAATTCTGCTATGCATATCAAACCGTATGATATACCTTCATTTTCCCAAGTTAAGCATGATAAGAGTGCTTTCTACTATACAAAACCTCAGGCTGACTTATGTAAAGAGTGTGGCTTTTCTTGTGATGAGTTTCGTCATGGCCTAGGCATAGAAGAATTTAAGTTTTTTCTTATTCCAACTATCAATTCACTACCTGATAAATTGGTACTGGAGAGCACAATGTCAGCAGAGAATATATATGAGGTGATAAAGGATAGGTTCGTCTATCCTGTGGGGATTAACAATATTGATACTTATCAGAAGGTTATGGATATTATCAAGCACAGCGAGACCATATAACACTTTGTGAGTTTTTCTGCGTCAGTTATGATCTTGTATCATAGGATAGCTGTCGTTGCCCTGCACTCCCATGAAACGGCGGGAATGGAGTATGCGCTCCCGAGATACCGATAGGTTTTTCATCATTGTTATAGACTATCTGATCGTCCTTGATCCAAGGTGCCAGTGCTTTGATATAATCCCTGGCATCATCCAGGCTGTTGGACTTGGTATCCAGAGCCATGAGATTGTCCATCACTTCAACAGCGTCGTTTAGTGGGTATATCTTGTCTTGGGCAGCCAGAGCTCGGCAGATATCACTGGTGCGATCATCCAAGATCACCACGAGCTTGTAATACTTTACTTTGGCTTTCTTGTAGCCCTGCAACCTTCCGAACTCCCTGATTCTAAGTGCTGTATGTTCTGCCAGTCCCTGCCAGTAGTGAGAGGACTTGTCTGCAATGCCCCAAACTGTTCTTTGAGAGCATCTGCCAAAGGGTTTGGAGCAGGGGGAAGATCTGTCTTGGAGCTGCGGGACAGCGAATGCGAGATATAGAATCTGCGGAAATCCGCCAGATCCGAGCGATCGGCGGGCTATTGTTTTTCTGTAGGAGGAGTGTAATCGATCATGATCATTCTCAAGGACGGTGTTCTATCAGCATCTATCTACTTTCGCAGGAACGGCGTGCTATTATTACTTTCGCAGGAACGGCGTGCTATTATTACTTTCGCAGGAACGGCGTCCTGCGCTACGGGTGGGGGGCAAAAAAGCCCCGCGGGGCGGGGCTTTTATCTGCTTATTACTTAGTTAGTTATTTGCGTTTCAGTTTCGGGGCAATCTCCAATTTCGGAGTACGGGCAGGCGAGGGACTGCTTGTGGCAGGGGTAGAGCTCATTATTTCTCCACCGGATCTGGCACCATTCCCAGCTTTTACTCTGAAGAAATACTTATTGCCAGGCAGACCTGAGATGGCTACGGGGACCATATTGGTCTCCACCCAACCCACTGAGACAAAGGGTCCGGCAGGGTTCGGGCTTTTCTCGACATGGTACCAGGTAGCACCATCCACAGGGCTCCAGTTCAGGATGATATTGCTGCCAACCTGGCTGATGACGAGATCAGTAACGCTGCCCAGGCTGCCAGCCGTCCCCTCGCTAAGGGTGATATTGTCTATGTACCAATTGTTGATTGCGTAGCTATCCACACCGGAGGCTACGAAGCGGATCTTGAAGATGCGGTTCGAAGCATATTGGGAGATATTGTAGCTATAAGTGGTCCAGTCCAGCTCTCCATCCAGTGAGCTATATTCACCCAGCCAAGTCCAATGATCGCCATCCCAGATCATCCAGGTCATGGCGTTTTCAACAGAGGCATCGTCGTTACTCAAACACAGATCGAAGCTGAATTGAACTTGATCCATACCTGTGGTATCGAATTCATGACTGTTAAGAGCAATTTCGTAGTTAAATTCCCGGGGATAGTAGTAAAAATTCACAGAGGGCTCAGGTGATCCTATCTCAGCATCGACCCACCAATTGTCGCCTTCTTTAGTCCAGTGATTGGCTGCGAAACCTTCGCTGTCCCAGTCTTCTGTGAAGGGTAGTGCGATGGGTTCGGGCATCACAATGCCTATGGTGATGTCATCCAGGCTGATGTAGTAGGGTTCATAGTTCAGCCAGCCCTGAATGCCGATATAGTAAGTACCTGCTGTGTTGGGAGTAAAGGTCCCGTAGAATCTCTGGTAAGCACCATTGGTCACACCCGTCTGAGGAACCACGATTCAGGTCATAGCACCGATAGAGCCGTGGCTGCCATATTTCACCTGAATTGTGGCATCACCCGGTACATTGCTGTTTTGACGGGCATAGAATTCGATGAAGTATTCCGTATCGGCTGCCAGCTCCATGGGCCTGATCAGGCAGGATTGTCCTTCCCATGCCAGAGAGGAATTGAAGTTTCCTGTCCGGGGCGTGCGGTTGAAGATAGTCTCGGAACTATTTGCCGTCCAGTATTTGTAGAGATAGTCTGGACCGGTGGCCTGCATCCAATCCTTGATAGTGGAGGACTGATCGGTATTCCCCACTTCGAAACTTTCCACAAAGGGGAAGCTCGTGATGGGCAGAGGCAGTTCATCGATGATGATATCATCCAGACTGATGTACCAGGGAACGTTATTGATCCAGCCCTGAATACCGATATAGTAAATGCCAGAGCTTGTCGGGCTGAAGGTCCCGTATAAGTCTTGGTAATCACCATGGGTCAGACCCGTTATAGGGATGATGTTTTGGGTCATGCTCGCGAGAGAGCCTTCTCTGCCGTATTTAACTTTTATCGTAGCATTTGCGGCATTGGGGCCATCTTGACGGGCAAACAGCCGCATATAGTAAGTCTTACCAGCTATAAGCTCTATTGGCCTGATCAGAGCGGAATGACCGTCATATTGCAGGGTAGCGTTCCAGACACTGCTTCTGGGGCCTCTGTTATGGTCCGTAAGGGAACTATTTGCCGTCCACTTTCTGCCCGTGTAATCGGGGCCCACTTCTTGAAACCAATTCTTGATTGTGGTGGATTGATCGGTGTTTTCCAGCTCGAAACTTTCCCTAAAGGGGAAGCTCGCAATGGGAGTGGCCAATTCAGCGATGGTGATGTCATCCAGGCTGATGTATTGTACGAGATGGTTTGCCCAGCCATGAATAGCGATATAGTAAGTATCGGTACTGGAGGCTGTGAAGGTACCGAAGAACCTTTGGTAATTTCCATTGGTCAGGCCGGTCTGGGCAATGATGGTTTGATCTATGAGAGAGCCATCGACACCGTAAAGAACCTGAATCTTGGCATTTGCGGGATTATCTGTGTCTTGACGGGCATAGAGCTCGAAGGAATAAGCCTTGCCGGCCGTGAGCTGTATGCGTCTGGTCAGAGAGGTATCTCCGTTATACAGCAGGAATGTGTTCCAGGTTCCTGTTCTGGGTGCTCTGTTGTAGTCGGTATAGGTACTGTTTGCTCTCCAGTTTCTTATGGAATAATCAGGACCGAAGGTTTGATTCCAATTCTTGATAACCGTAGAACCATGAGTATTCCCGGTTTCAAAACCTTCCACAAAGGGGAGGCTGGTGATGGCAGGGGCCAGCTCATCAATGATGATATCATCCAGGCTGATGAACCAGGGATTGCTATTGATCCAGCCCTGAATGCCGATATAGTAAGTACTGGTAGCCCAGGGAGTGAAAATCCCGTAGAACCTTTGATAGTCACCAGCCACCAGACCTGTCTCAGCAATAATGCTGAGATTCATAGCGGCGAGAGTGGGCTGACTGCCGAATTTCACTTGAAGGGTGGCATCAGCAGGGTTCGTGCCATCCTGACGGGCATAGAACTCGATGAAGTAGGTTTTACCCGAAGTCAGATGTATGGGCCGGTACATACAGGACTGGCCGTTCCACATCAGGGTAGCGTTGAATGTGCCGGATCTGGGCTCTCTGTTGTTAGCTATCTCGCCCTGGTTTATCAGCCATTCTTTGCCGGTATGTTGGGGGCCGGTGATTTGACCCCAATCTTGGGGTGGTAACATATTAGTATGTCCGGTATCGAAATTCTCCCTGAAGGGGAGGCTCGTGATGGGGGGCACGATATCGATGGTAATGTCATCCAAACTGATACGCCAGGGAGTGTTATTGATCAAGCCCTGAATACCGATATAGAAAACACCGGTAGCCGCAGCAGTGAATGTTCCGCTTATCTTTTGATAATTACCACTGGTGAGGCCCCTGGAAGCAATGATAGTTCGATCCATACCGGCGAGAGTGGGCAGGCTGCCGTATTGAACCTGAATTCTGGCATTTGCGGAATTATCGCCATCTTGACGGGCATAGAGCTCGACGGAGTAGATCTTACCGGCAATCAGCTCTATTCTCCTGAACAGTGTGGACTGTCCACTATATCTCAGGATTGCGTTCCAATTGCCAGTTCTGGGCGCGGTGTTGTAGAATTCACCGTTATTGCTGGCCGTCCAGAATTGGCCAGAGTAAGTAGGCCCATCAATTTGAGCCCAATCCTTGATCATGGTGGACTGATCAGTATTTTCGGTTTCGAAACCTTCAAAGAAGGGGAAGCTCGCGATGGAGGGAGCAGGAGGCAATTCTGCGATGGTGATATCATCCATACTGATGTACCAGGCATTGTTATTGATCCAGCCTTGGATACCGATATAGTAATCGCCTGTGCTTTGGGGAGTGAATACCCCGTAGAACCTTTGATAATCACCATTGGTCAGGCCAGCCTGGGCTACGATGGTTTCAGTCATAGTGGTGGGCGTAGTGCCGAATTTGGCCAGGACTTTAGCATTAGCAGGATTACTGCCATCTTGACGGGCAAAGAACTCCAGGGAGTAAGCCTTGCCGGCGGTTAGCTCTATTTTCCTGGTCAGGAAAGCTTGTGATTCCAGTCTCATACGGACGTTCCAGGCGCCTGTTCTGGGTGTGTTGTTGTAGGTTAAGGTGTTCGTACTTGGCATCCAAGAGCCATCCATATATTCAGGACCGGGGACTTGATTCCAATTGTTGACATAAAATGACCCAAATGCATTTCCTGTTTCGAAGCTTTCATAGAAGGGGAAGGTTCTGATAGTAGTGTCCCAATCACGTTCCTCGATGGTAATGGCATCCAGACTGATATACCAGGGGATGGAATTGATCCAGCCCTCAATACCGATATAATAAATACCGGTGCTGGGGGGAATGAACGTTCCGTAAAACGATTGGTAATCTCCATTGCTCAGACCAGTTCGCGCTATGATGGTTTGATTCAGGCCAGCCAGAGTGCCTTCAGTGCCGCATTTGACCGTAATTTCGGCAGCAGAAGTGTCCGTACCGTCTTGACGGGCATACAGCCTTATGCCGTAAAATTTACCGGCAGTCATCTGCACAGGCCTGATGAGGGTCGATTGTCCGTTATAAGCCAAAAAGGCGTTCCAAAAGCCAGCTTTGGGCAGTCTGTTGTAGTCTCCGGCAGTCCTGTTTGCAGTCCAGGACCTGCTGATGTACTGATGACCGGTGATCTGAGCCCAATTCTTGATATTGCTGGACTGATCAGTATTGTCAACTTCAAAACCTTCAGTGAAGGGGAAGTTTGTGATGGTGGCAACGGGGGTGTATTGTAAATATACATTGGGGCGGAAGTTTTCAGCAGAACCATTACTGGTGGGGACGGTGGAATCCCCATTCCAGACAAGATGCTTACCTGGAACCGAGCTTGCAAGAATTTGCCCTCCTTGATAAGCGCCACCAGCTGCGGAGCTGCCCGTTCCGCCAAAGTTCCTTTCTACCAGGATCATCAGATGATCGTTCCGGTTCAGATTAAAGGTTGTGGAGAAAGTGTAGGCATTCCAGGCGTCGGGCGTTGTACCGGTTCGGGTTGCATTGTAAACCAGGGTGGCGCCACTGATCATGTTGGCCCAGGTGCCATTAACCAAGGTGGGGGTGTTTGTGGTTTTCAGGTATATTTTGGTGGGCACTGACGCTGTTGTTTCCAAGGTGGCCAACCATCCTACCTGAACAAGTTTGATGTTCTGCGCATTGGTCATTGCTATACCGATCTCAGCGGCAGTATATAAGGCAGCGCTGCGTTCGTAACCAAAATAGCTTCCCAACGGATAGCGCTGAGTCTCAGTTCCTGTGCCGATCACCATCTCCTCGGCAAACAAGCCCAGCGAGAGCGCCAGGATACAGATGAGTAGGATAAACTTCTTCATAATAGAATACTCCTAATTTTAGATATAAAGTTTTGATGGGTGAATGGGTATAGATGTGGGGGGATGAGCCTTTCCAAACGCGCCAAAGCAGGCTGGGGCAGGACATCACATTTACTTTTGAAGCTGTGTGTGAGAGATAGTTCAGGGAAGAAGCTGCTGAGGCAGAAATCTTCTGCGAATGTAGTGCAAAGCTGCAGGTAAATTGCATCTGCTAAAGAGGAGGGATTCCCTGAGTGTATGATTAAACTATTTAAAATCGTTACGCGACTCTGCGCAGACCAAGCCTGTTCTGAAGGGATGATGGCCAAGTATGTACTGCACAAGCTCCTAAACATCAAAATGGATCCTTTTCTTAAGTATTCAGCATTAAACAAAACCAAGTGCTTTTACCAAAAACTTTCAGCAAGCACGAAGCGGGAAAAGAATGATGTACCAAACAAAACAAGTCTTTGAAACAAGTCAAGTAAAAAGAAATATTATTTTACCTTCAAGCCTCAGAGTTATATCTTGTAAGGTGTTAGAGATTTCAGGCCAGTACAGGTTTTTGTGCTCTCGGCTTGATAAACAGGCAGATACAGGCGCAGATCAGATAAGGCCTGGGCTTGGGGTCTATCAGAAGATAGAGAATGCGAGGACAAGGGCAGGACTTTGAAGATATAGATCGGCAAATAAAGCAGATATGGGATATTGCCCAGAGTGGTGAGACCTATATATGAATACAGGCAGAAATGCAGGATAAGCTGGACAGGGGAGATCGAATTCGGGGTGAAAGATCTGTGTACTATTGTCTATATCGTGGGCCATGTTTATATTGTCAACTTCCACAGGAACAGGCGTCCTGCGCTGAACAGTAGGGTATGGAAAGAGCCCCACGGATGCGGGGCCCTTTCAGCTTATGGATTTGTTGGTTATTGGCGTTTCAGAGCAGGAGTTCTTAGACCTGGTTGAGAGATCACATTGGGGCTGGAAACAGAGGCATTGTCCAATCTTGGCCCACTGGGTATGTGGCCGTTTCCGGCAGTCATCGTATAGAAGTACTTATTCCAATATGTGCCTGTCATATCGACTTCAATAGCAGCTATTGTGGTATTTGCCGTGCCAAGCCGAACAAAGGGACCCTCAGGATCTTCGCTGTAATATACTCTGTACCAGGTAGCTCCAGCTACTGAGTTGCCGTGCAGTAAGACACCATTTGCAGTTTTAGTTATGACAAGATTTGTCACCGGACCCAGGCCGCCAGCCGGTGCGCCCAGATAGATATTGTCGATGAGCCATTTGTTTAAGTAGTAAGTTTCTTCACCACTGGCCAGATAGCGGATCTTGAAGATACGGTTGGCAGCGTATGTAGAGACATCGTAGGAATAGTTAGTCCAGGGCAGATCATCATCCAGAGAGCTGTAGCTGCCCAAGGTGTGCCAGGTACTGCCATTCCAGATTTGCCAGGTCATTTTGTTTTCCGCATCAGTGCCGTCGTTATCAAGGAACAGATCGAAGCTGAACTCTACGCTGCTCATCCCCCTGGCATCGAAATCATGGCTGGTCAAGGCACTGCTATAGTTTTGAGCCTGTGGGCTCCAGTTAAAGCTTGCAGAGGGGGCAGGGCTTCCGAGATTGGAAATAGTCCCCCAGTTCTCGCTTTCTTTTGTCCAGAGATTAGTCGGTAAATTGTTGTATGTCCATTCTTCGGTGAAGGGAAGCGAGATGGGAGTAATATCATTGTATGTGTAGTAAAGTTTCACATTGGGACGCAGTCCTGGAGTATTATTGTTATTACCGGTGGGAGGGTTATTGCTAGCCCACCAGGTAAGATGAGTGTCGTATATGAGGGTCGAGTGGATTCCGGCACCAGAAGTAGTGCCACCGGCAGCACTGTCGCTGCCATTTCCGCCAACGTTGGTTTCTACCATTACAATCAGGTTTTCACCCATGCCCAAATCAAAGGGGCTATTTAGGCGGTACACATTCCATCCATTGGCACCCGTGCCGGTCTTGGTTTGATTGTAGCGAAGGCTGGCACCACTGATCATGTTTGCCCAGGTGCTCGTGGTCAAGGTGCTGTCGCTGGTACGTTTCAGATAGATCTTGGTGGGTACCGCTGCAGTCGTGGAAATAGTGGCATACCATGCTACATTAGAAATGCTGATGTTCTCTGCACCGATCTCGTCTGCAGTATATAAGGCAGCACTTCGCTCGTAACCATAATAACTCCCCAGGGGGAAGCGTTGGGTGGATGTTCCGGTGCCGATATCCAGTTCGTCTAAACTAGAAGTGACAGTGTAGCTGAGTTTCACATTGGGACGGAGTGAATTCTCAGAACCACCGTCGCTAGGAAAAGTGTTGTTCTCCTGCCAGCAAATATGTTTGCCGTATATGCCGGTAGAGCGGATTCCACCACCGTCCGGAGAAAAAGGAACTCCGGTTCCGCCATAGTTCCTTTCTACCAAAACGATCAGGTTTTCACCTTGAGCCAGAGCAAAACTGCTACCCAGCGTGAAGGTATTCCAGCCGCCCGCCACTGTACCGGTCCGGGTTTGATCGAAGAGCAGGGTAGCACCACTGATCATATTGCCCCAGGCTCCAGTGGTCAAGTCGTTATCCGAGGTAGTTTTCAGGTAGATCTTGGTGGGCACCGGCACTGTTGTGGCAATAGTGGAATACCATGCTACTGTAGAGATGCTGATGCTTTGCGTCCCGATCTCAGCTGCATTGTATAAGGCAGCGCTACATTCGTAACCCCACCAGTACCCAAGCGGGAAGCGTCGGGTATAAGTTCCGGTGCCGATCTGCATTTCTGTGGCAAACAATCCCAGCGAAAGCGCCAGGATAATGATGAGTAAGATAAGCTTTTTCATATAGGGTTCTCCTTAATTTTGGTCTGATTCTTGGGAAAGCTTAATGATGTTTAGATGTGGCTAAGACATCAGATTTGGATTTGAAGGTGGGGTTGATAGTCAGTTCAGGGGGGAATTCGTAGAGGCAGGGACTTTGTGAGGATCCAGGGCGGTGGTGCAGACAAGCTGCATCTGCCGAAGGGCAGAGTCTTTGCAAACTATTTGAGATATTTACGCGATTCTGCTCAGGCCGGGCCTGCTCTGAAGGGAGCATGGACCGGCATGGGCCACTGGGTATCGAAAGCATGATTACAAATCCTTTTTTTTTGTTTAGCATTGAACAAAACCAAGGCTTTTCTGGGAAACCCTTAGCCAGCACAGCGCCGCAACGAATAGAGCAATGTGCCAAGCAAAACTACTCTTTAGAAATAGTCAAGCAAAAAGTAATCTTGTTTTACAGTTTAAATCGCAGTATTATGTGTTTCAGGGTGTTACAGTTTTAATTTTATTGTGGATTTCATGGCTATCGATCTGATAATCCGGCAGAAACAGCATGGATACCGGCTATAAGAAGCCCCTTAGTTGTCGTAGAGATGACGTGGAGATACCGTGGAAAATATCCTCCCATCTCCATGTCATTTTTAGCGTAAGTAATGCAGCAGGCTGCTTGAGCTCAGGGGGTGGAAGGGTTGAAGAAAATGAGAGAACGCCGGATACCAGTTTATATACCATGAGCCTCAATAAGCGAGATCTCTTCATGGATGCAAACCAAGAATACTATAGAGCTGGGGATTTTATCTATGGCAAACTCTATCCTCAGGCTGGTGATATTCTTTCGCCTCTGCTTTTGCTATTTAGCGAAGAGGAGCTCGATGTCAATGGAATTTTAAAGTGCACCACTTTTGGAAGTTTAAACTGCACCACTATTTTCAACCTTTAAAGTTCTCTGACGGTGCTTTGGAGCGTAGCGGAAAAGCGCCGTCAGAAAACTTTTCGC
>Ga0265295_1009937_pt1 | contig 10008 bp, 7 predicted proteins | sample Munlansysbiofilm_FD_192503 | JGI IMG/M metagenome (GOLD analysis project Ga0265295, IMG submission 192503) | Leachate microbial communities from a municipal landfill in Southern Ontario, Canada - Methane capture system biofilm | ecosystem: Engineered > Solid waste > Landfill > Unclassified ...
ATGGATCCGGATTTGCTGGAGGAGGCCCTTGAATCTGGAAAACAACGGGGTAAATTGCCCAAGGCTGTTGTGCCCACGGATCTCTATGGTCAATGCGCCGATTATGATCGAATTTTTAAAACCTGTCAGGATTACGGGGTTCCGGTTGTGGTCGATTCGGCAGAAGCCATGGGTGCCAAGTACAAAAAGGGTGATAAATATGTACATGCCGGCTTTGGTGCCAGGGCATCGGTCTTTTCCTTTAACGGCAACAAGATCATGACTACCTCGGGTGGGGGAATGCTGGCATCTGATGATAAAAAATTTATTGATCGTGCCAGGTTTCTCTCCCAGCAGGCCCGTGATCCATTTTCCCATTATGAACACACGGAGGTTGGATACAACTACCGCTTGAGCAACGTCCTTGCAGGTATTGGCCGGGGACAACTCCGGGTGCTTGACCAGCGGGTTAATCAAAAACGACAGGTCTTTGATTATTACCAAAAAGGTCTGAAGGACATTCCAGGCATAACCTTTATGCCAGAGGCAGATTATGGAATTTCTAATAGATGGCTGACGGTTATACTTATCGACCCGGATTTATTTGGTGCAGACCGAGAAAAGGTTCGCCTGGCACTTGAGGCTGAAAACATCGAATCAAGACCTGTGTGGAAGCCCATGCACATGCAGCCCGTATTCCAAACCACCTACCCCTGTAAGTACTTTGGCGGCAAGGTCAGCGAAGAATTCTTTGACTTGGGTCTCTGCCTCCCGTCTGGCACAGCCATGACCAACCAGGATATGAATCGTATCATCGCCATCATATCGAAGGTTTGGTCGAGGGCCTGACCCCGCCTGATTGATAAATTTTTGTTTTGATATAACCCACACGTCCCCAGGGACACAACCACAATTACCATATGGAGCTTGAAACAAATTCCCTGGAATGGTAAGGCTTTGCGTTATCACAAGTTACCTCAAAATAGGCCAAGAAAAATAGATTGTCGAGTTTTAGGAGAACAATGAAAAATAGATTTCTTGCGTATAAAAATTTCCTGCTGATTCTGCTCCTTGACGTTTTGCTGCTGGGTGGGACATGGTGGTTTTCCTACCTTCTTCGTTTCAACTTTGACGTTCCAGCCTACAGCACGGAAATGGGCCTTCGTTTGCTGCCCTTTGTGGTGCTGGTCAAGGTTTTGGTCTTTTATTTTTTCCATCTTTACAAGGGTATGTGGCGGTATACAAGCCTGAACGATCTGCTGAATATCATAAAAGCGTCTATTTCCAGCACGTTGATTCTCATCTCGATTTTTATCTTCAGCCATTATCTTGTGGGTTTTTCCAGGTCAATTTTTGTGATTGATTGTGCACTTACGATTCTGGTTATTTCCGGCAGCAGGGTTGCACTCAGGCTATATTTTGAGTTTAAATCCGAAGCAAAAGAAACTTCCTTTTTGCCAGGTAGTTTGTTTACCTCGAATAAAAAGAGAAAAAATGCTGTTAATCTTTTGATCATTGGTGCAGGTGACAGCGGTGAAAAAATTCACAGGGAAATCCGGGATAATCCAACTATGAAATACAGGGTTGTTGCCTATCTTGACGACGATTATACCAAGCAGGGCAAGATGATCCATGGGATTCCCGTAATGGGTAAGGTCAAACAGCTAAAGCTTGTTGCCCAAAAAATGGACATCCATGAAGTTCTCATAGCCATACCATCGTCAAGCTCAGAGCAGATGCGGGTCATTGTGGAAATCTGCAAACAGAGCGGCCTATCCTTTAAAACCCTGCCTGGCCTTGGCGAGTTAATCAATGGAAAAATAACCGTGAAAGCCATCAGGGAAGTGGCCTACCGGGATTTGCTGGGAAGAAGCGTTATTAACCTGGAAAAGGAGCGCATCGGTGGCTACCTTGAAAACACCCGGGTGCTGGTTACCGGAGCAGGCGGCTCAATAGGTTCTGAACTCTGCCGGCAGATCTGCAGGTTCAAACCCAAGACTCTGATCTTGTTTGACCAGGCTGAAAGCCCCCTTTACGACATTGATCTGGAACTCAAGCGCGAATTCCCCTATGTGAAAGTTTTTCCAGTTTTGGGAGATATCCGCAACAAGAAACGGTTGTTAAAAACCTTTGAAACCCACAAACCCCAAACTGTATACCATGCTGCCGCCTATAAGCATGTTCCCATGCTGGAAAACCAATCCTGGGAAGCCGTATTGAACAACATTGAAGGTACCCGAAATGTCGTGAGGGTAGCAAAACAATACGAAGTTGAACGCTTTGTCCTGGTTTCAACGGACAAGGCAGTTCGACCGACAAACATTATGGGCACAACAAAAAGGATTACCGAACTCCTGGTTCAGTGCCAGCACGAAGAAGAACACTCAACAAGATTTATAACGGTTCGGTTCGGCAATGTTGTGGGCAGCGTAGGCAGCGTTGTTCCCCTTTTTAAACGGCAGATCGAAATGGGCGGGCCTGTGACCATAACCCACCCTGAAGTAACCCGATTCTTCATGACTATCCCTGAAGCGTCCCAGCTCATCCTCCAGGCAGGCGCAATGGGCAAAGGAGGGGAAACTTTTATACTGGAAATGGGCACACCGGTTAAAATAGTGGATATGGCAAAGGATCTCATACGGCTTTCAGGATTTGAACCGGATGTGGATATCAAGATCGAATATATAGGCTTAAGGCCCGGTGAGAAACTCTACGAGGAATTGATAACTGAGGGCGAAGGTATTGTTCCTACCGACCATAAAAAGATCATGGTGATAGCTGGGCAAAAGTGCAATCTCATGACATTGAACCGGCAGATTGATGAAATCATCGAGTTTGCAAAGGATCAGGACGAACAAAAAATCCGGGAAATGTTAATGCAGATTGTACCTGAATACCAACCAAATTAAGAAATCGGGGTCTGACCCCAGTAAGTCTCTGTTATTACAACAAATGATGCACAAACTATGGGGTAAAACGATCTTAGAGTGTGCTTTTGAGGGGTAAAAAGAGGGGTTTAAGGATTTATGAAGAATCCTGTATTTATAATTGTATGTCTGTTAATTGCCACAACTCCCCTGTTCCGAGGATCAGTACACCCCTGGGCCCAAACCATAATCCAGATCATGGTAATCCTGGGCGGAATAATCCTTGTGAAGGAGAAGTATAGAAAAAACCCCAGGGCCGGTAAAAACCCCAGGGCCGGTAAAAACCAGCCGGCAAAAAAATCCAGCAGCCTGAACAGCCTGCCTCCAAACCGATCAAACCGATCAAACCGAACACTCTGGTGGATCATCGGGCCGGTGGCGGCCCTGGGAATGTGGTCCACGGTGATGTCGCCCCATCCGGTCCTGGCCTTCCAGGGGCTGATGATGCTGGCCGCCTACCTGGGCTTTTTCTATCTGGTGGTGGTGTCGGTAAGATCCCGGAAGGAGCAGCGGGCCCTGGTGTGGGTGGTGGCGGGCACGGCTGTTTTCTTGTGCGTGGTGGGGCTCTTGAAGCGGTTTGACATCCTGGTGTTTACCTGGTGGGATTATGCCCCGGAGCTGGGAAAAAATCATGGGGCCACGCGGCTGGGCGGCGTGTATGTCAATTCCAATCACATGGCCGGGTTCCTGGCCATGGCCATTCCCATGGTTCTGGGGATGTTTCTTACCCGGTCAAGGTCCCTGGAGGCGCGCATCTCCATGATCTGCCTGGTGCTGTTTCTGATTGTGTGCCAGGCGTTCACCCTGTCCCGGGGCGGGTGGACCGCCACGGCCGCGGCCCTGGTTTTCATGGCCGCAGTGCTTCTGCTCAAAAAAGGGTTTGTGCACAAACGGCTGGTGGCAACGCTCCTGGTGTCGATTGTTGTGACCGGCCTGATCGTCATGGCCAGCACGCCCGTGGTACAGCGCATCGCCACCCTGACCCAGAGTGAGATGGAGGACCAGCTTGAAGGCCGGACTACCATCTGGGAGGGCACCCGGGCCATGATTAAAGACAACCTGGCTGCCGGTACGGGACCGGGGACCTATGCGGTGGCGTTCCCGCCCTATCAGGTCCCGGGATATGCCAATCTCCCGAGTTACGCCCACAGCGACTATCTCCAGTTCACAGCCGAAACCGGAATCCTGGCAATTCCGGTGATGATGTGGCTCATCTTCTGGTTCTTCCGCACCGGATTCACCCGCCTCAAAAGCCGCAGCCGCCAGACCTCGGGCATTGCCCTGGGCTCCATAGCCGCCATCCTCGCCCTCCTTGTTCACAGCTACTCCGACGGCAACCTCCAGATCCCCGCAAACGCCCTCCTCTTTATCGCCCTCTCCGCCGCAGGCCTCCGCATAAACGGGGTCAGCGCATAAACGGGGTAAAGATTGAGAGTAGTGGGGTCTGACCCCAGCAAGTTGTTGTTTTTACAGAAAAAACTGCTCAAAAAATAGCTCAAAACTGTCTTAAAGAACAGCTACTTACTGGGGTCAGACCCCATTTTTAGGGCGATCACCTGTTGAAGCAGGTCTACGGCAAAGGGTTTCATGTTTTCTGTTTCATAGTTTGTTAAATAGTTTTCCATGTTTTCTGCATATTTCTTTTCTTCCAGCAGCCGGTCAATCCCTTTGGTGAGGACCTCTGTGATATAGGCTTCATCAGTGATGGACAGATCCAGAATGCTCAGGGTTTTGATCTGGAAGTTGCCGAACCGGGTCGGGGGTTTGTAGTAAAAATACCCTGAGTTTTTGGGGCGTGGGTGATCTGCGAATCCAAAAATAATATTGGGGGATGAAGTGTTCATAGGAGGCCTCTTTTTTTTGCACATGTCACGATGATTATGGTGTAAACAATCTGGAAAATCAAGAAGGGAACAAAGACAAGGATTCTTTCTATGCCGGATATGGTCACCATCCACATGGCGCCAAATCCCTGGAGAATGGCAACTCCATAATAAAAGAAAGTCACGGTAACGTGGGGATATCCCATGCGGTTGAACAGTTGATACAGGTGGGTGCGATGGGCCTGGAATACATTTTCCCCTTTGAGCAGACGCCTCATGAAGGTAAAAAAGGTGTCATAAATGAAATGAAACAAAAGCAGGGGGATCACCAGCAGGGATGTATGGGCATTGTCATACAGGGATGCAATGATGGAGATGGTGGCAAAGGCAAATCCAAGGAAGGTGCTGCCCACATCTCCCATGAATAATTTACCCTTTGGGAAATTAAATACCAGAAAGCCCAGTACGCTGACCCCCAGAGAATAGGAGACGATATAGGCAAAATTGCTTCCCTGGCTGAAGGATATGATGCAGAAGAAAACAGTGGTAATAATGGCGTTTCCCCCGGCCATACCGTTCAGGCCGTCCATGAAATTGTAGGCGTTGATCATTCCCATGATCCACCAGAAGGTGACAAAACAACTTGCAAAGCCCGAGAATTTGTTGTTTATGAACAAGATATTATAGGGAAAGTTCACTTTGTTAATGATGATGCCAAAGCTCATGACAACGATAGTGGCCAGAACATGGGTAAGCAGCCGGATGTAGAAGGGTTTCTTTTTCAGGTCATCATACAGGGACATGCCGGCAATCAGCAGGCTGGAAAAGGTAAACCCGAGAAAATAACGTTCCATGATCATGGATTCTTCTCGTACAAAGTAGAAGATCAGCATGCTTAAGAAAAAGGTAGCGACAATGGCCACTCCTCCGATGGTGGGTGTGGAGTGGTTGTGGGAGGAACGCCCGTTGGGGATGTCTAACACTTTTACCCGCTGGATAAGAATCCAGCTGATGGCTGCTGAAACCAGAAAAAGGAATATTGCGAATAAAAAATGTTTGTATAAATCAGTGTAATGCATATGGCCCGACTTTAAAGGGTTAAAAGGGTCTGCCGGGAACAAACTTTACCCGGCGCAGGCGGGATTTACCCAGTGCAAATTATAAGGTGCAACCTTTTATATGGTGCAACCTTAAGGTGAAATCTTCCCTTGATAAAATGGTATAAAATAGCCTGAGTGGGCTGCAAAATCAAATTATAAATTTTAAAATGGATTGGAAACGGGGTCAGACTCCGCTTTCTTCAGGAACTTCAGGAATTAAAACTATGTGCCTCATCCTTGCAGCGTGGGAACAACACCCGGAATATCGCCTGATCATCGCATCCAACCGGGATGAATTTCTGGACAGGCCTGCGCTTGCCATGCACCGCTGGGAAAACAAACCAGGAATCATTGCCGGTCGGGACATCCAGGCTGGCGGAACCTGGCTCGGAGTGAACCTAAACGGGCGGTTTGCAGGGCTTACAAACTTTCGTGATCCATCATCCCAAAAGAAAGATGCGCCTTCCAGGGGGGAGATCGTCACGGATTTTCTTGAATCCGACCTTGATCCTGCGGCCTTCTTGAACAGCAGGTTGAAGCCTTCGGCTGAAAAGTTCAACGGATTCAACCTCCTGGCGGGCGATGAAAATTCCCTCTATTGGTTTTCCAACATAAAAGGCAGTGTAACAAAACTTTCCCCGGGATACCACGGGCTGAGCAACCATCTGATGAACACGCCTTGGCCCAAGGTGACAAGGGGCAAGAAGGCTTTGCAAGGGCTTCTGGAGCGGGAGAAGCATATAACTCCCCAGGCTGTTTTCGCCCTGCTCAAGGACACAAACCAGCCAAAGGATAGTGAGCTTCCAGATACCGGGGTTGGCAGGGAGTGGGAACGGATTCTGGCACCCATGTTTATCAAAAGTCCCACCTATGGAACCCGATGTTCAACGGTCCTGATGATCTCCCGGGATGGAACGGTAAATCTTTGGGAACGAACCTATGATCGGCATGATCAGCATGATCAGCATGATCAGCACGATCAATACGATCAATATGGCGAACAGGAAAAGAACGAGTATAAGGAGAGGTGTTTCACCTGGAATCTGGGGTCAGACCCCGCTTTTTTTTAAGGCGATCCAGGCGTCGAGGCGTTTTTTTATTAGGGCTTCGTAGCCTCTTTCTGTGGGGAGGTAGAAGCGCTGCCGGGTCAGTTTGTCGGGGAGGTACTCCTGGGGGGTGTAGCCGTCTTTGTGGTCGTGGGCGTACTTGTAGCCGCGGCCGTAGCCCATGTCCCTCATCAGGGCGGTGGGTGCGTTTCTTATGTGAAGGGGAACCGGGAGGCTGCCTGTTGCTTCGACCGTTTTTTTCACCTTTTTGTGGGCCATGTACACGCTGTTGCTCTTTGGGGCGGTGGCGAGATAAATCGCGGCCTGAAAAAGGGCGTCATCGCCTTCCGGTGAACCGAGGAATCGAAAGGCCTCCATGGCATCAAGGGCCACTCCAAGGGCTCCCGGATCTGCCACACCCACATCCTCGGTGGCAAACCTTACCATTCTGCGGATCAGGTAAAAGGGGTCTTCGCCGGCTGCCAGCATCCTTTCGAGCCAGTAGATGGCGGCATCTGGATCACTTCCCCGGAGGCTCTTGTGAAAGGCTGAGATGAGGTTGAAATGCTCTTCACCCGACTTGTCGTAGTGGAGGGCCTTTTTTTCCGTGGCTGCCGCCACATCTTCGGGGGTGATGGTGCGGGACGGGGTGACGAAATCAGAGCCCTCAGAGCTCTCAGAGCCCTGGCGGGTCGACGCATAAACCCCGATGGTCTCAAGGGTTGCAAGGGCCTTTCGCACGTCACCGTCGGAGTCAGCGGCAATCTGACCCAGGACTTCCGGCGGAAAAACAAGGTTGAGGGCGCCGAGTCCCCTGTCCCGATCCGTTGCGGCCCGTTCAAGGAGGATCTTGATCTCCTCTTCTTCAAGGCGGTTGAGGGTTATCACCCGGCATCTTGAGACAAGGGCCGGAATCACCTCAAACGAGGGATTTTCCGTTGTAGCGCCCACAAGTACGATGGCCCCAGTTTCCACATGAAGGAGAAATGCGTCCTGCTGGGCCTTGTTAAAGCGGTGGATCTCGTCGACGAAAACAATGGTTCTCCGCCCCCGGATGCGGCGCTGCTCCTTTGCCGTCTCGATAACGGCCCTGATATCCTTGACTCCGGAAAGGACCGCTGAGAGCTGAATAAAGTGGGAGCTTGTCTCCCTTGCGATTATACCGGCGAGGGTGGTCTTGCCGCAGCCGGGCGGTCCCCAGAGGAGCGTTGAGAAAAGGCGGTCGCTGGTGATGGCGCTGTGGAGGATTTTGCCCCTGGCCACCACATGGTCCTGGCCCACGACCTCGTCGAGGCTCCGGGGTCTCATCCGATCCGCAAGCGGTCGAAACAGGCTATCCTCATTTTCATCCTGGAGATCGAACAGATTCATATTGCTAACCCTGAGAATCCCTGATCCGCTTTTTCCGGCTCTGCTCCTTGCGCTCTTTTTTGCGGCGGGTGATCTTTTTCTCTTTCTTATCTACTATCCTCTGGGCAAGCTTGGTCTTTGACGAAAAATCGATCTTGCCGGTCCTGGGCCGGAACAGGAGACGGATGGGGGTGCTGCCGAGCTCGGCCATCTCCCGGACCTGATTGATCAGATAACGGTGGTAGGAGAAATGGACCGCCTCGGGATAGTTCACGAAACAGACAATTGTCGGCGGTTTAACCGCAACCTGGGTGGCGTAGTAGAACTTCAGCCGTTTGCCCTTGTGCATGGGGGGTTCGGACCGGAAGATTGCGTCCTCAAGAATCCGGTTCAAAAGGCCGGTGTTGATCCTGTAGGCATACTCGGCATAGATTTTTTCCACCATGGAGAGGATCTTGTGGGTGCGCAGGCCGGTAAGGGCAGACACGGTTATGGCCGGGGCAAAGGAGAGAAACTTTGACTTGTTTCTAAGGTCCTCGATGAACCGCTTCTGATCCTTTTGATCATGATCGCCAACATCCCACTTGTTGATTACGAACAGCGCGCCGCAGCCCCTGTCCTGGGCATAGCCTGCTATGGTGATGTCCTGGTCGGTGACACCTTCTTCGGCATCGATGAGGATCAGGGCAACGTCGCACTGGTCAAGGCTCTTGAGGGATTTGAGGATGGAAAATTTCTCTATCTTCTGGGAGACCTTGCCCTTGCGCCGGATGCCTGCCGTGTCAATGAGTCTAAAGCGTTTGCCGTTATGGTCCAGGGTAAGATCCACGGAATCCCTTGTGGTACCGGGAATTTCACTGACCATCAGACGGGATTCACCAAAGAGGCGGTTGATGAGGGATGATTTCCCCACGTTGGGCCTTCCTGCTACGGTGATGCAGATCTCGTCGTTTTCGGTTCCGCCCGCTCCTTCTTCTGATTCATCCAAAGGCTCGGGTTCTGGAAAAAGTTCCGGGTAAAATTCGATCATATCATCCAGAAACGCCTCAACTCCGATGCCGTGCTCGGCGCTCATGGGGTAAAATTTTTCAATGCCCAGGGAATAAAATTCAAGGAGATCCTCCCGCTGCTTGTGGTTCTCCACCTTGTTGACAAGGAAAAATGCGGGTTTTTCGGTACGCCGGATGATATCTGCAAGATCCCTGTCAAACGGTGAGATGCCCGATCTGCCGTCCAGCACCAGGGCTATGACGTCCGCCTCCCTTATGGCCGCCTCCACATGGCCCCTGATTTCCCTGGCAAAAAAATCCTCGTCAGACAGGAGAAAACCGCCCGTATCCACAAGGGTAAAGGGCCGCTCATTCCACACGGCGTCCACATAGTGCCTGTCCCGGGTGACTCCGGGGAAATCATCCACCAGGGCGTTCCTCGACCGGGTGATTCGATTGAACAGGGTGGATTTTCCCACATTGGGCCGGCCTACAAGGGCAACAACGGGTTTCATCGGTAAAACCTCCAACCTAAACTCTAAATTCATCTTGCTTAAAATATTGAAATGCGGACCTTGTGCCCGCCAACCAGGCAAGACACATGGGGTTTGCCGGCACTCATTTCACACCCAAACAAAAAAATCGAAAAAACCATGGAGCAGACAAATACAGCCCAGGGCATTTCGATTTTGCTTGCCGGGGAAAAGATGGTGTCCCCAAGGATTCTTACTCATCGGCCTTTATACTAAAATCCATCAATCGAGTCAACACATTTTATTTTGGGGTCTGACCCC
>Ga0265295_1009938_pt1 | contig 10007 bp, 11 predicted proteins | sample Munlansysbiofilm_FD_192503 | JGI IMG/M metagenome (GOLD analysis project Ga0265295, IMG submission 192503) | Leachate microbial communities from a municipal landfill in Southern Ontario, Canada - Methane capture system biofilm | ecosystem: Engineered > Solid waste > Landfill > Unclassified ...
GTATTCCCCCTTGAGTGCCGCCAAAATCGCATCCGTCCCGTTTATGATCCCCTCGACGAAATCACCCTTTTTAAACGAAGGGAGTATCACCTCTTGGATAATATCGTGCGCCGTTTTGTCGGTCATCACCCCTTCCAAGCCATACCCCACTTCGATACGCACTTTTCGCTCATTGGGGGCTACGATGAAAAGCAGACCGTTATCTACCCCTTTTTGCCCGATCCCCCAGTGGCGCCCGAGCTGGTAGCCGTACTCTTCGATCTCGTAACCTTGGAGCGTTTGAAGCGTTACGACTACGATCTGATTGGTAGTTGCCTCTTCGTGCGTTCGTAATTTTGCTTCTAAATGAGCAAGGCGATCCCGATTCAAAAGCCCCGCTTCATCGACCACTCTGCCGCTTAGTTGCGGGAATGTGGGTGCACCGAACAAAAGCGTGCTCAAAAAAACAAAAAGAGCCGCAAACCTCCATGCCAAGACGGGAGATTGCATCTGCTAAAAATCCACTTTCGGTACGTTTTGCTCCTGTGGCGTCGCGCTAAAATTCTCTTTTACGCTTGCTTCGGGGTGAAAAATCGCCGCAATCCATTTTCCGGGAACCGTGCGCAATTCTAGGTTGTAGCTTTGCACCGTGGCGATGTAATCTTTTCTGGCAACCGCGATTCGGTTTTCGGTGCCTTCAAGCTGCGATTGGAGCGCTTGGAAATTTTTGTCGGCTTTGAGTTCGGGGTAACGCTCAACCACCACCATCAAACGAGAAAGTGCCGAGCTCAGCGCACCCTGACTTGCTTCAAACTGCGCAAACGCTTCGGGATTGTTGAGCACGTTTGCATCCACGTTCATCTGCCCCACTTTGGCTCTTGCCTCGGTTACTTGGGTGAGCACCTCTTTTTCGTGCGAGGCGTACCCTTTGACGGTAGCGACGAGGTTAGGTACCAGATCGGCGCGACGTTTGTATTGGTTTTGTACCTGCGCCCATGAAGCTTTTACACCCTCATCAAGCTTTGGCACGTTGTTGATGTGGGTTGCAATCATCACGACGATCGCAAGAAGGACGGCGATTGCAACGCCGATAAATAGATTTTTCATGTTATATCCCTTGAATTTTGGGTGATTATAACCAAAAAAAACTTGTATAGTTTAAAAACTTCTCTCCATGCCAAGAGAGACATTGCCACGCATGCCACTTTCATTGTACAAAAACGAACCTATTGCGTCCGCTCTTTTTTGCTTTATAAAGTGCATCGTCGTTTTTTCTTTCTCATATTTTCCATCCGCTCATGATCTCCCCCGCTTTTTTGTACTCGAAATCTTCGGTTGCCTCTCTCCAATTCTCTAACTCTTTCTCCTCTATTTTGCCGCGAAGCGCTTGGAGGAGTTGCTCTTGTTTTTGCGAAGGAACTATCGTGTTCTCTGCCAGATCGTTTCGAATCTCTTCGAGCAGACGCTCCGACTCCTCCGCTCCAAGAGGCTCATCTGCGAGGTTGCTTTCCTCTTGGCATGTAAAACTATGCAGCTGCTCTTGAAGCAGTTGCAGCTGCTCTTGGAACATTTTTTGAAGCGGGGCGGGTATCTCTTCGTTTCTTTTATAGAGTGCATCTATCTCAAAAGCACAGCTATAGAGCCGTTTGGCTCCCATATTTCCGCTGACCCCTTTGAGCGCATGCACAAGCGCGGGAGCGGACGGATCGTTTTGGGCGATCTTTTGCGGCAACATGCCAAACTCGTTTTCAAGCTGTACAAGAAATTTAGCGACAAGTTTTTCTAAAAGTTTTCTATTATTGTTGGCGATATCTAATGCATACACCTCATCAAAAACGGGTGTATCGTTTTGGCGTGCTTGCGGGAGAGACACCTCTTTGAGCGTGCGCCCGCTCCAGTAAGCCGCTCTTTTGTAAAGCAACGCTTTTTCGATCGGCTTGCCTAGATGGTCGTTCATCCCCGCCTCGAGAGCTTTTTGTTTATCCTCTACCATCGCCGCGGCGGTCAGTGCTATAATCGGTATATCTTTGTTTTGTTCGCGTATCGCACGGGTTGCTTCGTATCCTCCCATAATAGGCATTTGAAGATCCATCAAAATAAGATCGAACTTATGGGGGTGTTCTCTAAACATCTCTACCCCTTCTTTGCCGTTGTTTGCCACATACACCGAAGCTCCCGTAGCATCGAGCATCATCGAAGCAACCTCTTGATTCAGGGCGTTATCCTCTACAAGCAAAATACTCACCCCGCGCATATCGGGTATCTGGGTCACAGCGATCTCGTCCGTATTCAAGCCATCGCTGCCCTTGATAGCGATCAACATATCAAAGAGACTTGAACTTGTAACCGGTTTTTTCAGAAAACCCGCTAGAGAGAGTTTCTCTTTTTCAAGCGCTTCAAGGTTATAGCCGCTTACCATCAAAATCGCAGGAGGGTTATGTTGCAGCGCCATTTGCTTTTGCATATTCTCAAGCTCTTTAATCGCCTCTACGCCGTCCATTTCGGGCATTTTCCAATCCATCAATACCACGTCGTAAACGCTCTCTTGCGCATCTGCTTTGCGTATCATCTCCAAAGCTCTTATCCCCTCCGATGCCTCATCGACCTCATAGCCGAATCTCTCCAGCATCTCTCTCAAAATAAGGCGGGAAATCTCTTGATCATCGACAACGAGAACGCGACCGGATTTTTGTACGACTCTGCGTCGCGTGTTCTCCCAAGAAACCACGGGCACCTCTATGGAAAAACTAAAAACCGAGCCTTCCCCTTTGCGGCTCTCTACGCACAGCTCTCCCCCCATCGTAGCCACGAGTCTGCGCGATATTGCAAGACCGAGCCCCGTTCCGCCGTATTTACGCGTGGTCGAGTTGTCCGCCTGCGTAAAGGGGACGAACAGTTTATCTTTCTCCTCTTGGCTTAACCCGATACCGCTGTCGCTTACGCTAAAGTGCAAAAGAGCGCGCTCTTTTTCTCTTTTTTCTGTTTGGAGAGTAAGTAGTACCTGCCCCTTATGGGTAAACTTCAAAGCGTTGCTTAAAAGATTTGAAAGCACCTGATCCAAGCGCAGCTCATCCCCTACGATTTCATAAGGCAGATCCCCTTTGGCATGAAAATAAAGTTCTACCCCCTTATTCATTTTATTTTGTGCAAACAACACCCGCTGCTGTGTCAAAAGATTCTCAAGCACGAAATTTTTCTTCTCAAGTTCTAGTTTGTTTGCTTCGATTTTAGAGTAATCAAGAATATCGTTGATGATTCCAAGAAGCATTTTGGAAGAGCCGTAGATTTTCTCTACCATGTCTCTCTCTTTGGGATGCAGCATCCCATCGAGCAATAGTTGGCTCAAACCCAAAATAGCGTTCATTGGGGTGCGTATCTCATGGCTCATATTGGCAAGAAAACTGCTTTTTGCCATATTTGCCTCTTCAGCGATCTCTTTGGCATGTTGCAGTTGCTCTTGGGCTTTTTGGCGTTCCGTGATATCGCTTATCGAACCTGCCATACGGTAAGCTTTTCCATCGGGCGTTCGCAACGCCTCGCCCTTAGAAAGTGTCCAGAGTATATCGCCTTTTTTATGCACCATACGCGTTTCAAGTTCGTATTTATCGAATTTTCCATCGAGATAATCTTGCATATAGCGGCCGACCTTTTCTGCATCCTCTTTATACACGAGATTCATAAAAGTAAATATACTGCCTTCCAACTCATCCTCTTGGTAACCAAGCATCTCTTTCCAGCGCTTGGACATATAAAGTTCGTTGGTCTGAATATTCCAATCCCAAATGCCGTCTTTCGTCCCGCTGATAACAAGCTCGAACTGTTCTTTGGCTTCTAAAATTTTTTCTTCGGCTTGTTTTTTCTGCGTAACATCGTCGTAAATACAAACTATCTCGCCGTTTGATATCTTGTAAATGTAATTTTCCCGCCAGCCGACGATTTTTTTGTTATCGTCGTAAATACACAAAGGAAAAAACTCACTCGCACCCGTTTTATAGACCCTTTGAAATGCCTCTAAAAGCCCGCTCTCTCGTACGATAGGAAAAAGCTCCGTTACTTTTTGCCCTATGGTGTCTGCGTATCGAACCCCCTCTATCTTTTCGACGGCGTGATTAATATCTTGAAAAACAAACTCCTCCCCGTTTGCCAGAGGTTTATAGATCACAACCCCGCTGCTCATGTTCTCAAAAAGCTTTTTAAAACGAATTTCACTTGCCTCGACTTGCGCCAAAGCCTCTTTTTCGGCACTTATATCGCTGTGCGATCCCACCATCCGCAAAGGATTTCCCTCTTGATCCCGCGCTACGACCAAACCTCTGTCCAAAAACCATCTATACGAACCGTCTTTGCATAAAATACGGTGTTCGTTTATATAAACAGGCGTATGCCCCGCCATATGGATGCGAATATCACGCATAACCTGTTCAAGGTCATCCGGATGCACCCTTTTTTTCCATGAATCGAGAGAAGGTTCGATCTCCCCCTCTTCAAATCCGAGCATCTCCTCCCAGCGTTTAGAAAAAAACACCTCGTTTGTTGCGATATTCCAGTCCCAAATACCGCTTCCGCTCCCCTCAAGTGCAAAACGCAGACGCTCTTCGGAAGTTGCAAGCTGTTCGGTGATTTTTTTGGCTAGAACCTGCGCTTTGTCTTTAATATAAACAAGCGCGCTCATAATCCCAAAAAGAACAAAAGAGAATAAAACACCAAAGAGAAAGAGCAAAAAGGGCTCATTTCCGTGCACCTCTTGAAAAAAACTCGGCAGAGGCTTATAGCGAAATGTCCAATCCCTCCCATCGATACGAATCGTTTTTATAACCGAAATATCCGAAACCGCACCGTTTGAGGTCTCTCTGTACAAAAGACGACTCTCATCGATTTTCGTTCCGTCGTAGATCTCCAAAAAGACCTCTTTATAACGGTCTCCCATGACACCGTCCATCAAATCTTTTGCCCGAAACGGAGCATACACGAAACCTTTGAGTGCATCCCTTAGCTCCTGCGGCGTTGTTTTTGGCATCCCCGCGTGATAGAGGGGTACGTAGACCAAAAAACCCGCCTGCTCGTCAATACTGTTTTCTTGTACAAGGCGCACTTTCCCGCTCGTTACAGCTTTTTGCGTCAAGTATGCCTGCGTCATCGCTTCACGGCGTACCTCTTCGGAAAACATGTCGTACCCAAACGCACGTCGGTTACGCTCGTTAAAGGGTTCTAGGTAGATTATGCTCGTATAAAAATCCCTCTCCCCTTCGGGACGCAGGCTGTACTCGGGAAAACCCTCGGCACGTATGCTTTGCGTATGTGCCTCGCGCTCATGGGGTCTTACTACGAGGGAGTACCCGATCCCCTGTATCCCTTTATAATTCTCATCGATATGCATCGAAGAAACAAAACGACCCCATTCATCGCGCGTAATCTCCTGCGACGATTCAAAAAGACCCACACCCGCATAAAGTATCTGACGGTAGCCGTCCATACGCGATTGGATCAATGTAGTAATCTGATTGGTTATCGCTTCAAAACGAAGCTGCTCACGTTCGCGAAGATGCTCCTGCGCATATCCGTACGACCAAAAACTGACCCCGATACCAAAAAACAAAACAAGAAACGCAACGCTCCTTTTTTGCATCATCTCTATAAAAAATCGCACCCCAACCCTTTATGCCGTTATAAACTATGATTATAATGAAAAGAGTTCTAAAAATAGGCTAAAACAATCAAAAACTACGCAATATCTTATATTTTTATTAAAAATTATTTTTATTTAACTTTATAAAATGAAAACTTTGCGCGGCATACAAAATCTACCCCATGCCAAGAGCCAAATTTGCATACATGCCACAAACTCTAAAAAAAGGAAAAAACATGAGCACAAAAGACAGATACGTCAGTTTTGAAAATATCGACTGCTACAATAATGCCCAAGCTGTTTTAGAAGCGATGGAGGAGCTTTTTTCTCTGCATGTGAATGCAAAAAACGAGTTTTGGGAGCGTTTTCTGAGTAAACTCCCCGATGATTACAAAAACAATCCCATCGATGAGGGGGGACGCGATACGCTCTATCAGGTATGCTCAAACGTGTTTTATTTTGAAGAACTTTTTGAGAGTTACGATTTTGAAAAGGGATTGGAGATTTTAAAAACAACCGAGTTTGATTGTTGTTAGGAGAAAAAACGAAACAGCTCTTAAAGGCTAATAGAGCTGTTTTTGAAGGCTCTTGTTAGTTCCAAATGATCTCCTCGCAACACTCTATGACCATCTCCAAACAGCCGTACTCGTCGTTATACTCCAAACAGTCCTCGTTTACATCGTCCAAATGGTGCAGATAGTGGTTTAACCCGTAATCTTCCATCTCTATTACACAACTTTCACACATGGTTTATCCTTTTTTGGCTTACGCCTGATTTCATAAACCTTATTACATAAACCGTTCCTAGAAAATATGCAATTTCCATACTAAAGCGACAAAAATACGACAAAAATGTAATGTTCTTGCTACGAGTAGATAGTCAAATTTTTATCTCTCTCTTTTCATGCCATCAAAGCCCGTTCTCTTTGAGTATCTTCATAATCTCCTCATCACGCAAGTTTTCAAGTTCACTTTTAGAATAGATCGACATCAGATAGATTACGCCATTTGCATCGAGATAGTAGTAAACGACCCTGAATCCAGCGCTTTTACCGGTTGGAACCGAGGAGTTTGCAACTCTTATTTTATAGCAGTTACTTCCCAACCGGATTCCGCTTTGAGGATTTAGATAAAGCTCTTTTTGAAGAGTTTTAAGGTCGTCTGCTATTTTTTTATATTTTTTTGCTAATTTTTTTACCTCTTTGGTAAAGTTTTCCAACGCTTTAATTTGCAAGATCATCCAAAAGCCCGTCGAGTGTTTGAAGTTTTGAGTCGTCTTGCGTTTGCAATATATTTTTAAGCTCTTTAGAAGAGGTCTCGAAACTTTCATAAAGTTTTCTTGCTTTTTGTTCAGCGATAAATGCCTTGATAGACTCCGCAATAATTTCGCTACGGTTAAGCGAATACTCTTTTGTAAAAGCATCTAATTCGTCTATAAGATATTTTGGAAGTCGGAGTCCTACCTGCTGTTTTTGTAAATCTTCTAAAGCGATCATTGTTATACCTTTTTATATAATAACTAATATATAAAATTATATCATATAAATATCAATGTTGTTTGATACGCTGTTTTCATGAAAAATTTTTCTCTTATTTTTGCTAGACACGAAGGTCAAAGTCCCCAAATTCCCACATCTCTAATAAATCTTTAGCCATCCTGTCATAGAGGTTTATACTCTTGCTCATATCTTCGAGTACACCTTTTGCCAAGCTCATATGCGGCGTATTCTCATAATGCTGTATAAGCTCTCGCAAATCGTTGCTTATCGAAGAATAATGCTCAATAATCTCCGATTTCGATCGCGCTTCTCTTGCTATATCGTTGATTAAAAACTCCTCCAAACCGTTTTTCAAATAAGCATCGTATGACTTGCCCTCTGCATGTGCGGCGTCTATAATGGCACTTTTCTTCTCCTTATATTCGTTTAAAAAATCTTCAAACATACCGCTTTGCGTAAACTCGTCGCTTAGGTTATAGATATTGATAAGTGTTTCTACCCCTTTTTTACGTGCGTCTTCTTTGCTTATAGTGCTAAAACCGTCCAATATTTGAGCATTTTTTGGAAGTTCAATCTCCCAAGGGTGCGAGATATTTTTACCCGTTGCAGTATTTGTAGCAACCGTAATCTCTTTGCTTAATCCTTGCCGTTTGTATTCAAGCACATCTTGAAACATCTTGTTTGAAACCTCGCGAAGATAATTTGGATCAAGATTTTTTGCATGTTCTTCAAAAGCAAAAGCTCTGTTAAAAAAGAGTTCCGCTTGAAATGCGGTGAAATTCTCTTTCTTGCCTGCTATGCTTACGTTCATCTCGGTATTGTGAAAACCGTTCCAAGGTTTTTGGTTCGAGGTATCCTCATCCATTATTTTTAGCAAATATGCATACAACTCTCTATTTGTCTGTTCTTGTACGGGGTCTATTTTCGTAAATGCAAGTAAATCCATATCTAGCTTGATATAGTCGCTCGCATTTTCATTAATCGAAGTTACATACGTTGGCATGTCGTGGGAGGCTGCATTACTCTGGAAAGAACTTTTGATGGATTCGACGATTGGGGTATACGGTTGGGCTTTTGCCCCTGATGATATTATTTGCATTGATAACCTTTTGATACGACTAGGGAAGCGTACACATCGACATTTTTTCACAAAATATTAACAAAACAGTTTATTTGGTATCTTTGTTGCTTTTCTATGCACAAATAAGGATGAAAAATGCAAATCACGTCAAACACTCACTCTTATAGCGTCTATACAAATGACAAAGCAACGAAACAACAAGACTATTATAACGCCGTAGGGTACCAATCGGTTTTAGAGGAAGATAAAGCATACTCGGTTTTTGATGATTTTTTACAAGATGTACTCGCAACAAATGCTACACAATTGCAATCGACTTTTCTTCAAGACATCATTAAACAAAAAGTCAACGAATACGCGCAGGTGATGTTGCAAAAAAGCGGCGACATGCCACAAAACGAGCTTGAAAAGTTTAAAAACTCTTTTCAAAGAGAAATATGACAATGCTCTTTATGCAAAAGAGATTTATGACAAATATGCAGACAAAATATTCGATAATAGCTTATTGGATGCTATGGATAAACCAAAAATGTTATAATGGCACACCCTATTTAAAAGGATCTTGGCATGCAACTTACCATCGATATCAAAGATTCTGCAATCGATAAAATAATGTACCTTTTAGAAAATTTAAAAGCAGACGTGAAGATCATCAAGAAAATTGATACAAACTCTTTAGACATAGAAGCCCTTAACCAAGATGATGCGGATTATCAAGTTGTTTTAGAGGGCAGAGAAGAAAGAAAAAACAACCCCCAAAATTACGGCAACCTCAACGATATAAAGTGGGATTAGCGTGTATAAGATAATTCCGCACAAAAGAGTTATTAAGTTTATCAATAGCAGAACTCCCAAAGAGAAACAAAAAATAAAAGAAAAATTCGAGCTTCTACAAAACAACCCTTACCCTTCCAACTATTCCCTCGATCTTAAAAAAATGCAAAATAGCAACGGATTTCGATTACGAGTAGGTGATTACAGATTTATTTACGACGTCGTTGAAGATGAATTGCTGATTTTTATCGAAAAAGGCGATAATAGAGGCGATATTTACTAAAAAACCGCCCCTTTAAGGGCAAGGGCGGTTTAAAACAAGGGGAATATTGAAGAAAAGTCATGTGATATAAAAGTGCTGGTTTTCGTCAAATCATCTAACAAAAAGTGATCTATTCGGTACATTCAAAGGTATTGTAGGCAATGTGGCTATTTTTTCGGGCATCACCACAAGAATATATCCATACGTTTCTTCATTCCACCATTTAAAAAACTCTTTTTTACTTTGGACGTAATGACCGAAGCTAGGATCAAGAATACTTACAAAGTCACCGCTATGGTTCATAACTACGACGAAATGGGCATAATTTTCCCTATTGTCGATTCGAGCGATAACAGGAACTTGAAGCGATTCAAATATTTCAGTATCAATTTTATACCCCGATGCATTGAAGCCAAATTCTTTAGAAATATTCGCCATTTGCGCAAAGCTCAGCATATCGGTCGTCGATGCTTTGTCTAGAATATCTTTCTCGCTGAATTTTTCTCCATAGAGATTCATCATCGTTGCCAATGCCGCCGCACCGCATGAGAGTTCATACCCTTGCATAACCGTACCTTTTAGCTTAGAGACTGAAAACGGTATCGCTTTAAAATTAGTAGTTTCATCCGCATCCAGTGAAAGAGCGACAAAAAGCAAAAGTCGTATTAAAATTTGTGCCATAGTGAAACAGAAAAAATAGAATCGGGAGATTTCGATGATCCGCCCATAGTACCTGAAACAGATAAAGAATTTTTAGCGCTCATAGAATAGGTAGCACCGATATTA
>Ga0265295_1009939_pt1 | contig 10006 bp, 9 predicted proteins | sample Munlansysbiofilm_FD_192503 | JGI IMG/M metagenome (GOLD analysis project Ga0265295, IMG submission 192503) | Leachate microbial communities from a municipal landfill in Southern Ontario, Canada - Methane capture system biofilm | ecosystem: Engineered > Solid waste > Landfill > Unclassified ...
GGCTACAAGGGGCGGATGGGCATTCATGAATTACTGATCGGCTCCGATTCGATCAAACGGCTGGTCCAGAAGCACGCCGACATTGAATCTCTGAGAAATGCGGCCATCTCGGAAGGGATGACGACCCTGCTCCAGGACGGCATCCAGAAAGCGATCCAGGGTCTGACCGACTTCCGGCAGGTCCGCAGGGTCTGCATCAAATAGGGAAGCGGTTCAGTTTTCCTTCAGCCGCTTCTGCCAGCTCTGAAGGAGGTCCAGGGCGTCCCGGGGCGCCAGGGAGGACAGGTTCAATGCCGAAAGCTCTTCGGCAATCCGCTCCTTTTCGCTCATAAAAAGATTCAGCTGTCCGGGGTTGCGGACTTTCTTTTTCCTGCTCCGGGCAATTTTAGGCATGCCCACTTCATCCATCTCCCCGATTTCCAGGTTGTCTAGAATTTCCCTGGCACGGCTGATCACCTCGTCCGGAACGCCTGCGATCCGCGCAACCTGTATTCCGTAACTCCGGTTCGTTCCGCCGGGAACAATCTTCCTCAAAAAGATGATCCGGTCACCCCACTCCTTGACGGCGATGCTGAAATTCCTGAATCCCGTTCCCGCCACGGCCAGCTCGGTGAGCTGATGGTAGTGGGTTGCAAAGAGGGTGCGGGCCCCGATGCTTTTTGGGTCGTGGAGGTATTCCGCCACAGCCCATGCGATGCTGAGGCCGTCGAAGGTGCTGGTCCCCCGCCCCACCTCATCCAGGATCACCAGGCTCCGCCTGGTGGCATTACGAAGGATCTGCGCCACCTCGTTCATCTCCACCATGAAGGTGCTCTGCCCTCGGATCAGGCTGTCCGCCGCGCCGATGCGAGTAAAGATCCGATCCACCACCCCGATCCTTGCCCTGGATGCCGGCACAAAACTTCCCATCTGCGCCATGAGAACAATGAGCGCAACCTGCCGGATATACGTTGATTTCCCCGCCATATTGGGGCCGGTAATCACCAGAAAGCGGTTCAGCTCCGTATCCAGGAGAACGTCGTTTGGGACAAAGCCATCCTTGAGGGGCATCCGCTCCACAACGGGATGCCTTCCCACGTCGATCTCAATCCGGTCCTCCCGGTCCACGGAAGGGCAGCAGTATCCGTACTTGTCGGCGACTTCCGCCAGGGAAGCCAGTGCATCCAGGGAAGCCAGCCAGGATGCCGTTTCCTGAATTCCGGGGATGTCCGCTGCCGCCGTATCCCGCACGGCGGAAAAGAGGTCGTATTCGCGCTCCCGACATCGAGACTCCGCATTGAGAACGGCCGATTCATACTCCTTGAGCTCCTGGTTGATGTAACGCTCCGCATTGACGAGGGTCTGCTTTCTCACGTACTCTTCCGGCGCATTGGCCGCGTTAGCCTTGGAAATCTCGATGTAATACCCAAAGACGCTATTGAATCCCACCTTGAGAGATGCAATGCCCGTCCGTTTTCGCTCCTTTTCCTCAAGCGCCGCGATCCACCGTCTCCCGTCCCGCATCATGGAGGACAGGCGGTCCCGCTCCTCGTCATACCCGTCCTTGATGAGCCCCCCTTCCCGAAGGGTGAGCGGCGGGGAGTCGCAAATCGCCCGTTCAAGAAGGTCATGCAGATCGGGCAATTCATCGATGCCCAGGTGAACTCTTTCCAGCAGCGGGGAGGTTTTGTCGGCAAGAAGGCTTTTAAGGCCGGGAAGCCTGCTCAATGAGTTTTTCAGGGCAATGAGATCGCGGGCGTTGGCGACCCCCAGAGAAATTCTTCCCGCCAAGCGCTCCATGTCATAAATCTTGGCGAGGGTCCGGCGCAGGTTTTCCCGGAAAAGATGGTTTTCCCGTATTTCCGCTACGGCCGCCAGCCTTTCCCTTATTTTCTCCGGATCGACGAGGGGATAGTTGAGCCACCAGCGGAGGCGACGCCCCCCCATGGCGGTCATCGTTTCATCAAGGATGGAAAACAGGGAGCCTGAGGTCCGATTGTCCTGGATGGTCCTGAACAGTTCAAGGTTCCGCTTCGCCGTCTCATCGAGCAGCAGATAATCCTTTGTCGAGTACCACTGAAGCCGGCGGATGTGCTTCAGGGTATTCTTCTGGGTCTCCTCCACGTATCGAAGAATGGCGCCTGCCGCTCCAACCACCGCCGGATGACCCTTCAGGCCTGACCGCTCAAGGATGTTCTCCGGAACGGCGGATGAAAGACGCCTCCAGGCCTCGTCCTGATCAAAATACTCCCCGGGCATTTCATCCAGGCGGCAGACGGGTTCTCTCCCGGAAAAAAACCTGGAAAAACCGCTCCTACGGAGGTCCCCGGGAAGGAGGATTTCCCGGAATTCAAGGGCGGCCATCTCCGCCTCAAAAAACTGCGGATCCTGGAAATCGCTGACCAGGAACTCCCCGGTGGAAATGTCGAGGAAGGCCAGCCCGATGGAAGAGCCCAGGGGATTAACCGCCGCGAGGAAGTTGTTTTCCTTGGCATGAAGGTTTTCGGCATCCACGACCAGGCCGGGGGTGACAATTCGGATGACCTCACGCTTGACAACCCCCTTGGCCAGTTTCGGGTCCTCGACCTGTTCGCAGATCGCCACCTTGAACCCTTTTTCAATGAGCTTCGGGATGTAGGTGGACAAGGCATGGTAGGGAAAGCCGCACAGGGGGATGCTGTCTTCCTTCCCCTTGTTTCGTGACGTGAGGGTGATTTCAAGAATGTTCGAGGCGGTTACGGCATCTTCAAAAAAGATTTCATAAAAATCTCCCATGCGGAAAAGAACGATGCAGTCGGGATGCCTGCTCTTCACTTCCGCATACTGCCGCATTGCCGGGGTCAAACTGGTCATGTCCACGGAATCGGTCATTCCCAGCGATCCCCGCCCCGTTTTTTCATGTCGATGAAGCCCCCGCCGCCAGGGGAGCCTCCCCCGCCCAGAAAGGCGCTCAGCAACCCGTTCACGACACTGATCACCAGCGCGCCGAATACAGCCGTCCAGAACCCCTGAACGTCGAAACCGGGGATGACTCCCGACACCATTTTGAGGATAAGCGCATTGATCAGGAAGGTGAACAGGCCGAGGGTCAGAACATTCACAGGAAGAGTCAGAACAAGAAGGATCGGCCGGAAAAAGACGTTGAGAAAGCCCAGCACCGCCGCGGCGAAAAGCGCGGAAAAAAAACCGCTGACCCTGATCCCCTCCAGCAGATAGGCAGCCAGGAGAACGGACAGGGTCAAAAGAATCCACTTGATCAGAAATCTCATTCCTCAACCCCTGCCAATCTTATCTATACATCACAGTAGTCGGGCTGGAAACTCGTCTCCGGAGCTGTGCAGATTGGACAAGACCAGTTTTCAGGAATCTCCTCGAATGGCGTTCCCCGGGGGACGCCATTCTCGGGATCGCCGAGTCTCGGGTCATAGATGTAGCCACAGCCGGTACAAAAATACTTATCCATTTTGACTTTTCCTCCTGCAGGTAAAATTTATAAAAAGCTGATCATCTCCATGTACATCGAGGGAGAGAATTTTCCTTAGATTTCGATAATGCCCTGGTTGACATCCATGGAATCCTGTACGATGAGCCCCGTTCATACAGCCGCATTCTTTCCCCGGTAGCTCAGCGGGTAGAGCAGATGGCTGCTAACCACCGGGTCCGCGGTTCGAGTCCGCGCCGGGGAGCCAACATCAACGGAACCTTTCAACTCCGGCCAAGGGGTTGCAAGGTTCTCATCCCCGACAACGTGCGCCGATGGAGGCGGCATGACCTCCTTTTTCAGGTTTGCCTCTTTTCCGGAAACGAATGCCATCCTCAGTAAAACCTTGCCGCTGAGCTTAGCTGTATTGATGAAATTCCTCAAGTTCTTTGGTTGACTTTTTTGACGTTGTCAATCCTCTTTTTCAGCAGGTTTTATCACAACAGGGAATATTCTGCCCAACATTTTTCTCAGCTCAGGCCGCGAGAAACCTCTTTTGCCTCATTATCGTCAAGGGCAACGGCTTAAGGAGCCCCTTTCGGCGAAGGCCAAACACTCAAGGCTGAACGATGGATCAGCACCGGAACGGTGGCGGAACCCGGAGCAAACATTTCCAATTCCGAGCCAAAAATGGTATTTAAATACCAGAGTGGGTCCGGCGGCCATGATCATCACGAGCATGGATGTGATGCCTGAGGAAGCTTTCGAGCGGAAAACGGCAAGACGGGCGGATCCTGCCATCGGCACCGCCCTGAAAAGCTGCCGGCGCTCCCGCGGAAACGGCGCGGGGCGGGAAGGCCGGCACAAGGGGCTTTACGCCCGGATCGAGGATTTTCGAAACGTGAACAGTCAGGAACCAAGAAGGATCCGGCTCCTTTTTGCCGGCATCGTCCATGGAGTCGGATTCCGCCCAGCCATCTACAGAATCGCGGTGGAATGCAAGCTCGGCGGCTTCGTCTGCATGGCACCGGAAGGTGCTGTTGTCGAAGTTGAGGGACAGCCCGGCCGGTTTGAAGATTTCCTCTCCGCGGTTCTCAACAGACTCCCTCCCGCCGCGGAAGTTGCCGCCATTTCTCAGGAGGACATTCCCGCCCGCGGAGACCGGACCTTTGCGATCCTATCCAGCAGGGAAATGGACGTCACGGCAGTCCCCGTCTCCCCCGATCTTGCCGTCTGCAGCAACTGTTTGAGGGAGCTTGAGGATCCGCAGGATCGCCGCCACCGCTATCCCTTCATCAACTGCTCTGAATGCGGCCCCCGTCTGACCATCATCCGGGATGTCCCCTATGAGCGGGAGAACACCTCGATGGCCTGCTTTCCCCTCTGCCCTCAGTGCCGCAGCGAATATGAAAATCCCACCGACCGCCGTTTCCACGCCGAACCCAATGCTTGCCCGCTCTGCGGCCCCCGGCTCTGGATGGCGGATGAACGCGGAGAGCCCCTGGCAGGCGATCCCGCGCACCCTGTCGAAGAGGCCAGGGAACTGCTCAGAAGGGGAAAGATTCTGGCAATCAAGGGAATTGGCGGCTTTCACCTTGCCGTAGACGCCGCCAATGAGGAAGCCGTCAAGCGCCTGCGCATCCGGATGAGCCGGGAAGAGCAGCCCCTGGCCGTCATGGTGGAGAATCTGTCCGCAGCCGAACGGATTGCCGAAATCGGCCTCAAGGAGCGGGAACTCCTTACATCTCCTCAACGGCCCATCGTCCTGTGCCGCAGGAAGCGCCAAATCAGGATCGCGCCCTCCGTCGCACCCGGCGTTTTGGACCTGGGAATCATCCTGCCCTACACACCGCTGCACGCGCTCCTCCTGGAGGAGAATTTTTTCCCTCTCGTCATGGCGGGCGCCCATCGGGTCGGCGAACCCATATGCCGGGGAAACAGGGTGGCCCTTTCGCACCTTCAGGGGATCGCCGACGGTTTTCTTCTTCACAACCGGGACATTCTGGTGCGCTGCGACGACTCCGTTGTAACGGTGGCACAGGGAAAGGCGATCATGATCCGCCGATCCCGCGGCTATGCCCCGAGGCCGATCCCCCTGCAGCACTCCTATCCGGCTGTCCTCGCCCTCGGTTCCCGGCACAACGCGACCCTCTGCATCCTCAAGGGGAACCAGGCCTACCTGAGCCCCCACATCGGAGACCTGGACACCCCGGGGGGGCGGACATCCCACTTAGAAAGCAGGAAGCTGATGGAAAAAATCTCTTCCTGCCAACCCGAGGTGCTCGCCTGCGATCTTCATCCAGCCTGCTGTACGGCCCGTCTTGCGGAAGAGCTTCCCCATCGGGAGATTTTCCGCGTCCAGCATCACCACGCCCATATTGTCAGCGCCATGGCCGAAAACGGGCTGTCGGAGCAGGTGATCGGACTGGCCATGGACGGAACAGCGGGTTACGGACCGGACGGAACCCTTTGGGGCGGTGAGTTCCTCCTTTCCGACGAGGAGGATTTTCAGCGGGCCGGGAACCTCGAGCCCTTCCCACTCCCCGACCCGGACAGGGCCGTGCGGGAGCCCTGGCTGGCAGCGGTCGGTCTTCTGCGGGAAAGTTACGGCCACGACTGGCAGGACATCGCGCGGAGTCTGACCCTCAAGGAGTATGCCTTCCAATTTGAGCAGCTGAACTCCATGATGGCTTCCGGATTGAACAGCCCCCGGACCTCAAGTCTTGGCCGGGTGTTCGACGCGGTGGCGGCGCTTCTGGGAATTCGGCATGAGGCAAGTTTTGCGGGCCAGACGGCGATGGAGCTCGAGGCGCTGGCCGATGTTCCCGATGAAGCGGGCTATCCCTTTCTTCTCCGCTACGAAATGGTCGCACCATTCTTGATCTCAGTGCCCTTGTCCAGGAACTCGTCCAGAAACGGATCTATGGAATAGCCCCCCAAAAAATCGCTTCCCGCTTCCATACGTCAATGATCAAAGCCCTGGCAGCCATGGCCTGCGAAATCCGGGAGCGTTCCGGCATCGAAAAAGCCGTGCTCAGTGGCGGCTGCTTTCAGAACCGCACCCTTTTCAACGGTGTGAGCCGGGAGTTGAAAAAGGACGGATTTGCCGTCTACACCCACATCAACCTGCCTCCCAATGACGGCTGCATCGCTCTCGGCCAGGCGGTGGTCGCCGCCACCCGGCTGAAGCGACGCGGTTCCTGAAGAGAAAATTCCCCGCCGGACAATCAGTTGGTGAGCATCCATCCCCTGGATTTGTAGTTGCCTGGAAAGGGAGCCAGGATTACCCCGCTTACAGGAATCGAATGCTTCCGGAACAATGCAGACACGCCGCCCAACCGGTCCAGGACAGCGCACGGGATCGTTTGGGAAGCGGAATGGTGACTCTCCGTTGTTGAAAAAGGCGCCAGAAAGCTCATGATGCGCGTCATTCAAGGACCAGCCACTCCATGGCATGAAGGCATGGAGGGGAAGGAGAAAATTCCCGGGCGCTGCGCCAACCAGGAATCTGCGACGGAGCATGTGCCGACGTGCCGACAAACTGCAGCGATCTGGCCACCCCGCATGCCGCCGCTGAACCTCGTCTCCCTCCGGATTTCCGTGCCACTTCGCGGAACCCGATCTTGTTACTTGAAGAATCGCTCAATGAAGGGTAAAATGCCACTTCGTGCCGCCGCTTTGCACCTTTTCCATTTCGCGGAGACGGCAGGAACAACACGGAACCATCAGGATGTTCTACGATCGTCAATCCTGAATCTTCCAGGGGGAATACCAGACTTATGACGCGAGTCAAGATAGAATTGCCGGATACATTTGATTTCTCAACCGATCTGCGCCTCCGCTTCCGCGACATCAACGCCGGGAATCACCTGGCTCATGACGCCGTTCTCTCTCTGGCTGAAGAGGCCCGCTTCCTGTTTCTGGAACACCTGGGCTATCCCCACCTGAACATAGACGGTTGTGGCTATGTTGCCGCCGATGCCGCCATCGTCTACAAATCGCAGGCCTTTTTCGGGGAGGTGATCCGGGTCGAGGTAGCGGTTCGGAACGTTGCCTCCAAATCCTGCGATTTTCTTTACCGGCTCAGCAATCAAGAGACCGGTCAGGAGGTGGCGCGAGCCAAAACCGGGGTCGTCTTCTTTGATTATGGGAGCCAGAAGCCGGTCAGGGTTCCCGACGGCTTCAGGGCGAGATTTGAAAGCGGAGTATGACTTTTTTTCCGCAAGGCATCCTCTGATCCGCAATACAGACTAATCCCTAATCTAATCCACACCCGCCTAAGTACTTTGGTTTCTCGTCTCTAAGGCTTTTAACAGCAATAAATCATCATACTCCCGATTGTCTGAAGCTTTTCCATCTTGTAACATTCACCTAAGCAAGATCAGACCGGCACCAGGAACTCCGGGAAGACGCTGTTTCCGTTCAAGACACTCAATCATTGTTTCAGAAAGGAGCATGGACGATGAACTTTATGAAGCGTTTAACAAAGCATCCGGGCACCCTTGGCTTGATTGCACCGGAGCTTATGTGGCTGAAGCGCAGACGCCAGAGGCTCAATGGAAGCAGGATCAACGAGAACATTCTGAAGGAAGCGTATTGTCGCCTTCTGATCAGGAAAGGATAACGGAGCACGCCGACGCTGCGTTATCGGCAGCGCCGGCGGATCTTTCATCGAGGGAAACGCGGGGGGGGCCAGCGACCTCTCGCCAGGCCCTTCTTGCAGATGCAACCTCAATCCGCCAACCGGCACGAAAAAAAGGGCGTAACCGAATTCGGTTACGCCCTTTTTTTTCGTGCCGGTTTATCAAGCACCGTTCTCGAATGATAACAGGAAAAGAAACACGCCTCGGAAAATCTTCTTACGAAGGAGTGGCGCAGGCCTGTCTTTCCGAATCCCAGTAAGGTGACATTTCCCGCAGACGCCGGATAATTTCCGGAAGGGTTTCAATGACCAGATCGATTTCCTCCTCCGTATTTTTAATGCTCAGACTGAAGCGGATCGATCCGTGCGCCATCGTAAAGGGAACCCCCATGGCCCGCAGGACATGGGAAGGCTGAAGGGATCCCGAGGTGCAGGCCGAACCCGAAGAGGCGCAGATCCCATAGCGATCCAGCATGAGCAGGATGCCCTCCCCCTCTACAAATTCAAAGCTGATGTTCGTGGTGTTGGGAAGACGGTTGACCCGGTCACCGTTGACCCGCGAATTGGGGATTCTGGCCAGCAATTCATTCTCCAGCTTATCCCGCAACTCCCGCACCCGGGTGTTTTCCTCCTCCATGTAGGCGGCGGCAAGCTCGCAGGCCTTTCCCAGGCCGATGATGCTCGGAACGTTCTCCGTCCCGCCGCGCCGTTCCCGCTCCTGGTGACCGCCGATCATGAAGGGGGAAAATCGCGTGCCGCGCCGCAGATAGAAGACGCCGATCCCTTTGGGGGCATGAAGCTTATGCCCGGAAAGGGACAGCATATCGATGGCGTTTTTTCCCATGTTGATGGGAATTTTCCCGACGGCCTGGACGGCGTCGGTGTGAAACGGGATGCCCCGCTCATGGGCCATCAGGGCCGCTTTTTCCACGGGGAACATGACACCCGTTTCATTGTTGGCCCACATCAGGCTGACGATGGCCGTATCCGGTGTCAAACTTTTTTCATAGGCTTCCATGTTGAGGCGGCCTTCGCTGTCCACGGGCAGTTCCGTCACCCGGCAGCCCTCCTTGGCCAGATGCGCGCAGAGGGAGCGTACGGCGGGATGCTCCACACGGCTGATCACGATGTGCCTCCGTTCCGGATAGGTGGCCAGCGCCGAACGAATCGCCGTATTGTCGCTCTCCGTCCCGCAGCTGGTGAAGATGATTTCGTCCGGTGACGCCCCAAGGAGGGCGGCAACCTGTTCCCGGGCTTCCCGGACCTTGATCCCCACCTGACCGCCGAAGGTGTGCATGCTGGACGGATTGCCGTAAAGCCGGCCGAAATAGGGCATCATGGCCGCCAGCACCTCCGCCGAAACCTGGGTGGTCGCATTGTTGTCCAGATAGACCGTCGTCATTCCGTCACCTCCTCCACAACGAGATCCGGCGAGACCAGTTCCCGGAGCTTGACCTCTACAAAACCCTTCAAGGTCTGCTGCGATGCCGGACAGACGGCGCAGTATCCCCTCTTCGCCAACAGCACCCGGTTGCCGATCACATCGATGAGCTCCACATCCCCACCATCGTTTTTCAGGGCCGGACGGATTTCCCGATCCAGGATCTCTTCGATCATGCGGATTTTCTGAATGTTCGTCATTTTCGGACGAACGGGCTCACGCACTTCCGCCCGCACCCTGTCGATGATTTCCTGAATCCTGTCGAGGCAGTTTCCGCAACCGCCTCCCGCCTTGGTATAATTGGTCACCTCTTCCACGGAACTCAGGTTGTTTTTCCTAACGGCCTGTTCGATTTCCCGGTCCGTCACGCCAAAGCATTCACAGATGATCTCCCCTTCCTTGACTTCAGTGGGCACTCCCCGGTAATAGGCAATGGCCTTTTCCAGAGCCTGCTGTCCAAGAACGGAGCAGTGCATCTTTTCCTTGGGGAGCCCTCCCAGGTAGGCGGCGATATCCTGATTGG
>Ga0265295_1009940_pt1 | contig 10004 bp, 10 predicted proteins | sample Munlansysbiofilm_FD_192503 | JGI IMG/M metagenome (GOLD analysis project Ga0265295, IMG submission 192503) | Leachate microbial communities from a municipal landfill in Southern Ontario, Canada - Methane capture system biofilm | ecosystem: Engineered > Solid waste > Landfill > Unclassified ...
TCAAAGATCGTCGCATGTAGCGGAACCCAGGAGGCCGTTTTTAGTTCACGCCACAATTCATGCCCCCGAATTCGCCCCTCAGAAAGGGGAAACCCGAGGTACGGGGGAAGAGCTCACGGATTCAGGTGAATTACAAGGGTACTCGTGTTGGTGATTATGTCGCAGATATTGTTGTTGAAGATGTGATTGTGATTGAACTGAAAAGTGTTAAAGCCCTAGATAAAAGTCATGAAGCTCAACTGTTGAATTATTTGAAAGCAACAGGTTATTCGGTTGGCTTATTGGTGAATTTTACCCATCCGAAAGCGGAAATCAGACGATTTGTTTTTTAGCCACAGACTCACACGGAAAGACACAGACAAGAGCTGAAAGATAAAAAAAGAAAAAAGCTTGGATTTAATGCTTTTGTCCGCTTTTGTCTGTGTGTGTCTGTGGCTAAGAGAGGTTTTATGGTTCCTGGCATTTTCATCACCTTCGATGTCGAATGCAGTATGGGTGGGGCCTGGGGCAATCCTTCGCTCAAACCCGTTCCCCCCCGACTCGGAATGATGGGCGAATATGGGGATAAAAAACTCGGTGTGCCGCTGATCTGCGACATCCTCGCCCGGCACGATCTTCAGGCGACCTTTTTCCTTGAACCCTTCAACGACGATCTCGGCTGGCCCGGCGAGACCGAGCCGGTGGCGCGGCATCTGGTCGAGCGGGGTCAGGACGTGCAACTGCACATCCACCCCAACCATGTCCATTACGGCCTGCAGCAATCGGGCAAGCCGTTCAAGAAAACCGACCAGATGGCGGACCTCGACCGGGACTGGCAGCGGGAACTGATCGGGCGCGGTGCCGATCTGCTGGAAAAATGGACCGGCACCCGTCCCATCGCCTTTCGTGCTGGGAACATGGGGGCTTCGGAGGAAACCCTTAAGGCCCTGCTCGCGGCGGGACTGTGGATCGACAGCAGCTACACCTTTCCCTATGTCGGTGGTCAGTGCCGCTTTGCCGAGACCGAGCGCTACAACGGTGGCAAGTGGTACGGAGAGGTTCTGGAGATGGCCCTTTCGGCCTACGAACAGCCGAAACTGCCGGGTATGCACCCGGCCAAGCCGGTGGATCTGATGGGGTCATCCTTCGAGGAATGCCGGGACGCGGTGCGCATGATCTGCGATGCCGGCGGCGACGCGGTGCTGATTCTGCACAGCTTCAGCCTCTTCAAGGTGCGGGACCATCAGTACAACGGCGGCAAGCTCAACCGGGTGGTGACGCGCCGCTTCGAGCGCTTCTGCGAATGGCTTGATAACAACCGCCGCCAGTATCCCCCCCGCACTTTCGCCGAACTCGGGCGACTGGTGAAGGAGGAGGGCTACCAACCAAAGGCGGTGGCGCCCTGCCTGGTCAACAACCCGCCCCGTGCCATCATTCGCAAAATCGTGCAGGGGCTGAACAATTTTTATTGGTTCTGAATTGGTTTTTGGCCACGGATGCACACGGACAAAGGCGGACAAAAACCGCAATCCCATCCACGGAAAACACGGAAAGCACGGACGTAAACCCAAAACACTGAAGTATTCAGCTTTTTCGGCTTTTAAATATTTTCCGGGTCTTCCGTGCCTTCCGTGGACAACATAGACTAAAGATTTTGGGCCTCTGTCTGTTTTTGTCCGTGTGTGTCTGTGGCGAACCTTTTAAAGAGGTGTTTATGCTTCCAATCGTAGCCCGCCGTCTTTTCCATCTTCAGGAACTCGCTTTGGGCCGTCCCAGTTTCCGGATTCTGGCCGAACTGCTGGAAAGCGAGCGCTGGTCGCCGGAGCGCTTGCGGCAGTTGCGGTTGGAGCGGTTGCAGACGATGGTCCGTAGCGCTTATGACCATACCCCCTATTGGCGGGAGTTGATGAAGACTCAGGGGTTTACGCCCGAGGACATCCGCTGCCTGGACGACCTGCGCCGCTTTCCCCTGCTGGAAAAGAACACCCTGCGTGAACGCCGGGAAGAGATGGTCTGGCGGGATGAAGGGAAGCGGTTGCAGTTGGTGCGCACCAGCGGTTCGACCAACGAAGCGCTGCAATTCTACACCTCCTCCACTCGCGAGGCCCAGATTAACGCGGCGCGCATGCGCGGTCACGAATGGGTGGGGGTGCGGCGGGGCGAGAAGGAACTGTACTACTGGGGCTCGCCAGTGGAACTGTGCAAGCAGGACCGGATCAAGCGTGTGCGCGACTGGCTGATCAACGACGGGTTGACCAACGGTTTCGAGGTTACCCCGGAGCGGCTGAGAAAAAATTACGGGGATTGGCTGGCCTGGGGTCCCAAGTGCATTTTCGGCTACCCGAGCACGTTCGTGCTAACGGTTACCATGGCCGAATCGCTGGGGTTGAATCTGAAGGAGTTACGCAATCGTGGCCTGTCCGTGATCATCACGACCAGTGAAATGCTTTCGGATGTGGACCGGAAGCTGATTGCCGACGGTTTCGGTGTGCCGGTGCGGGATTCCTACGGTCTGCGCGAGGCGGGACTGATCGGCCACGAATGCGAGCACGGCACCATGCACTGCATGGACGAGCAAATCATCCTCGAAACCATCGATCCCGAAACCCTGGAACCGACCGAAGGGGAGGGTGAACTGGTGGTAACCAACCTCGTCGGCCCGGCTTTCCCCGTGATTCGCTATCGCACCGGCGATATCGTTACCCTGTCGCAAGAGCCCTGCGCTTGCGGCAGAACGCTCTCCAGCATCAAGATCAGCGGCGGTCGGGCGGTGGAGTTTGTGGTGACCAAGGCCGGCAAGTGGGTGGTCGGCTATTCCTTCATCTACATCGCGCGCTCGGTACCGGGGATCGTCAAGTTCCAGGTAGTGCAGGAAAAGCTCGGCGAGATCTTTATCCGCCTGGCGGTGGACGAGCGCTTCCCGGCGGACGGCATCGAACTGGTGAAGAAAAAGGCCGCGCAACGCCTGGGCGGGGACGACGAGATTCACGTGGAAATCGTCGCCGACATCGCTCCGGCCCGCTCCGGCAAGTACCGGCCGGTAATCAGCAAAGTGGCGGAAGAGCTGTATAAAAAGCGCTCGTTCACGGATTGAGATGATTTTTCGGAGAGCAAGAGAAAAACTTTGGACACGGATTGCACGGATGACCACGGATTCAGTTCAGAAAATTGGGGCGTTGAAGTATCAAGAGCTGACAGATCATGTTCTCTGTTGCTTTTATAATGTCTATAACCGGTTGGGATATGGCTTCCTGGAAAAAGTTTACGAAAATGCCCTGATGGTTGAACTTAGAAAAAGTGGGTTGGCCTCCCGCGCACAATGCCCGATAAAGGTTCATTATGATGGCTATATTGTCGGTGAATATATTGCCGATATTATGGTCGACGACAAAATCATGGTCGAAGTGAAAGCTTCAAGATCGTTAATGCCGGGACATGAAGCGCAGTTGCTGAATTATTTGAAAGCGACGGAGATCGAAGTTGGTCTATTGCTTAATTTCGGTCCGAAACCAGAAATAAAACGCAAGATTTTTGACAATGATAAAAAGTGGTTCAATCAGTGAAAATCAGATTTGATCCGTGTACGAAGGGTTAAAAGATCAGGTTTTGGACACGGAAGAAGCAGAAAAGACGGATAAAATCGGATTTTAATGTTTTGATAGAAATCATAGATGTTTTGCTTTTGATCCGTGAAAATCAGATTTGATCCGTGTCTGAAGGGTTAAAAGATCAGGTTTTGGACACGGAAGAAGCAGAAAAGACGGATAAAATCGGATTTTAATGTTTTGATAGAAATCATAGATGTTTTGGTTTTGATCCGTGAAAATCAGATTTGATCCGTGTCCGAAGGGTTAAAAGATCAGGTTTTGGACACGGAAGAAGCAGAAAAGACGGATAAAATCGGATTTTAATGTTTTGATAGAAATCATAGATGTTTTGCTTTTGATCCGTGAAAATCAGATTTGATCCGTGTCCAGAAGGGTTGAAAGACTAGGTTTTGGACACGGAAGAAGCGGATAAAATCGGATTTAAGCTGTTCGTCCGTGGCTAACATCAAGACTGGGAGTTATTTGTGAAATTCATGATCGCCGTCGATTGCGACGGGCCGGCGTGTGTGGTTGGTGAGCCGGGGCGGGCGCTGAGCGACTCGCGGGATATGGTCTATGCCCGGGAGCAGGCGACCCGTGAGACCGACGCGGCGGCGCGGGCGTTGTTCGATGCCGGCGCCGAGAAAGTCGTGGTCTGGGACAATCACGGCTTCGGCGCCAATCTGGTTTTCGATCGCCTCGACCGGCGCTGCGAGGTGCTGCTTGGGACCGGCTTCGGTCGGCGCTTTCCACTACTGGATGACAGCTATGCCGGGGTGCTGATGATCGGCTACCACGCCATGGAAGGCACCCCCGCCGCCGTCCTCGCCCACACTTACAGCCCCCGCGCCTATCGGGCGATTCGCGTCAATGGCCGGGCGGTGGGGGAGATGGCCCTCGACGCGGCGGTGGCCGGAGAGCTGGGGGTGCCGCTGCTGCTGGTCGCCAGCGACGACAAGGGCTGCGACGAGGCGCGCCAGTTCATGCCCTGGATCGAAACGGTGGCGACCAAGCAGGGTTTTGGTCGCAACTGCGCTTACAGCAAACATCCGGCGGTGGCGGAAGAGGAAATCTACCGGGCGACGCTGCGGGCGGTAGAACGGTTGCACGAGATGCAGCCGCTGGTTTTTGCCCATCCGGTGCCCCTTGAAATCGAATTCAAAAAGCCGCTGCAAGTGCTGAAGGCCCGGATTCGGCGCAAGGGCTGGCGGTATGCGGGAGGTTTGCGGTTGAAGACCGAATTGGGGTCGATGCTGGAGTTTAGATGTTGAGTATAATCGAGTGCTTAGAGCTGATGTCTGAGGAGCTTCCACTTAAATTTCAGCTCTCACCGATATCGAAAGGCTTTATATGCTCTTGATGAGGATAATTCTGGTTTTTCTGCTGGATGTTGGCTGCTTGGCGCTAGGGCAAGAGTGCTTTGCGGCGAACCGTAACCCGCGGATCGAGGTGCTGGTTCAAAATGCTGATGCCTATGGTAAACAGGGAAATTTCGCCGTAGCTTTGCAACTGTACGAGCAGGCGATCCGGATGAGTCCTGGTGATCTGGAACTCTATTACAGGCGGGCAGGGGTATATGGGGATGCCGGTCATTACGTTAAGGCGATCAAGGACTTGAATCAGGTGATCAACCGGGGCGGAGGAAAATTCTCCCATGCCATCCGTTTTCGAGCCGATTGTTTCATGGCGCTGGGTTACTACCAACAGGCTGTCTCGGACTATCTGGCTTTTCTGCGAGTGGCACCGAAGGATGGAAAGGTCTGGTCATATCTGGTAGAAGCCTATGCGCTGATGGGGCAGAAACAGCTTGCGCTTCAAGCCGTCAATAAGGGTTTGGCTACCCAGTCACACTGGAGCGGCAAACTGAAAAAGTTGCAAGTTCAAGTCATGACCGGCCAAAGAATCAAACCACACAAACCTTTTTCCAACTAAAATTCCCTCAGCACTCAGGAGCCCCCCCCCATGCGCCCCTATTTTTTAGCTGTCATTCTCCTGCTCGCATTATCTTTCCATGCTGGAGCTGCCTCGCAATCCTTCACGGTTTCCTCCCATGCCGAACTGAAAAAGGCTCTGGCCCAGGTTGTTCCCGGCACCACCATCGAAGTGGCCCCCGGCATGTACGCGGGCGGCATTTATCTGGACAATGTTCATGGCGCTGTGGAGGCGCCCATCGTCATCACCGGCGTCGACCCAAACAATCCCCCGGTTTTTACCAGTAGGGGCGAGGGCGCCAAGCTGAGTGGTTGCTCCTACATTAGGCTCAGCCATCTGGTTTTTCAGGGGACGTCCCAGAACGGCATCAACATTGACGACGGTGGCAAGGCCGAAAGTCCTTCCCATCATCTGTTGCTGGAGCATCTCGAAGTTCGCAATATCGGTCCGAAAGGGAATGCCGACGCCCTGAAAATTTCCGGAACCCGGCATTTCGTGGTGCGCGACTGCCGCTTCGAAAACTGGGGCGGCTCGGCCATCGACTTGGTGGGCTGCCAAAATGGCTTGATCGAGGGGTGTCAACTACTGGGAGGGGGCGAGGGCTACCGTAATGCCAACGGTATCCAGATCAAGGGGGGCTCGCGTTTTATCCTGGTGCAGAATTCCCTCTTCCGCAACGCCGGTGAGAGAATCGTCAACCTGGGCGGCATGACCGGCCTGCAATATTTCCGGCCCAAGGTCGAGGATTTCGAGGCCAAGGACATCACCCTGGCCGGCAACACCTTCATCGGTGGCGAAGCGCAGGTCGCCTGGGTCACCGCCCAGAATAGCCATGTGCATCACAACCTTTTTTTTCTGCCGACCAAGTGGATCGGGCGGATTTTGCAGGAAACCCAGGATCAGCGCTTCAAGCCGAGTGGCAAGGGACTTTTTGAAAACAATATGGTGGTTATGGATGCGCGGGTCGGTTCCGTCCCTTTCAACGTTGGCCGCGGCACCGATCCGGACAGTTTTGTCTTTCGCGGCAACGCCTGGTTCCGGCCGGACAGCAGTCGCAAGCCGACCCTGCCGACCGCGGAAAGCGATGGGATTTACGATCTCGACCCGATGATTCTTGATTTGGGAAAAGGGCCGCTGGCGGCCAACACCGCCGACCCGCGCATCCGGCAGGTCGGACCCTGGGATTACCGGCCCTGGAAGCCGGCCGGGGATTTTGCCGATGTTGCGGTGCCGCCGGTGGTATTGCCGCAGCGGTAGGGGGGAACGGGGTGGTAAGGGCGACTCGGTGGGTCGCCCAGGGCGAGGCAGCGCCTTGCCCTTACGACATGCCCCGGGTTATGAGGTGAAACGCTTTGCGGATATGCTCGGGGCGCAGACGGCGCAGTTTGTCCCAGCGCAGCTGGCCGAGGATCGGCAGCAGGGTGCGAACGCGGAAGGCTTCCCGGCGATACCGCGCCGGAGTGATGCCGTCGCGTAGATAGCGGTTGGCCCGCTCCAGGTAGCGTTCGCCTTGGCCGCTGGTATTGATCGCGAGGGTTTCGCCGTCGTCGAAGACCGGAATCTGCTGGACGTTGCGCACGCCGTCGGCGTCGAGTTCGGCGAGCAGCAGGCAGCCGGTGCGTTCGAAGCGGTTCCAAGTGAGTACGTCGCCATTTTCCCAGTAAACCTCATTGGCCAGAAAATTCCCCAGTGAATAGGCGATGGGTGCCCGGCGGTGAAACTCCAGCCCTTGTACGACATGGGGATGATGGCCCAGCACCAGGGACGCGCCGGCGTCGATGAAGGCGCGCCCCTGCTCGATCTGGGCGGGGGAGGGAAAGCGGAAGCGCTCTTCTCCCCAGTGGGGCGTCAGGATGACGTGGTCCACTTCACGGCGCAGTTTCTCGATCTGTCGACAGAGTTCGTTTGTGTTCAGCGGCGGCACGCCGCTGGAATTTTTTGTGGCGAAGCGGTACATGCCGCTCGATCCGGCGACCGCCGGCAGGATGGCGATGCGCAGATTTTTGATATTGAGGATGAGCGGCCGTTGGGCTTCATCCAGGTTCAGCCCGGCGCCGCACCAGGCGATGCCCCTTTCGTCAAGAAGGGTGGTCAGGGAGTGGAACCCGTCGTCGCCGGCATCGAAGGCGTGATTGTTCCCCAGGGTGACGGCCGTGATGCCGACCCGGTTGAGTTCGCGGGGTTGGGATCTGTCGGCGAGAACCCGGGGCTCGCTGGCGACCAGGGGCCCCCCGGGCAGGGTGCATTCGAGGTTGGCCAACACCAGATCACAGTCGGCAAAGAGCCGGAGAACTTCGTCGGACAGGGCTTCCAGCCCCCGGCCGGGGACGGTGGCGCCGGGGCGGGTGGTGAAGAGCAGATCGCCCACGGCGGCAAGACGAATGGTCGTCATCTCAAGGTTTATCCTTGGAAGGTCGAGGGGGACGGGAAATCCAGGCGCCGAGGGCGCCGCCGATCATGAAACAATAGACGTCGGTCATCGACGGGGTGCGGCGGGGGAGAAACAGTTGTCCCCCTTCCTGGAAGAATCCGATCAGTCCGGTGAGGAGCACGGCCAGGATGAGCCGCCGGCGGCTGCCGTCGAAGTCGGGAAATCGTACCCGCAGCAGATATACCAGAATCCCGTTTACGGCGATAGCCTGAACAAAGAGCCGGGCATGGTTGAGAGAGGCGCCCATGGCATAGTGGTAGAAGGGGAGCAATTCGACGGGACGAGGGAGCTTCTGCCGCAGCAGCTCCCCATCGAGGATGAAGTTGAAGGGAGTCCAGGCCAGATAGAAACCATAAGCCAAAAGGGCCAGGATGCCCAACTCAAGTTTGCGCCGATGGGAAAGGCGCGGCGCGAGTAAGGGGCCGACCCATAATGCCGCGAGAACTCCGCCGGTACTGGTCGCGACGTTGGCCAGATTCAGGATGCGCGAGACGATGAGCGGCTTGAGCAGTTCCAGGCCGACAGCCAGGGCGACGGCCAGAAGCGCCGCCCGCCACCAGGAGCGGATGCGAGTGGCCCCTCCCCCCCATGCGGCCAGCAGGCAGGTCAAAATCAGATAAGCCAGTGTGCGGGTGACCAGCCACCAGTGCCAGGGGTGTTGGGCCAGTCCGGCGAAGAGATCGAAGTGGGCGTTTTTCAGGTTGCGCCAAACCTGGGAGAGCAGGATGGTCGGCAAGAAGGGCGACAAGGCATCGGCCACCAGCAAGCCCGCGATTATCAGGGTCAGAATGTCGAGGGGCCGCTCCCGCCAGCGGTTGACGAGCCAGCCATGGAGCCGCTCCCAAGCGGTTTTACCCCGCAGGGTGCCGCACAGCGCGCCGGCCATGCCGCTTAAGGTGTTGAGCAGCCAGTCGGCGGCGCTGGGGGTGCGGGACAGGGTCATCCCTTGCAGGGTTTCCACCCCCAGGCTTAGGAGCGAGCAAAACAGGGTCGAGAAAAGGAAGACTGTTGGCGCTCCCAGGCGGCTAAAGCGGCCGCGAACGGCCAGGAGCAGGCCCAGGGGCGCGTAGAGAACCAGGTTGCTGACCACATCCGAGCCGCTGATCCGGGCTTGGGGGTTGAAGGGCCAGTGGTTCCAGAATTCCCCCCGCCACAACTGGCGTCCGTCCATCACTCCCGTGAAGTCGTAAGGCATGAGGCTGGCGTAAAGGAGCAGGGCGCCGTAAATCAACACCAAGGCGGTCAGCGGTTTGCGGGGGGCGGGTAGTGAAGTCATAGGGAGGGCAAGTCTAACATCGAAGACGGAAAGGGCAACGCGGAGGGGAGCCGTCAGAGAATCCGCACATTCCGGCGCTGGAATCCTTTCCAAAAGGGTGTCGGGTCGGCCTGCATCCGGGCGAATTCTTCGGGGGTGTAGACCAGCAGGTCGACGGGTACCCCAAGATCCTGGAGGTTGGCGAAGGCGCGGGGGCGTTCGATGAAGGGTTCTTCACTCGGCATGACCGCAAGCAGGTCGAGATCCGACCAATGCGTGCAGGTGCCGTCGGCGAAGGAGCCAAAGATGTAGGCCTCGTGAACGCCCTTTGAGGCGAGTTTTTTTCGCAGGAAGTCGCGGATTTCCTCGGGCGGGAAATCGAGAATGCTGACCGGCGGCCGGCTACGGTCAAGGATTTTCATTGAGATACCGGTTCATGATCCTTCAATCCTTGTGTGAAAGTTGTTTCACTCTAGTTGTCATCTCCCGCCCCTGTCAAGAGGGAGGCTTTGCTCGGTGTCGGATTGTAAAACAAAATATCGGGAAAATTTACAGGTCGGAGGCGGAGATTTACTCATGGGAGGAGTAAATTGTGAATATTAATTCAGATTAACTGAGGTATGTTTATTGCAGATCATAGCCTGAAATCACGCGAGTTGCTTGGTGTTCATACGGTTTTGCAGGAGGCTATGATGAACCTGAATCCGTAAGATCACAATCAGAAGAATTTCAGCGAATGCAGATAAGCTATTGATTTTCTTTGTTATTTATGCTACCATCTAGCCCGTCGAAAACTCACTTGGCGGGTGAATTTTATGAA
>Ga0265295_1009941_pt1 | contig 10004 bp, 5 predicted proteins | sample Munlansysbiofilm_FD_192503 | JGI IMG/M metagenome (GOLD analysis project Ga0265295, IMG submission 192503) | Leachate microbial communities from a municipal landfill in Southern Ontario, Canada - Methane capture system biofilm | ecosystem: Engineered > Solid waste > Landfill > Unclassified ...
TTATATATATATTCAATGAATCAATTTTGAATTCAATCAAAAAAGTATTTGTTTTGGAAATAAGATGATGAAGATACTATTGTTATAAATTATAGTGGCTAAAGCTTACGCTTCATAATCCGTATAATTATCCGTTACTTAACGGTTAATTTTATAACCACCGATAATGCATTATTGTTCAAAGGAATAGAAAACCTAAAAGATTAAGAAAAAGTTAAACTACTTTCTGTTCTCTTTTTTGTAGCTTAGAATTTGAGCATTAAGTAAAATAAAACCAGAAAAATATAATTGCTTTTCGACAATGTTTGTAGAAATAATTATTTGCATCTAATTTCAAGTATAATCACTGTAAATCATCAGCAAATTTATCCGTTACTTAACGGTTAATATCTTTACACCTTATAATCAATTAACTGACAAATAGTTACAAACAGCTAAAAGTTAAAGAAAAGTTAATTGCTTTTTCTTTCTAAATAATCTCTAAATCTAAAATGGAGAAGTAGCATAAAACATTAAATTTTTTATTCAACAATTCTAAATTTAAATAAAATCAATTTCTAATCCATGTTTTTTTTGTCGTTCACGTTTTGGTTTGAAAGACATTAGTCGAATATTTTTTGTAATTTCGCATTCAAAATAAACAAACATTAAACACTTATGTTAAGAACTCATACATGCGGAGTATTGAACCTTTCGAACCTCCATGAAAAAGTCAAACTATCGGGCTGGATTCAACGTTCACGTGATTTAGGTGGCATGACTTTTATTGATTTACGTGACCGATATGGAATAACACAATTGGTTTTCAACATGGAAGTGAATGCAGAACTTTGCGAAAAAGCCCGAAAAATGGGTCGCGAATGGGTGATACAAATTGAAGGAACTGTAACCGAACGCTCTAACAAAAACAAAAATATTCCGACCGGTGAAATTGAAATTGTGGTGGATGTCATAAATGTACTTAATCAAGCTAAAACTCCTCCTTTTACCATTGAAGACAATACCGATGGTGGAGAAGAACTTCGCATGAAATATCGTTATTTGGACTTACGAAGAAATCCAGTTAAAAACAATCTCATATTTCGTCATAAGCTCTCCATTGAAATTAGAAATTATCTGAATGATATTGATTTTCTAGAAATTGAAACTCCATTTTTAATTAAATCAACGCCCGAAGGAGCTCGCGATTTTATTGTTCCTTCCCGAATGAATCCCGGACAATTTTACGCACTGCCTCAATCGCCTCAAACATTCAAACAACTACTAATGGTTTCGGGCATGGATAGATATTTTCAAATTGTTCGCTGTTTTAGAGATGAAGATTTGCGTGCCGATCGTCAGCCAGAATTTACTCAAATCGACTGCGAAATGGCGTTTGTAGATCAAAAAGAGATACTCGATACTTTTGAAGGTCTGATTAAACATCTTTTTAAGAAAGTGAAAAACATTGAATTCGATTCAATTCCTCAAATAACGTATGCCGATGCCATGCGATTGTATGGAAACGACAAACCAGACCTTCGTTTTGGAATGACCTTTGTTGACGTAACGAACCTTGTAAAAGGCAAAAATTTCAAAATATTTGATGAAGCGGAAGCTATTTTAGGAATCAATGCCAAAACTTGCGCTTCGTATACCCGTAAACAGATTGATGCTTTAACAGACTTTGTAAAACGTCCACAAATAGGCGCTTCCGGCATGGTTTACATCAGATATAACGAAGATGGCACGTTAAAATCATCGGTGGACAAATTTTACACCGAAGAAAATTTGAAAAATATTGCAACGGCTATGGAGGCCAATCCAGGTGATTTAATCTTATTGCTTTCGGGAAAACTTGAAAAAACTCAAAAAGCCCTTTCTGAATTACGTTTAGAAATGGGAAACCAATTGGGGCTTCGCAATCCAGCTGAGTTTGCCCCTCTTTGGGTGATTGATTTTCCACTTTTAGAATGGGATGAAGAAACAAATCGTTTTTACGCCAAACATCACCCCTTCACGGCTCCCAAGCCCGAAGACATTGAACTGATGAACTCCGATCCGGGTGCCGTTAGAGCAAATGCTTACGACCTTGTCATAAATGGTTCGGAAATTGGCGGAGGTTCCATTCGGATTTTCGAAAAAGAGATGCAAAATCAAAACTTCAAACTGCTAGGTTTTTCGCCAGAAGAAGCCCAAGCACAATTTGGATTTTTATTGAATGCTTTTGAGTATGGAGCACCTCCTCACGCGGGTATTGCTTTTGGCTTTGATAGACTTTGTGCGGTGATGTCGGGAGTTGAATCCATTCGAGATTTTATCGCTTTCCCGAAAAACAATAACGGTCGTGATGTAATGATTGATGCTCCTTCAAAAGTGGCAAGCAATCAACTGGATGAATTATTTATTAAACTTAATGAGATCCCACAATAAAAATCAAATGAATTTATTTAATTTGATAAAAACAAATAGAAATGGAACATAAAATTCAAGTATATAACACTTTAAGCCGAAAAAAAGAAGAATTTATCCCGATAAACCCACCATTGGTTGGCATGTATGTTTGCGGACCTACTGTTTATGGCGACCCCCATTTGGGACACGCCCGTCCGGCAATTACATTCGACTTGATTTTTAGATATTTGAAACATCTGGGCTTTAAAGTTCGATATGTTCGCAACATTACCGATGTTGGGCATCTTGAAAACGATGCAGACGAAGGCGAAGATAAAATTGGCAAAAAAGCCAGATTAGAGCAAATAGAACCTATGGAAGTTGCTCAATATTACATAGATAGATATCATTTATTTATGGATAAGCTCAATGTTCTCCGACCTTCTATCGAACCCAGAGCTTCGGGACATATTATTGAACAAATAGAAATTGTTGAAAAGATATTGAATGCTGGTTATGCTTATGAATCAGCTGGTTCTATCTATTTTGATGTTGAAAAATACAATAAAGAGTACAAATATGGAATTCTTTCGGGTCGAGTATTGGAAGACTTAATCGCCAATACACGTGCGTTGGATGGACAAGATGAAAAACGCAATCCTGCTGATTTTGCATTATGGAAAAAAGCATCGCCCGAGCATATTATGCGGTGGAAATCGCCTTGGAGTGATGGATTTCCGGGTTGGCATGTAGAATGTACGGCAATGGGAAACAAATATCTTGGCGAACAATTCGACATTCACGGAGGTGGCATGGATTTGCTTTTTCCTCATCATGAATCCGAAATTTGCCAATCACAAATTGCACACGGAGTTAATCCTGCAAAGTATTGGATTCATAATAATATGATTACCATCAATGGTCAGAAAATGGGAAAATCTTTGGGTAATTTTATTAACCTTGAAGAGTTTTTCACAGGTTCGCATCAAATTCTTGAAAAAGCGTATGATCCCATGACAATTCGTTACTTTATTTTGCAAGCACATTACAGAAGTACTGTCGATTTTTCTAACGACGCCCTGATTGCTGCAGAAAAAGGAATGAACAAGCTCTTACAAACTCAAAAAACACTTGCAAATTTAAAAGCTGGCGCCACATCAACAGAAGCCGTAGAACCCATAATTCAGTCGATGTATGATGCCATGAATGACGACTTTAACAGTCCAGTCCTGATTGCTCAACTTTTTGACGCTTCGCGTCTTATAAATACAATCAAAGACGGAAAAGCAAGTTTAACTGAATCTGATTTAAATCTGTTGAAAGTAAGTTTCAATATATTTATGAATGACATATTGGGATTAAAATCAACATCAAATGCTACAAATGAAAATCAAGACAAACTTCTAAATGGGCTTATGGACTTAGTTTTAGATTTCCGCCAACAAGCCAAATCAAATAAAGACTGGACCACTTCTGACAAAATCAGAGATCATTTAAAAAACTTAAATATTATCGTAAAAGACACAAAAGAGGGTGTTGAATGGAATTTGGAATAAATTCATTGTAAAATACAACAAAGAGACAATAAATCGATTTATTGTCTCTTTTAATTTTCTAATATTCAGTGATTAAAAACACAGTTCTACGATTTTTTGCTCTGCCCTCTTCTGTATTATTATCTGCAATAGGCTTTACTTGTCCGTATCCCTTTGACTTTAATCGAGATGCAGAAACCCCACTTTGAACAATATAATCATAAACCGACTTTGCACGATTTTCAGAAAGAATTAAGTTTGAAGCTGCTGAACCAATATTATCGGTATGTCCTTGCAACTCAACTTTTACGGTATTATTATCTGTCAAAAACTCAATAAAAGCATCAATTACGAGCTTCGATTCATTAGACAAATCAAAAGAGGCCGTTTCAAAAGTAATGTCTTCCAAATTATATGATTTTCCAATTTCTATGGGCTTAATTTCAAAATTCATTTGCTGAACAGCTTCCATGTGTGGTTTTTTCGCTTCAATAAATTTTGTTTCGTAGGCATGCCCCTCTTTTTTAACCGTAAGCACATAATCATCTATCAAAGGTGCCACCATTGCATATTTTCCATCGTAAGAATCGATTGGAATTTCAGTGATTTTCTTCGTTTTTGCATTCCGTAAACTAACAACAGCATCTACAAATTCGCCATTTTCCGACTTAATTTCACCTTTTATCAGAACAACTTTTTCAGGACGAGCAAATTCGGGCATATCAAACTCGTACAAATTCCAATCTCTATATTCTCCAGTTTTCAAATCTATATTGGATGCATAATATCCTTTTGTGCCATCTATATTAACAAAAAAACCAGTTTCATCTCGTTCGGAATTTATTGGGAAACCTATATTTTTTGGTGCTTTCCATTTGCCGTCCTCTCCCATTTTTGAATAAAAAATATCAAAGCTTCCAAAGCCCATATGGCCGTCGGAAGAGAAATATAAGGTTTGACTGTCCGAATGAATAAAAGGAGTTTTTTCATTACCGGGCGAATTGATGGTGGGTCCCATATTTATTGGAGTAGACCATTTTCCGTCTTCGCCCCTATATGTAACATATATATCATATCCACCAAATCCCCCAGGACGATCGCTCACAAAATACAAAGTTTTTCCATCTGCACTAATGCTTGGCATGGTTTCCCATGTAGCTGGATTGTTCACAGTAATTCCTAGCGGTTTAATGTCGTCCCAATAACCATCAATAAACTCCGAATTATATAAATCGCAATTATAATAACCATTGATCATGTTAAAACAGCGCACAAAAACCATATATTTATTATCTACAGTAATGGTGGCTCCTCCTTCGTTTTCGCTGTAATTAAAAGGAGAAGGCATCTCTTCGCCGTCTGAAAAACGCTTTTTACTAAAATCGTACGTGCTAAAATAAAACCGCTCGATATCTTTAGCTTGAGTCTGAATACCACCTCGCATAACCTCTTGAGGAATTCTTCTCGAATAATACATGTTTTCTTGGTCGGGAGAAATGCAAAATAAATATTCATCAAGCTTTGAAGAGACACCAGGGACTATTTGAGGATTAAAATCCACTTTATTTCGATATGCTTCTGCATAAAATTCGGCATATTTTAAATGATTTTTGGCATCCAGAAAATCTTCATCATTTCGAATAAGTGATTTATTTGAAATATAATGTTTGAGATACTTCGCAGATTCATCATACATCTCTTTGGTAAAATATAACTTTCCCAGATAATAATAGGTTTGAATATTATAATCAGCACAAACTTCAATTGACTTTGAAAAATACTGAATAGCATTGCTCATCCTCTCGGGCAATAAATTTTCATATTCAAGTACTTCTCTTCTATTATATTCAGAGGGCGTATTTTGAATCTCGCGCAAGTAACTTAATCCCAAAAAATAATAGGCATTTGGAAAGTCGGGTTCGGCTTCAATAACATCCAGAAACAAGGTTCTGGCTAGCTCTCGTTTACCCTTTTTGCGAGCTTCCACGGCTTTGTCATATGTCTTTTGAGTTCTTTTTTCAAGCTTTTCTTTACATTCACCTTCATTTTTATCTTCTTGAGCAAATGAGAAATTCACTGCCAAAAAAAATATCAAAAACAATCCAATAAACTCTTTTTTCATAAATTGAACTCCCACGTTAAAATTACGCAATAAAGTCTCAGTTATTGCATGCAATTATAACAAAAATGTAATGATTATATTTCTATAAAAAAGAATAGTTATTGACAATTAAAGTTTAATAAGTATGCAGAGTGAAATTACTATGTTTCACAAAAAAAATTAATCAGCTGATGAATATTAAAAACAACAACTTGCTGTATAGATGAAAAATTAAATCAATTTAGTACCTCATTATAATGAAAAAATTGTGTAATTTGGCTGCAAAAAACGATGAGAAAACTTTTCACCTTAGCCTTTATCTTCATTTTGATTTCAGCACAAAGTCAAAATCTTTCGATAATTCCGAATGCAGTGAATGCAAAGTATCAAGATCAGAGTTTCATTTTCAGCCATAAAACTCCAATCTATACAACAAATTCCAATGTCCTGAGTGAAATTTCGAGTTTTAATCATTTCATGCAAACATATTACGGTTTTCAACTTCCAGTGACCCAAACTAAACCCGAAATACCAAATATTGAAATCATTTTTTCAAAAGATTTCGAAGACGAAGCTTACGAAATTGAGATGAATTCTCAGTCCATTAAAATTAGGGGTCAAAAAAGCGGAATTTTTCACGGTCTCATTTCGCTATTGCAGATGTTGCCCACTGAAATAAAAGGAACAGAATCGATTCCTTGTTATAACATTAATGACTATCCGCGTTTTAAATGGCGCGGAATGCATTTGGACGTAAGTCGTCATTTCTTCCCTAAAGAGAACATTTTTAGATATTTAGACATTTTGGCCTACTATAAGATTAATACTTTTCATTGGCATTTAACCGATGATCAAGGATGGCGAATCGAGATTAAAAAATATCCACTGCTGACTTCAAAAGGGAGCTGGAGAAACGGAACCTTAATTAGCCATGCAAGCAATCCTTCAGAATTATTCGACAGCATTTATTACGGTGGTTTTTATACTCAAGAAGAAGTTCGAGAAGTGGTGTCCTATGCGAAAGCTCGCCACATCACCGTTGTTCCAGAGATTGAAATGCCTGGGCATGCAGTTGCAGCCATTCATGCCTACCCTTATCTTTCGTGTCATGGAAAAGATGTTTCGGTAATTCAAAAATGGGGTGTTTTTGATGATGTATTTTGTACAAAAGATACTGTTTTTGGCTTTCTAGAAGATGTTTTAATCGAAGTGATGGATTTATTTCCAAGCGAATACATTCATGTAGGAGGAGATGAATGCCCAAAAGTAAATTGGAAAAATTGCTCTGTTTGCCAAGAACGCATCAAAAGCGAAAACTTGAAAGATGAATCTGAACTGCAAAGCTATTTTATAAAAAGAATTGAAACTTTTTTAAGCAAGCACAAACGCAAACTTATTGGATGGGACGAAATACTGGAAGGAGGATTGGCTCCAAATGCTGCGGTGATGTCGTGGCAAGGAATTGAAGGCGGAATTGCTGCTGCAAAACATGGAAACAATGCTGTAATGACTCCCGGTTCTCATTGCTATTTTGATCATTATCAAGGCGATCCTTCAAACGAACCGCTCGCCATAGGCGGCTTCACACCGCTTTCTAAAGTATATTCGTATGAACCCATTCCTGAAGCCTTAACAGCCGAAGAGGGAAAGCTCATTTTAGGAGCTCAAGCAAATCTTTGGACAGAATACATTAAAACATGGGAACATGTAGAATACATGGTTTTGCCCCGACTTTGTGCTCTGTCAGAAGTAGTTTGGTCACCAAAAGGACAAAAAGATTATGAAGATTTTTTAACCCGCCTAGAAGACCACTTTGATAAATTTGAGAAAAGAGGCATCAATTATGCAAAATCGATATATGAAATTAATACTGAAATTATCAACGATACTATAAATCATAAAATTCTACTCAAACTCAATCAAGCATATTCCAAAAACAAAATTTATTATAAATCTGAAAGCGAAAACAGTAAAGGCACATTTATCCCATATACCAGTCCAATTTTGATTGATAAAAATCAAACTATAAAGGCAGAAACAAGAGATGATAAAGGTAAAGTTTTGGGGAAAATAGAACAATCTTTTTCTGTATCTAAATCTACTGGAGCAAAAATCCAACTAACACATCAACCTGCAAAATCATACAGTCATGGCTCTCCGCATACATTAACAGACGGAATTTTGGGACGCATTCCATGGAATGGCAAAGAGTGGCTAGGTTTTCAATCACATCCATTAATCGCCACCATTGACTTAGGTAAAACACAAAATATTGAAAAGATTGTGGCTCATACCCTAAAAGCCGAGGCAAGTTGGATTCATTTGCCAAGCAAAATGCAGATAGAAGTTTCTAAAGACGGAAAAAAGTTCAAAAAAGCTGGCGAACTAAATGCTTCTGACATTGCAAAATCAGGAAGAATTATAGAGTTTCATAAATCTATAAAAAATGTTCGTTACGTCAGAATTAGTTTCGAAAGCATTGGAAAAATTCCCGCAGGCAAATCAGGAGCCGGTCATAATGCTTGGGTTTTTGTAAGCGAAATTCAAATTTTTTAATCAATAATAAATTTACATGATTTTAGAAGTCCCCGTATTTGATATAAAAGGCGCACTGATTGCCCAAAAGGCAGGTGCTCATCGCTTGGAACTCTGTTCATCCATGCCCGAAGGCGGGATTACTCCTTCGCATGGAATGATTAAATGGGCCAAAGAAAACTTAGAAATTCCATTTTTCGTCATGATTCGTCCCCGTTCGGGAAATTTCGTCTATTCGAAAGAAGAGCTTGAAATCATGTTGGAAGACATTCATTTTTGCCGTGAAATTGGAGTTGAAGGAGTGGTTTTTGGAATGCTTACCAACGAAGGAAATGTTCATGTGTCGCAATGTTTGAAACTATTATCGGCCACTGGCAATATGCAAACTACATTTCATAGAGCTTTCGACCGAAGTTCAGATCCTTTTCTGGCTTTGGAAGACATAATCAATTGTGGTTTTAATAGAATTTTATCATCGGGACTAAAAAACGCTGCTCCAGAAGGAGCCGAACTTCTGGCAAATCTTGTAGAAAAAGCAGAAAATCAAATAATTATCATGCCCGGAAGCGGTGTTGACGATACTAATATTAACGAACTGCATAAAATTATTGGTGCTCAGGAATATCATTCTTCGGCAAAAATAGAAGTCGAAAACTTGAATATTGGCCCTTCCATGTCGAGCGTCAATATTGATTCCAAAGAGTGGACAGTAAGTCCGGAAAAAATCAAAAATATTTTAGAGTGGATGAGAGAAGTTAGTTTTTAAAAAGCCACAATCAATTAACATTCCAATTTTTACTACTCTATAAAAACGCCTTGCACCATTTCCATCATGGTATAAAAAGTATCGTATCCTTTTAGCAATTGATCGATGGGCATTCTTTCGTTTGAATTATGAATGCGTTGCATAATATCGTTGGTCGTTACCATGGGCGTAATTCCATAAACTGGAATTTTAAGAGCTCGAAAGTAGTTATTATCGCTGGAGGCAGGAAAAAGAAACGGAGCTACTTTTGAATTTTCAAAATTATGCAATAAAGCTTTTTCCATAAACTTAAACGACTCATTTACAGGCGAATCTTCTGCGTGAATTCCAGAGTGAATGATGCTAATGTCAACTTTGTTACCGGCCAAAAGTCGCATTTTTGCAAGAAAGTTTTTCTGACTCATCCCTGGAAGCAAACGACAATCCAAAATAGCATGAGCACTTTGAGGAATGGAATTGCAGGATGTACTTTCGGTTCTAATCTCAGTTACATTGATTGAACTACTCACTAAAATATTAAACGGACCACCTTCTAAAAAATAAGATTTCATGATGGGCCAAGCAAACCATTTATAAGAATTTTTAATCATAAAACCTTTAAAACCTCCCTCCATTCTGCCTAATTCTTTAAACATCTTTTTTGATAATTTATCAAATTTTATTGGGCGCGTCGAATCAATGATACGAAGCAAGG
>Ga0265295_1009942_pt1 | contig 10004 bp, 10 predicted proteins | sample Munlansysbiofilm_FD_192503 | JGI IMG/M metagenome (GOLD analysis project Ga0265295, IMG submission 192503) | Leachate microbial communities from a municipal landfill in Southern Ontario, Canada - Methane capture system biofilm | ecosystem: Engineered > Solid waste > Landfill > Unclassified ...
CATAGATGAGCAAACAAAAGATATTATTCTCTCAGCGACAATGGATCTGTATACACAATTACATCAGAAATATATTCGGGATCAAACAGTAAAGGGAAAGGTGGAGCACATGATTGAAAGCGTTACGCAAAAAGTCTGGAATAAGGCACATATGATAGGAGTGGAGGAAGGTATTGAAATAGGAGTAGAAAAAGGAAAAGAAGAAGGAATGGAGAAAGGAATGGAGAAAGGGATTGAGAAGGGAATTGAGAAGGGGATCGAAAAAGGAAAAGAAGAAGGAATTACAATAGCCGTAAAGACCGTTGCAAAAAACCTTGTAATGATTGGTGCCGATGACGAAATTATTATGAAAGCAACGGGCCTCACCCCTGCTGAGCTAGATAAAATAAAAAGAGATAATTAAATTTTTATCCGATTTTCTTTTCCGGACAATTCAGTTTGATGCAATATTTTTTATATTCGGTGATTATTTGTCGAAACAAGTTCGCTGAAAATCTTTTCTTTTCTTCACCCGTTATTCAAAGGGTTCAAATTTTTGTTTCCTGCATTTGATAATGCACTGATAGATTTTATCACGCAAATCTTTTCCTCCCGATATTGTTCCTCCAGTTCGTGGAGGGAGTGAAAAAGATCCACTCATCCATATTGAAATTCAGACTGAACATGACGGAATGATAGCTCTGCGGATGGTAAAATATGGGTATCTGCCAATACATGACATATTCGGCGTTACCACATTTGAACTGGGATGTTCAGACAAAAAAATTTCATCCATTTTATGGAAGTCTGGATATTTTCTCTGTGAGATAAAAATCGAGCAATTCATATTTTGATATAACCTATTATCACGGTTCATTTCATGATGCCGTACCGTATTATTTCTCAATATTGTTCTTTGATTGTAATAATCATCCTGTTTCTGGTCGTTCCGGTTTCAGGGGAGATGAATATTGACTCTTTCACACCAGAGACTGGAACAAATAATGGAATTGTAACGATTACTATGAGTGGTACCGGTTTTCAATCAGATTCTATCTCTAATATCTGGCTGAATTGCTCCGGGTTCGACCGGATTTTTTGTTCGTCATATCAGGTGACATCTGATACACAGGTATCTGCTCAGTTTGATCTGACCGGTCAGAGTCCGGGTTCATATCTGATTGTTATTGGGACAATATCATCTGTGAAATATCAAAGCAAAAGCCCGTTTAAAGTTTATTATCCCAGCCCTCCCATGATTTACGAAATAATTCCAGATTATGGTCTGATAAATGACCAGCCCTATCATTGCACAGTACAAGGGGATGATTATATGATTAGTTCCACTGTGCAATTCGTTAATAGTTCTGGAGTGATATTTCCAGCTATAACTTCCTATATCAATTGGAATACGCTCTCCTGTACTTTTTCTGTAGGACAAGAAAAAGGTGACCGGTATTTGGTACAGGTAATCAATCCGGATACACAGGTGTCAACAGAACAGGAATTTTTTACCGTTCGTGATCTCCCTCCTGTTGTAACGACGGTGACGCCAGATGCCGGTGTTAATGTGGATACCAGTTGTGAATTAACTGTAGGTGGTCTCAGTTTTCATGATGGATGTACACTTACTCTTTATGATTCTTTGAGCGGGGCAACAGCAATGAACCTGAGTCCGACTGTTGTATCTGCCGATGGCTTGAATGTCAGCGGTCTGTTTGATCTGTCTGGGTTGCCTATCGGTGAGTATCAGGTTATTGTGGAAAATCCTGATGGCCAGAAGAGTATTGATGAGGTTTTCTTCACCGTCCGAACCCCTGCTCCTGTTGTGGTCTCTGTAATTCCCACTTCAGGTGTTCTGAATGATTCCAATTTAGAATTGAATGTCTCGGGCTCTTATTTTCAGGTTAATTGTCTGGTTCATCTTTGTGATTCTTTGAGCGGGACTATGACAACGAACCTGAGTCAGACTGTTGTGTCTGCCGGTGGCTTGAATGTCAGTGGTCTGTTTGATCTGTCTGGTTTGCCCGTCGGTGAGTATGAGGTTATTGTGGAAAATCCTGATGGATCTATCTCTTCTGATAAGGCAGTATTTTTGATAACTCCCCCACCAGAAATGATTTTTGAGATCAATATTGTTGCGGGGTATGGTGGCTTGACATCACCTTCTGGGAGTGTAAAAGTTTCTGAATCTTCTGATCTTAACGTTGTTGTTCTGCCAGATAACGGATTCTGCATTCAGAATGTGTATATTGATCACACTCCACAAGGATCTTTACCATCGATATTACTGTCCGATATTCATTCAAATCATGAAATATTTGTGGATTTTTCCATGATTGCTCCTCCAACTCCTCCTCTAACTTTTCCTCCAACGCCGACTCCATTTCCTACCTCTCCTCCTGTGCCGGAAAAATATTGCATCAATGTCTCATCTGATATTGGATGTCTGATTCACCCAAATGGAACAATAAATGTTCCTGCTCAATCTGATCTAGAATTTTCAATGGAATCATTGCCTGGTTTTCATCTAGTTCATTTGATGGTTGATACTGTTCCCATTGACGTAAGTAACTCCTGGGTTTTGCATTCAATACATTCTAATCACGATTTAAAATTGATTTCAGAGCGAAACATTTCACCACACTGGGCTGATTTCAATATGAGTCTTGTATCAAATATTCAGCCATATCTGGTATCATTCAATTCTCAACAATTTTCCGATGCATTATGGGAGTTTTGGGATTTTGGTGATGGTTCAGTCACCTATGGCACGTCCATTCAGCATTCTTACCGATTGGCTGGGAATTATTCTATTGCTCACCAAGTTGTGTTTAATAATAGTTCATCCCGCTGCACTCGGGGTGTAAATATTTGATAAAACTTATTGCAGATACGACAAGTGGCGATGTACTTAACTGTCGTGTTACTGAAAGTGTACACCTTGATAATTATGGGCGTAAACATTCAGGACACCAAATCTCTGAAGAGTGTCTGGATAAATATCAACAATCAACAATTATTTCATCAACTTGAAGAAGAGCATGGTTTTTAAAAAACGATTTGCCGTTCTCTTGTTCAGTTGAAGAATGAATCCATGGAAGAAAATTATGGTAATTTGAGAGTGGATACCCATATTCTCTCCCGTGATTCCATAAGGATGATCCCCTTGGTAAATCTTTAACGGATCTAGAATTGAATCACGTAAATTTATCATCTTTACTCCAAAAGAGGCTCAATTTCGGCCTATAAATGGCATTCCGGGATTGCGGCAGGATTTAGAGAAAACTCCGATGAAGGAAATTGCAGAAATGCGATAAAAGAATTCTGAAAATGCGCTATGCTTTAATTTAGATTGGTATTTTACATTGCGTGAAATCCTGATTAGATTAATACCATACCGAGGATTCTTCGCTTTCTGGCCTTGGATAAGTAGTTATGCGAATTTCTAAAATATCTGGATTTAGATTTTTGAAGAGTAAACAACCGCCTTGTCCCCCTCATTTAATAGTGCAACAACCTGGATGTCATCCAGACCCATTCCAATCGTTTGACTTTCAATATCATAGTAAGCAATGGAACCGATGGTATTTTGAAGGTTTTCTGATGGAATTATTGAATTCATCACTTTTCCATTTATGGTTACATTGAAGGCAGATCCGCTCTGCAAAAGTGAATAATCTTTCCCGCCGAAATTTGTAAGCATAATATGAGTGTCATTCACTCGTTGGGCGTCTATGCTAATGAGTATGGTTTTATCAAAGTTTCCCATTGTGCCAAAAACATATGATGCAACAACAGCTGCGAGGATAACAGTGATTGCCACCATGAGGATAACGCCAATGACAGGTGATACTGCATTGTTTTCTTTTTTGGTTTGAGTCAACAACACTATTTTCATTTTAACTGACCAAAGGATAAATGTGAATTCATTCAATTTAAATTTTACATCAAATGATATAAAGTTTAAATGCAGATAATTAAAGTGTTGAAAAAAAAGATTGTTGGTTTATAATTTTGTTGAATAAAGAACAGCATTCTTTCCATCTTGGAAATTACCGATTACACTCACATCATCCTGTCCGGCATTTGTTGTTATGCCTGATGTATAATAGGCCATTGTTCCAACTGCATCTGTTAGTGATCCATAAGACACTGCTGATGTTGCCCCATTTACTTTAACTGTAAATGCTCCGGTCCCATTCACCAGTTTTGCAGAGTCCTGTCCACCATAGTTGGTAACTTTGATGTATGTAGAATTTATCCTCTCACCAACAACACTGACCACTTTTGTCTTATCGACATTCCCAGCCATACCAAATACGAAAGCTGCAATCACTGCAGCGAGAATAACGGTGATTGCCACCATCAGGATAACACCGATAACCGGCGATACTGCATCATCACTTTTGTACATATCACACCTCCAAAGTGCGTACGAATTCTAAGCCTCTATACCATAAGAAAGTTATTGTATGTGCTTCATGCAATAATACTCTCCTGAATTACTCCTGACTTCTCTGAATTACCTTCACAATCCCGTTGCATAAAAGAGAAACGACGATTCTCACCTATTTAGGCAACATAAGTTCTTCCATTTCCTCTGGTTGCCTATTAAAAAATAACTGTTTTACTTTTGGGTGAGGGATAACGACTCACACCAGGGTAATTTGATCCACAAATTATCACACCCGACAGTGGATAACCGTTAGAATAAAAAGACGATTCAGGGTTAATTCCAGAGGTGCGCTCTTTTTGATGTAAGGATATCAGGTAAATTTCAAAAAAATGTACGATCCGGCACGCAGCCATGCAATATGTACAAGCAGGCGAAATGACGTTCAGGGCAGGTATATAAATACGATTATTTTTAACTCATTAACAATCCTTGCCTGGCCTGGTCACTGGTTAGGCAGGTTTACAAGTCTGTAAGCATCGAAGCCATCAGTTTTGTCTTGCAAGAGCGGAGGGAACCCGGTGTCGTATACCGCATGGGGTAGCACAGGTGTTCCTCTTTTGATCCTGGGAGGGGTGAATACGTTGATGAGATCAGAAGGTGATGGAATAGTATGAGTGAATCGATCTCACTTTCGAATGAGAATAAATCCCATCTTGATATGCTAAAGAAGCCCGGAGAATCCTATGATGATGTGATCGAAATGCTTCTTGAAGACCATAAGATCGATTATGAGGGGTGGGATACGCGAGCTAAAGAAGCCTGGTTAGAACATCAAAAGGGGGAATCACTCTCAATTAATGAAATAAAAAAGAAATACGGGATTGAATAACGTATGAGATCCGTGTTTCAAAAGCCGGTGATCGAGACCTCTCTACATTACCCTCTGATGTTTTGATCAGAATAATCAGAGTTCTTGAAAATATGGTGGATGATCCTTTCCTCTATATTCAAAAATGAAAGGTGAATATAATCCTCCTCAGTATAAGTTCAGAGTAGGTGAGTATCGGGTGATCATGCTTTTGGATACATCCAAAAAAGTCCTCCTGGTGGATGGTGCAGGGCACAGAAGTACGATATATAAGAGATACGGAGCAAAAGGATGACAAATACCCATCGGATATAATTTTGCAATTATTTTTTCAGGTTTGTATACAGGAAGTGGTACATCAGGTATATGTGTTCCCCTTTGATCAGGATTTAGGGTGAATACGTTAATGAGATCATACAGATTATTAATACTTATGATTGAATCTATTCCGGTCCCTTCGACTATTAAATCTCAATTGGATCAACTAATGCATCCAGGTGAAACGTACGGGGATGTTATTGAAAAATTGTTGATTTGTTTTACTGATGATGAACTAAGTCCAGAAGAGGAAGACATTGTATCTGAAGGACTTGAGGCCATAAAAGCAAAAAAAACCATTCCACACGACCAGGTAATGCAAGAACTTGGGGTTCGATGAGTTATTCAATAGAATGGACTCCGTGGGCCAAAAAAGCAGTTAAAAACATTCAAAAAGATATTCTCTTAAGGTTTGATCAAAAACTCATTGCTATATCGCAGAAGAAAAATCCGACTGAAGGCCTCAAAAAGATTCATACAAAAAAAAGATATTTCTTTATTCTCTCCGTGATGGAGAATTCAGACTTCTTTTAACCGTAGATAATGGTATTATGTTTATTTTCGTTGTGGGTATCGGACCGCGAAAGGTAGTTTACCGTACATATCAATCCTGAATTCTTAACTATCAATTGTGTTTTCAGGGGTGTGTACAGGAAATGGCGCAGCAGACACAGGTGTTCCCCTTTTAATTCTGGTAACAGTGAAAAGTTGATGAGATCATAAGGATAACGAATGCTTAATTATTGAATATAATTCCAACCCCTGCAAAATTAAACCCCGCCTGGTTCAGTTGATTCAGCCTGGTAAGCCATATAGCGTTTCATTATCGATTCTATTTACTCTCTGAATATGGACCCGGGACAATGAAAGGATATTAATTTCCTGAACACTATGTATATTATCTTCATGTCGCATCGGATAATTATTGCAGGGCCTCGCATTCACGATGTTGGTTACCGTCTATTCTTACTTCAATATGCACAAATGAAAGGATTCACTCATTTTTTTGCAATGAATGCCCTTCAAGATGGAAAGCAGCAGATTATAATTTTTTTATGTGAAAAAGATGAAACCATATCTACATTTATTTCATATCTTTCATCCAATAAACCAGATTTCGCTGAAGTTTCAAACATAAAATCAGAAGTGTTTGAAGGAGAGGTTGTTCCAATTGGAACATACCTTCAGGATCTCCAGTTTGAACAACTCTGCAAAGGTATTCCGGCAATATCAAGAATTGAAGAATCTCAAAAAGCGATGCTGGATAAGCAAGACAAAATGCTGGATAAGCAGGATAAGATGCTGGAGAAACAGGATCATATGATTCATCTACAACAAGACACCGTTGATGAAATAAAAGGATTCAGAAAGGATTCAGCAGATTACCTTGACAGAGAATTTACTGAAATAAAAAAGAAACTAAATGCGATAGAGGCTGCTCTCACAAGAGAAGGCATTCAGGTTTAATATATTAATTTTTTTACTGTCCATTCCCCGTGTTACATGGCCTGGCTTCAATTTATTCGCTTTATGACGAAGCGATGCACATTCATTCTTTTTTCAGGCTTTGAGATTTCAGCCCACAAGAGTTATACTCTCTTCGCCACGGCAATTGACCGAAAGCCACATCATGTCAGGAAACAAACCCCCTGAAAAAAAAGGTGAAAATTTATTCTTTTGCGTTCGTAACCTTCGAGTACGCAAACGATAAAGCCATCGGGTTATCCGGGCACGTATCGCAGACGATCTTCGGCTGTTGTACCCACCCGAAGGGTGGAATTGCTGCATCACATGCATCGGGTACCACCGGGAGATTCATGCTCTTCTGGATAATGAAACGGTAGGGATCGAGGCTACCAAAGTAGTACGCTTTGTACCGGTGCAGGTCATCGGGTGTCGCGTTGTACGACGTATCCCCACCTTCAGCTGCCGTGACATCCACCGGGATCCATCCGTAGTTTTCAAGGTAGAACTCGGCCAGACATGGGCTTCGGCCAAACCTTCGATCATCTGATAGCCGCCGGTTGATCGTGCCGGGATGCCCAGCGATCGGCAGAGGGCGACAAAATACATGCTCTGGGCTCCGCAGTCGCCAATGCCAGTCTCAAAGGCGTAATATGGCTCATGAATCCCGAAAGCGAACAACTGGCGCTCCATATGTTCCTATCCCACTTTTTCACGATGCGGTGGATCAGGGGCATCAATTTGTCATACGGGAGTATGATATTCAAATGCATTTTCTTCCGAGAGGATAGACGGATTACGGTTCTTGAAATTAGGGATAGTGCCTGATATATACTGATTGGATGAGTTCAAGAATATCGAAAGGGTTTTTGTTTATTCATTGACTCATACTGAAAAGAAATCTTCCAGACTTCTTTGCCCTTTTTCCTTTATAGGGATTACCACATTCTTAAGATTGCTTTGTAAAACTTCTGAGTATTGATCAAGTAAGAGGGCCGCGATTTCTTCCACCATTTCTTGATATTTTTCGTTATTTCCAAATAATAACGCTCGAATGTATTGTTCACGATGTTTTCCTGGAAAGACGAATTTAGGATATCCATATTGCGATAGGAGATAATTTAGAATTTCTCTTCCAACCCTTCCATTTCCGTCACTGAACGGATGGATAATTTCAAATTGGTAGTGAAACAGCACAATCTGTTCAAATGGATGGGATTTCGCATCAATTTTTTTATAAAAATCTGATATTCGGCCTTCTAATTCATTTTGAATGATGAGTGAAGGCGTGGGAATTATATCTGATCCTGCTATCCTGATATCATCGGTTCTCCTGAATGTACCTGCTGACTCGACATCAATATTGTTCATAATAAATTCATGAAGGCGTTTTATGAAATTTAGCGTGATTCGTCCCTTGAAACTATCCCGGTATTTCTTAACCCGTTTAAAATTTTGAACTTCATTAATCTCACGAAGAGTTTTCTTTTCAGGGTTAATTCCATGCTCTAAAACCTGACCAACCTCTTTGAGAGTCAGGGTATTGCCTTCAATAACAGTAGTGCCATGGACATAGTGAAGTTCAAAATCCCGCTCATAATTATCCAGTTCTGACACAGTGAAGAGTTCACTCGTCCTCTGATAGAGAGATCGGATAGTTTCAACTTGCAGGATTAATTCACGAGTGAGATATGCAGACGAATATTTTGAAGCATATAATTCAGCGCGTTTTTCTATGGTTTTTGTCTCAATTTCAAGTGCATATCGTTCTTTTATTTCTGATGCATTAGAATCTGTTATGGTGAGAGAAGGATCTATTGGCACGTACACTTTAGTTTTTTGCCCTTCTACCTGCACGTCTTTAACAATATACGTATGAATTGCACCATCGGAAGCTTTCTTTTTTTCAAATCTGTATGGAAGTTCACGCATAATGTAATAGTATTCTGTATGGATGGTGAGTTAATCTACTTATTGAATTAGACCATCCATAGAATGAAATGAAAATAGAACTCATATTAAACTGATGATTGCATGTTTCTAGCGACGAAAGGATAACGTAAGCAGACACAAATGTCTTCCAAGACTGGCAACAGGATAAATACACCCTATATTGGTAACTGATCATGTACGGACAAGAGAAGATGGATTTTTTTCAGCGTGCAGTTTTGTTAAATCGCGACTAAAAATATATAGCACTTATAAAAAAGAGAGAATAAGAGATTAACAAAACAATTTACCCGAGCTCAAACGTCGTCACCCCGAATATCTCATGTATTGGCAGCTTTGGTATCTCTTGTGAATACATCCGTGCGGTTCCGAAAACCTCTGTCATTGACCTTTTTTGTGCCATCTGGATAGCAGAAACATTTGGCTCCGGGGTATCAAAAAATATAGTCTCTCCGGGAACAGTTGCAGTAAGCCCTTCAAAGATCTCATCAGCAATATCAGGGGAGTCCGCAAAAACCGGACCTATCTTATGCCCTTCATAGCACCTCCGAATAACCCCGTATCCGGTAATTTTCTCATTCTGATCTAATTTTAGAAGAGCCACCCCTTCCGGCTGGCGAATCCACTGCTTGAGAAAAACGCTCCGTTGGACAGGAAAATGGGCAGTATCATATGTAAGAAGAGCATTAAAGGGAACATCAGTTGCACGGATGAGATCAGGCTGCTCCACCCCCGTTGATATCCCCTGCCACCTGATATTCCGGTATGCATATTTCATTCCCATGCTTGCAGAATATTTATCCTGCATCTCAAACACCCCATCTATGCCAAAATTCCGCCCGCCGATGTGCAGATACACTGCCTTCATTAAATCCCACCCGACACCATGATTCCGGTATTCTTCCCGCACGATATAAAATCCACCAAATGAGAATGTTTCGTCATAGTTCGTGGCAACAGCAACCCCGATTATTTCATCATCTTTTTCAGCACATAACCAGCCATTAGGATCAGAGGAATAATGGC
>Ga0265295_1009943_pt1 | contig 10002 bp, 8 predicted proteins | sample Munlansysbiofilm_FD_192503 | JGI IMG/M metagenome (GOLD analysis project Ga0265295, IMG submission 192503) | Leachate microbial communities from a municipal landfill in Southern Ontario, Canada - Methane capture system biofilm | ecosystem: Engineered > Solid waste > Landfill > Unclassified ...
AGATGTTCAACCTGGGCGAGACCATCGGCCGCACCGAGAACGCGGTGCGCCTGCAGGTGAACGTGCCGCTCGTCATCTACGCCCTGGACATGGGCGGCGGCCTGCGCGACGGGCTGACCACCTGCGATACGGTGAGCGCCCACGATGTCACCAGCGTACCGTTTGTCGCCCTGTGGCGCGGCTTCAGCTATCCGGGCATCAACTGGTCGAGCGCCATCGGCGTGGGCGGAGCCGACTTCCTCGCGCTCATGGCCGCCGGGGCCCGGCCGCAGCAGAACACCCGCCTGGGCGGGGCCAGTTACGCCATCCTGGCCGGCGACTACCTAAACCTGAGCGTGCGCTTCGGCTACCACTTCGCCACCGTGGACGCGCTCTGCGGCGACGAGGTCGAGCACAATTACCTGACCCTCAACTTTGCCGGCGGCGCCGGCGCCTACCACGGCCGCTCCCTGCGCATCCAGTTCCTGGCGGGTGTGCTCGACCGCCTCGGTTTCGAGACCGCCATCAAGGGCGACCTGCTCGAGGCCTCGCTCGGCCGCCTGGACCGGCCGGCCATGGAACCGGTACTCGACCAGGTGGGCCGGCTGCTCGCCGCCAGCCGCCTGCTCGACATGGCCCTGAAAACGCCCGGCCAGGTGCAGCGGCTCATCGAGCTGTTCTTCCAGGGCCGCTACGACTTCCTCGAACCCGAAGAAGCCGACGCGCCGGCCAATTTCCACCCGGTCACCGGCGACTGGACGGCCGATGGCGTGGACCTTGATGCGGGCATCCTCCAGGACGGCTCGAAGTTCGTCTCGTCCTTGTCCGTGGGTCTCACCCGCACCCTCACCCGCCTGCTCGGCCAACGCTACCAGGACTTCCTCGACAACATCGAGGCCTACCAGTACTTCCCGCTGCTCATCGCCCGGGAGAGCCGCCTGGCCGAGGGCACCGCCCGGGTGCGGGCCAAGCTGCTCGGCGGCGACATCGACCGGGCCGGCGGGCTGGCCTTTGCCCTGCGCGACTGGGCCAACTATTTCGTGCTGCGCATCGACGCCCTGGACGACCAGGTGTCCCTGCTCGAATTCCGCAACGGCAAGCCCGTGATGCGCCGCCAGGCTGCCGCAGCCGTGCAGACCGGTGTGTGGCACAGTCTGCAGGTGGACCTCCGCGACGGCCGGATCAGCGGGTGGTTCGACGGCACGGAGGTATGCACCTGGCAGACGGAACGCACCCTGGACGGCTACCTCGGCCTGTGGACCAAGGCCGACTCGGTCACCCTGTTCCAGGACCTGACCATTCAGCCCCCGGACCGGCCGGCCTGCCTGCTCGGCTGAGCCCGCCCGGGCGGACACCACCGGTCCCGGCCGGGAATTTCACTGGCCCGGCGGCGGAGAATGGGGTACTTCCCGGGGGCGGTTTCGGCCGCATCGCCGCGGGGCGCATCGGGCGCAACCCGCCTTCAGCCAGAGGGACGCATCATGTGGGCGCTATTTGACCAGTGGCAGTTTCTTGCCGGGCTGGGCATTTTCCTGTTCGGCATGTACCTGCTCGAGGAATCGGTCAAGCTGCTCGCCGGTCGCTCGCTGCGCACCCTGATCCGCCGCGCCACCGGCACGCGGCTCAAGGGACTCCTGGTCGGTATCACCACCACCGCCCTGCTCCAGTCGAGTTCCGCGGTGTCGCTCATGGTGCTCGCCTTTGTCGGCGCCGGGCTGATGTCGCTGGGCAACGCGGTGGCGGTGATCCTCGGCACCAATATCGGCACCACCACCACGGCCTGGATCGTGGCCCTGGCCGGTTTCGAGCTGAAGATCGACGCCTTTGCCCTGCCCCTGATCGGCATCAGCGGGGTGGGCCTGATCTTCCTCGCCGGCTCGCACCGGGCCCTCAACCTGTGCAAGCTGCTCATCGGCTTCGGTTTTTTGTTCCACGGGCTCAGCTACATCAAAGAGAGTGTCGAGTCCTTTGCCGCGGCCATCGACCTGGCGCAACTACCGGCGGCCGGGCCTTTCGCCTACGCGCTCGCCGGCACCCTGCTCACCGCGGTCATCCAGTCGAGTTCCGCCACCCTGGCCATCACCCTCACCGCGCTGGCCTCGGGCATCATCGACTTCCCCCAGGCCGCGGCCGTGGTCATCGGCGCCAACATCGGCACCACGGTCACGGTGCTCATCGGCGCCATCGGCGGCATCCCGGCCAAAAAGCAGACCGCGGTCAGCTCGCTGGTGTTCAACACCCTCACGGCCCTGGCCGTGGTGCCTCTGCTGCCGCTGTTCTTCCACCTGATCAACGTCCAGTTCGGCCTGGCCGGCCGGCCGGTGCTGGCCATCGCCCTGTTCCACACCCTGTTCAACCTGTTCGGGGTGGTGCTCTTCCTGCCGCTCATCCCAACCCTGGTGCGGCTGCTGCGCCGCCTGTTCCCCGATCAACGGGCCATTCTCACCCGATTTCTGCACAACGCCACCCCGCAGGTGGCCGAGGCCGCGTTGGCCGCCCTGGACAACGAGGTGCGCCACCAGCTGCTCCTGACCATCCGTTCCATCGGCCATCGCTACGGCCTGCGCGCCGAGCCGGGCACCCCCGCGGCCCAGGGTTTGCCGGTGAACGGCCGCCGGCCGCCCAGACCGCCGGGCTATGACGACCTGGAACGGCTGCACGCCGAGATCTTCACCTTTTCCTCGCACATTCCCACCCAGGACCTGGAACCGCGGGAGGCCGCCCGGCTGGACGAGGTGCTCCGCGCCAGCCGCTCGATCATGAACGCGGCCCGCACCCTGTCCCTGCTCCAGCCCGAAGCCGAGGAGATCGACCGCGAGAAGCAGCCGCTCTTTGTCCGGGCCGACCTCACCTTCCGCAAACGGCTCGGCCGGCTGTGGGCCGCGGTGGAGAACATGGCCGGGACCGCGCAGGCCGAACCGCTGGAGGAAACCCTGCCCGACCAGTTGGCCGCGCTCGAGGAGGCGGACCAGGCCTTCATCCGCGCCTGCTCGGCCTCGGTGGCCCGGCTGCTCGTGCACGAGGAGGAGGTCACCCGGCTGTTGATGATCAACCGCTTCTTCAACCAGTCCTGCCGCATGCTCCTGCTTGCGCTGCAGGCCCTGGCCCTGGCGGACACCGGGACGCCGCCGGTCGAGCGGCCCGCACCCGCCTCGCCGGAGGCGATCGCCCCTTAGACCGTTGCCCCGCCGAGGGTGCGTTGATCCGGCCCCGCGGGATACGCCCTCATCCGTGGGCACAACAACCTGGGGAGGTGGTCCATGGACCAGCCTGACAGGATCGCACCACCATCGAACGGGACAGGCGGCTGGTTGAACCGAACCGTGGTCGGCACCGGCATCACCAGCGCCCTGGGTGACTTCTGCTATGAAACGACCACGGTCATCCTGCCCGGGTTTCTCGCCGTGCTCGGGCTGCCAGCCGCGGTGCTGGGAACCATCGAGGGCATTGCCGACGCGGTGGCCAGTTTCACCAAGATGGTTTCCGGCCACATCGCCGACAAACTCGGCCACCGCAAACGGCTCGTCCTGGTCGGCTACGCCCTGACCCCCGTCGGCCAGGTGCTCATCGCCCTGGCCGCCGGCTGGCCGCTCATTCTCCTCGGCCGCATGGTCAGCTGGTTCGGCAAGGGGCTGCGCGGGCCGCTGCGCGACGCGATCGTCCTCCAGGCGGTCCACCCGCACACCCGCGGCCGGGCCTTGGGCTTTCACCGGGCCACGGACACCATCGGCGCCGTGCTCGGGCCCCTGCTCGGGGTTGCCCTGCTGGGCTGGGCCCAGGGCCTGAACGGCCAGGACCTGTCCCTGCCGTTCCGCTTTGTGCTCTGGCTGTCGGTCCTCCCCGGAGTGCTGGCGGTGCTGTCGTTCTTCCTGCTCGTCCGGGACCCGGAACACTCGCCCAACCCGGCACGCAGATTTTTTCACTCCCTGCGCACCCTGCCGGCGCGCTTCAAACGCTACCTGCTGGCCGTGGGGTTGTTCGGCTTCGGTGACTTCTCCCACAGCCTGCTCATCCTCGCCGCCACCCAGCTGCTCACCGGGTCGCTGGGCGTGGTGCGCGCCGCCCAGGTGGCCGGCCTGCTCTATGTCTGGCGCAACGTGGTGCAGGTGGCGGCCTCCTTTCCGGTCGGCCTGCTCGCCGACCGGTTCGGCCACCTGGCCACGCTCGTGGCGGGCTACGTGCTCGGCACGCTGACTGCACTGCTCGTGACCCTGGCCTTTGTCTTCCAAGTGCAGACCGTGCCGCTGCTCGCCCTCATTTTTTCCGTTGCCGGGCTGTACATGGCCGTGCAGGAGGCGCTGGAATCCACGGTCACCGCCGAGATGGTCGATACCGCCACCCTGGCCACGGGCATCGGTGTGCTCGGCACGGTCAACGGCGTCGCCAAATTCGTTTCCAGCGCAGCGGTCGGCCTGTTGTGGACCGGTGTCTCGCCGCTGGCCGGCTTCGGTGGCGCGGCAGCGCTGATGGCCGCCGGCACCGTCGCCCTGCTGGCCGTGGACAGGAAGGGGACGTGAACAGCGGGCCGCCCTCTTCCCACGCGGCATATTTATTCCTGTCACCATTCCGGTGCTGACGCGCTGTCTGCGTAGACACTGGACAGTCGTACTGCGGATACACCGCCCCCCCCTGCTTCGGGCACCACCAAAAAAGGGCTCAGACCTTAAATGAAACAAGGGCTGAGCCCTTTTTCAGCACTCGTTCTCCGAGCGCCGCCTTACTGGTCCTGAAGAGACACCGGCACTGGTCTCTTGCTTGCTGCAGGCAAATAGGGGTAGAGTTTTCGCCAACCGGTGGCCGGCCGCCCGACAGACCCGGGGCGATTGTCGACTGTCCACAACAACGGTGGAGCGCATGGACTGCAGGGCGCAAGGGTGCGCACCCACTCGGGGCCGACTCCGGTCGCGCCCATCCACCTTCATTCGTGCCAGACAGGAGCACAACGCACCGATGATCACACTGGATAAATGGCTGCTCGTCATGCTTGGCGGCAGCCTGGGGGCCGCGAGCCGCTACGGGGTGAGCCTGCTCACCGCCCGGCTCTTTGGCCCGCAGTTTCCCTACGGCACCATGGTGGTCAATCTGGCCGGCTGTTTTCTCATCGGCCTGCTGTTCGCCCTGGCGGACCGCTCCCGCCTGCTCACCCCGGACGTGCGCCTGCTGCTCATCACCGGCTACCTGGGGGCGCTCACCACCTTTTCCACCTTTTCCCTGGAAACGGTCAACGCCGGCCGCGCCGGCCTGACCCTGCAGTCGCTCACCAACATTCTCATCAACAACCTCGGCGGCCTGAGCCTCACCTGGCTCGGCCTGCGCCTGGGCGGACTGCGTTAGGAGGCAACCATGCTGCACTACCAGGCAATCGAAATCTGGACCAGTGAGGAAGAACGCCACCAGGGCCAACCGGTGGCCGAGGCCATCCTCGACTACATCCGCAGTCTGAAGATCGCCGCGCGCTGCACGGTCACCCGCGGCATCGCCGGCTGCACCGAGGACGGCGAGATGGCCACGCACCGGCTGGAGGTGCTCTCCTACAACCTGCCCATGCGCATCGACATCATCCTGCCGGCCGCGGCCGCGGAGGGCGTACTTGCCGGGCTGGACGAACGGGTGGCGGGCGGCATCATCGCCCTGCGGGACCTCACGGTGGTCCACCACAAGACGCGCTCCACCCTGTTCCCGCGTCAGCTCCTGGTGGGCGACGTGATGACCCGGGAGGTGCACAGCGTCACCGCCGACAGCCCGCTGGACGAGGCGGCCCGGCTGCTGCTCTCTTCGATCTTCACCGGCCTGCCGGTGGTGGACGCGGCCGGTCGCCCCATCGGTGTGGTCACCCAGGGGGATCTGATCACGAGCGGCCTGCTGCCCCTGCGCCTGGGGCTGCTTGCCGCCTCGGACGCGGACAGTGTTGCGGCGGTCATGCGCAGCCTGGCCGAGCGGCGCGTGGCCGAGGTGATGACCCGCCCGGCGGTGACCATCGAGGCAGACCGGCCGCTCACCGAGGCGGTGGAGCTGATGCTCGCCCGCCAGCTCAAGCGGCTGCCGGTGGTCGACCGGCAGGGGCGCCTGGCCGGCATGCTCTCGCGGCTCGACATCTTCACCACGGTCATGCACGAGACCCCGGACTGGAATGGGTTCCGCGCCCAGGAGATCGAGGTGGGCAACCTGCGCACCGTGGCCGACATCCTCCGCCGGGACACGCAGACTGTTGCGCCCGAGGCCACCATGGATGCGGTGGTGGGCATCATCGACGCCACCGACCTGCAGCGCGTGGCCGTTGTCGACGGGGACGGCCGGCTGCAGGGCATCATCAGCGACAGCGACCTGCTGCGCGCCTTCAAACCGGGCCCGGCGGGACCGGGCCAGCTGTTCGCCCGGCTTGCCCGGTCCTTGCGCGGCGAGATGGACCAACGGCTGGCCCGCACCCGGGTCGACGAGGTGATGGATGCCAACCCGGTGACCATCCGCGAGGACGCACTCATCGGCGAGGCGATCCAGCTGATGACCGAGGGGAGGCTCAAGCGGCTGCCGGTGGTGGACGCGGACGGCCGCTTCCGCGGCATGATCAGCCGTGATTCGCTGCTGCGCACCGGCTACGGCCAAGGCAACGGCGGGCGTTCATGACCGGCCACAGGGGACACGCCACGGGGCACATCGACCTGGCCCGCATCGAGCGGGAGGACGCCCGCCTGCAGGCCCTTGTGCCCGAGTCGGACCGGCCCGGCCGGATCGCCCGCGAGCTGGCCGCGACCCCGGCCGGCCCGCTCCATGGGGTGCCGGTCGGCGTCAAGGACATCATGCACGTGGACGGGCTGGCCACCACTGCGGGCTCGCGCCTGCCGCCGGCGGAGCTGGCCGGGCCGGAGGCTGCGGCGGTGTCACTGCTGCGTGCGGCCGGCGCGGTGGTGCTCGCCAAGACGGTGACCACCGAGTTCGCCCTGTTCGCGCCCGGGCCGACCCGCAACCCGCGCAACTTACGTCACACCCCGGGCGGTTCGTCCAGCGGCTCGGCGGCCGCGGTGGCCGCCGGTTTCTGCCCGCTTGCCCTGGGCACCCAGACCTGCGGCTCGGTGATCCGGCCGGCCGCCTACTGCGGCGTGGTCGGCTACAAGCCCTCGTACGGGCGGATCTCCATCGGCGGCGTGCTCCTGGTGGCCGAGTCGTTCGACACCCTCGGCCTGTTCGCCGCCGACCTTGCCTGGGTGGAGCGGGCCGCGCCGGTGCTCTGCAGCTGGTGGCGACCCGTCGGCCCGCTGCCGCCGCCGGTACTCGCCCGACCGGACGTCCCCTACCTGGACCAGGCCGCCGAGGAAGCACTCGCTGTCCTTGATGGTCTGGACGCCACGCCGGTGGACCTTTTTGCCGACACCGACCAGATCAACGCGGCCCACCACCGCCTGCTCGGCTTCGAGCTGGCCCGCCATCACGTTCGCTGGTTCCCGCGCCTGGCTGGGTGCTACCACCCGCGCACCCTCGAAGCCCTCTGCGCCGGGCTGGAGGTCGACCCGGAGGAGGCCGAGCGTCTCCGCCAGGGGCGGCTCGAGCTGCGCGCCCGCATCCACGCGGCCATGGACGCGGCCGGTGCGGACCTGTGGGTCTGCCCGGCCACGAGCGGACCCGCGCCCGCAGGGTTGGCGAGCACCGGCGACCCGAACCTGCAGCTGCCGTGGACCCACGCCGGCCTGCCGGCGGTGACCCTGCCCTGGACCACGGCCGCGGGCGGCCTGCCGCTCGGGTTGCAGCTGGTCGGCCGGTTCATGGACGACGAACGGCTGCTCGCCTGGGCCGCGCAGCTGGCAAGGGTCGCGCCGGCGGCTGGCGCACGGGGATGAGGCGGGAACTGGAGCAGGACGGGTCGCTGACGGCTGCCCGCATGGGAAAAAAAGAAGGAGAACAACAGGATGGATGATCTAAAACCGCTGCCCGCACTAACCGCCGGCCTCTACCGCCACTACAAGGGCGGGGAATACGAGGTGCTCGGCGTGGTCCGCCACAGCGAGACGCTGGAACCGCTGGTCCTCTACCGGCCGCTGTACAACGACAGCGGCCTGTGGGTGCGGCCGTACGCGATGTTCACCGAACAGGTCGCCATCAAAGGGCAAAACCGCCCCCGCTTCGCCCTGGTCCGGGCCGCGGACTGATCCGGCCGGGGCCAGGAGCAGGACGGGGGCAGTTCGCCTCTCGGCGACCCCTCAGGCGGTCGGCGACTGGTCGTGATCCTCCTGGTGGAACTCGGCGAACCAGGAGATATAGGCATGCACATCCACCGGCATGCGCGCCTGCACCCAGCTGATGAGATCGCCGCGGGAGGCTTCCCGGGTCTTTTCGTTGGCCGCCTCGACGTAGCCCGGGTCGAGAAAGGCGGGCGTGACCAGCTTGTCCGCGTAGGCTTGGGTGATCACGGCCATGGAGTCGCCGGGGTGGAGGTCGCAGAGAGTGGCCGCCAGGTTGCCCCAAAAATAGGAATCCGCCGCCGCCTCCGCGCCGGTGAACAGCCCCTGGAGGAAGGCGACCACCTCGTCCCGCCGCTCCAGGTCAAAGGCCACCGCGTAACTCAGGGCCTCCATGGCCGCACAGCGCACGTACTGGTCCGCCTCCCGGTTGCTGATCAGGTCCATGATCCCGGTCAGCGAACCGGCGCAGGTCCGGTAGAGGAGCGTAGGCAGGGTCTCGGTGGTCATGTCGCCCCAGAGATCGACGAGCAGCTCCTCCTTGATGGAAAAGGCCCGGATGAGCAGCCGGTGCGCGGCCGGCTCCTGAAAATGGGCGAGCAGCGCAGCCGCGTAGACATGCGCGTTGTGGCCCTCCAGGGCGTAGCGCAGCGGGTTGTCGGCGACGGCCTCGAGGATGGCGAGCAGGTGCGGGGTGAGCGCGGTCTGGTGCTCCAGGGCCTTGTCCACCTCGGCCTCGAGGTAGGCGTTGTTCAACTGGTCGAAGGCGGCAAGAAGCGGCTGGATGGCGGAAGCGGTCATAGTGGCGGTGCCTCGTGGGAAAAAGGGAGCAGGGGCAAAAGGTGGGGCACCCTAAAGGCTTTTCGCGCCTCCGTCAACAGAATGCGTCGGCGGACCCGAGGCCTTGCGGCTTGCGCAGAAGGGCGACGTTTTTCACCGGAATCTCGCACTGCCAGCCCAATCCGCGGGCGAGAAGGCGCAGGGTCGTGGCCCGGAAAAAAACCACATGGGTCCGGTCCCGCCGGTAGTGCCAGTGGGCGAACCGGTGGTCCTCGGTCTGAAAACAGGTCATGAGCGCCAGCCAGCCGCCGGGACGCAGCAGCCAGTCGAACCGGGCGAACTCTTCCGCCGGATGATGACAGTGCTCGAGGACCTCGGAACAGGTGATGAAATCGTACGAGTCGTCGAGCGGGGCACGGTCCGGGAAGAACAACGGGTCGAACACCCGCATCCGGTGACCGGCCTCGACCAGCATCCCGGCCAGGACCGGCTCCGGCCCGCAGCCGTAGTCGAGCCCGCGGGATCCTGGCGCCAACCTTGCCACGAGCGGCGTGCTCAGCCGGGCAAGAAACCGGCGGTAGCCCGGGTCGGCGGGATCGTTCTTGTGGAGGCGGTAGCGCTGATGCTCATCCTCGCGGGATAATCGCTGCGATGGATCGAGAAAGGTGGCCTCGCACACCGCGCAGCGATAGTAGCGCAGGGTGTCGTCGATGACGGCAAAGGCCTGCACCGCTCGAGCGCCGCAGACGATGCAGGGCGGCAAATTTTCCGGACCACAACCTGATGGCACAGCAATTCCTTTGTTCCAGCAAGAGACGCGGTCGGGCGATCCCGACCCGGCCAGCGAAAACACCGGGCACCTGGCGCCCTGTCCCCTACCCTGCCCGCCAGGGACAACCAACGCATATCCACCACCAACTCGGAGGCAACACCCATGAACACCAGCTCACCTTTTTCCGCCCTGCTCCTCGGTGCGTGCATCGCCCTCGGCCTGGCCGCGCTGGGCTATCAACTGGCCGAGGGGGTGGTGCGCTTCCGGGCCATGGAACGGACCGTCTCGGTCAAGGGGCTG
>Ga0265295_1009944_pt1 | contig 10001 bp, 5 predicted proteins | sample Munlansysbiofilm_FD_192503 | JGI IMG/M metagenome (GOLD analysis project Ga0265295, IMG submission 192503) | Leachate microbial communities from a municipal landfill in Southern Ontario, Canada - Methane capture system biofilm | ecosystem: Engineered > Solid waste > Landfill > Unclassified ...
GTCCCTTCGAGTACCAATTGGTGCGCTTCATCTATTCCAAGAAGCGCGAACTCGACATCGAGAAGTAGTTTTTTTCATAGTCTTTGAATGGCGCGACGACCCTTGCGGGGCGGTCGCGCTTTTTTTTGGCGGGGCAGGCGTAAGCGAGGTGTTTGCCGTTTCGGAAAAAGAGGTGTAAACTTGACTTTGCACTGCAAACTCAAGATGGCAATTATTGTGCGCTTTGTTGTTCTTATAATACTGAAATTAAATATTTTTTTCTTCTGGTGATTGTGGCAGGTCTTTTGCTTCGCGCCTGTCGTCAAAACAATTGGCGAGAGAACGCTTCATAATCACTTGAGGAGGAAGAAAAAACATGGCTCAGGAAAGCAACGTAGTCATCGATCACGGCAAAAGCCAGTGGTCAGATTTGTGGAAGAAAGAGGACTTTTTGGCCATCTGGCTCGGGTTTATCATTATTGCCGTCTGCATCCTGGCGTACACAACGTATGGACCCAAGGCGGAATTTGCCGAAAAGATTGCCGCCGCCAACCAGATTCAACAAGCCGAGCTGGCCAAGGCTCCATTCAAGACTATCGCTTGGCACAATGCCCAGGATGCTAAAGGCAAGCTCAAGGGCTCCAGTTCGGCTTTTGGCAAGTTTGCTTCCCATTGGACCAAGACACCGGGTTCCTGGAAGACCAACCCCCTGGATTCCCTGGTCCGGTCCGAAGCCCAGGCCCAGGCGCTCAATGAAAAGGGCATGGCCAAGTACGAAGAAGCCAAGGCAAAGCTTGAAGTGGCTCTGGCCGCCGCCGTATCCGCTGAAGGAGTTGCCGCTGGCGCGTCTTTCCAGGACCAGGGGCTCAATGACGAGGCTTCGGCCAAGATCGCCGAGTGGCGCGCCGCGCACAAGGCCGCCGGAGACGCCAAGAAGAAGGTAGAAAACAAGCCTTACAATTACGTTTTGAGCCTCATAGGTCTGTGCATTTTCATCGCCATCATTTTTGGCGCAGGCATCGCTTTGATGGGCAAGAGCGCGCCGGCATTCCTGCAAGGATTTGCCATTGTCTTTCTTGTCGCCGTGTTGGCCTACGTTCTTGGCGGACAGGCCATTTCCAAGCAGTATGGCTTTGGCGCCGAGGCCTGGGGCGTGCTTTTGGGTATGGTTATCGCCAACACCGTGGGCACCCCAAAATGGGTTCTTCCGGCCTGCGAAGTTGAATTCTTCATCAAAACCGGTCTGGTGCTTTTGGGTGCCGAGGTGCTCTTCAACAAGATCGTGGCCATCGGTACTCCCGGTATCTTCGTGGCCTGGGTGGTCACCCCGGTTGTTCTCGTCTGCACATATATCTTTGGTCAGACTGTACTGAAGATGCCCTCCAAGACCCTGAATATCGTCATCTCCGCCGACATGTCCGTGTGCGGTACCTCCGCCGCCATTGCCACGGCGGCCGCCTGTCGGGCCAAGAAGGAAGAGCTGACCCTGTCCATCGGCCTGTCGCTCGTCTTCACCGCCATCATGATGATAGCCATGCCCGCCTTCATCAAGGCTGTGGGCATCCCGGAAGTTCTGGGCGGCGCCTGGATGGGCGGCACCATCGACTCCACGGGCGCTGTGGCCGCGGCTGGTGCGTTCCTGGGCCAGAAGGCCATGTACGTGGCCGCGACCATCAAGATGATCCAGAACGTCATGATCGGCGTGACCGCCTTTTGCGTGGCCGTATACTGGGTCACCAAGGTCGAGGCCACTGATGCCGGTCACAGTGTCGGCGTGGGCGAAATCTGGCACCGCTTCCCGAAGTTCGTGCTCGGTTTTATCGCCGCGTCCATCATCTTCTCCATTCTGGATCAGAACATGGGCAAGGATCTCGGGGGCGCCATCGTCGATCATGGTATCGTACGTGGTGGCACCAGATTGCTGCGCGGCTGGTTCTTTGCTCTGTCTTTTGCGGCTATCGGACTGTCCACCAACTTCCGTGAGCTGGCCAAGTACTTCAAGGGTGGCAAACCCCTTATTCTGTATGTCTGCGGTCAGAGCTTAAATCTGGTCCTGACCCTGGCCATGGCGTACCTCATGTTCTACGTGGTCTTTCCCGAAATCACGGCCAAGATCTAATTTGTCTGGGAAATTGTGGCCGGGAGGATTTTCCTCCCGGCCTTCAAGGAAGCCAAGTCATGACAGAAAAAAGTTTGTCCGTAAGACTTAAGAATTTTACACTGGTCTTGGGTACGGCCCTGGCGTTTGTCTATCTTTTCCTGCCTCTTTTGACTACTTCTTGCGGCATCTTGAATCGCATGTCCATGTATCTGGACGATAACGGCATCGATCCGACCCGTTATTATTATACAGACGTCGTGCAAGTAAAAGAGAGCGAGGACTACCTGCGCTTCGCCCTGGAAGAAAAATAGCTCAAAGTCGGCCCGCGCTTCATGCGTCAGGCCCGAAAGCTTGCTTTTTTTCGGGTATTGTCTGAATGGCCGATTCGCACCGTTATAAGATGCGGCGGCCTTTTTTTATCCGATTTTTCCGGCAGTCCGGATCGAGGCAAGCAGTCAGCCCACCGCATCCTTTTTCCGATGAGCGCAAGAATCATCCACAGGCGAGCCATGAACCTCCTCAAGCCCTCAAAAATACAGACCAAATTCGTGTCCGGACTTTTGGCGGCTTCCATTGTTCTGGGCGTTATCTTTTCCGTCGGTTTTTACCTGCACATGAAAAACGTTCTGGAAGAAGAGGTCCGGGACAAGGCCATGCTCATCTTCGCCCACGTGGACTCCATTCAGCACTACGTGCGCGACGTGCTTCGCCCGGCCATGTACGAGCGTCTGCCCGCCTCGTTTGTCATCGAGGCCATGTCTTCGTCCTACATCTCCCGCACCATCATGGCTTCGGTCAACGACGACCGCGACGGCACCATTTATCGCCGTGTGGCCATCGACGCCCGCAATCCGGCCTACGAGGCCAACGAGCACGAGCGCGAATTCATCAGCTACTTCCGGGCCAATCCCGAACGTGAGTTGTGGCAGGGCTACAGGACCATGGGTGGGGAAAAATATTTCCTGAAAGTGCGGTCCGTGCGTTTCGAGGACGGGTGCATGTACTGCCACGGCCGGCCCGAGGATGCGCCGTCCGAACTCCTGAGTCTCTACGGGGGGCGGGGCTTTGGCAAACAGGAGGGCTCCATTGCTGGGGTCGATTTCGTCGGCATCTCCGTGCAGAGCAGCGTCGGTCGCGTGCAGCAGACCATTTTGACCTATTTCGCGTTTTTCGCTTTTGGGGCGCTGCTTTTCTTTTCGGCCACGAATTTTCTCTTCCGCGTGCTGGTGGTCAACAACCTGAAGCGACTCAGCAGCGTGTTTCGGCGCAATGTGGCCGACGCCGAAGGCACGGAGCTCCTTCACAAGCTGGAGCAGGGCGACGAGATAGAAGAACTTGTCGATGGCATGGAGCAGATGGGCGATCATCTTTTTGAAGTCCGCCGACAGTTGCAGGATTATGCGGAGAACCTGCGCAAGATGGTCGACGAGCGCACCGAAGCCCTGTCCCACGAGGCGGAAGCCCGGCAGGCCGATGTGCACCTTTTTGTCCGGCTGCTTGAAGACATGCGCCGCAGCGTCTCGCGTTCGGAGCTTTGGGATTTGGCCCTGCCCCAGATCTGCTCCCGGTTCAGGGCGCGCAGCATCGCCTATGTCTGCACCATGTATTCGCGTAATTACTACGTCTGGCCGGAGTCGACAGGTGCCCCCGAACTACCGGACGATCTGGTCGAAGTGCTGACGGGCAGCGCCTGCCTGCAGTCCGGTTCCCGTATTTTCGTGCCCGTGGAGTCGAGTTCCGGCAACGCCGAGGGCATTTTGTGCCTCTACTGGGACACCGAGGCCGAGGCTTCCATGCACGACCAGCGGGTGCTCACCGCCCTGGGGCGACAGCTCGGCACGGCCACGGAGAACCTGACCGCCATCGACAGCCTGCTTCGGCAGATGAACGTGCTCGAAACCATCGTCGAAGGCATCACCGATCCGCTTGCGCTCATGGATGCCAATTGCGGCGTCTTGACGGTGAACCAGGCCGCCCGCCAGCTGACTTCGGAACTGACGGGCGGGAAGCGCACCGACGGGAACATGCTGGCCATATTTTTTGATCCGCGTTCCGAGCAATGCCCCATGCTTGAGGCCATCCGCAGGGGCGTGCCGGACCTGCGCGAAGTGGAACTGCCCGAGGGGCGATCGTTTTCCCTGTCCATGTATCCCGTGCGCAGCGCCGACCGGCAGACGGATCGGGTGGTCGTCTACGTGCGCGAGACAACCATGGAGAAGCGCATGCGCGCCCAGGTCTGGCATTCGGAAAAGATGGCCACCGTGGGCAAGCTGACCGCAGGCCTGGCGCACGAGATCAACAATCCGCTCGGAGTCATTCTCTGCTACGCCGGGCTGTTGCGGCAGACCATCTCCGACCCGCAGCAGGCCGCGGATTTGAACGTCATCGAACGGCATACGCGGCAGGCGCAGCGGGTGCTTCAGGAACTTCTCAACTTCGCGCGGCCCAAGGCCGCCGGGTCCGGCACTGCGGACGCCTGCGCCGTCGCCGTTTCCGTGGCCGAGGTTTTTTCCGTGCAGGCCGCCAAGAAGGGCGCGCGCCTCACCGTGGATCATCCAGCCGCTGCTTTGCCCGTGCGCATGGGCATTGGCGAGCTGGAGCAGGTCGTGAGCAATCTGGTCATCAATGCCCTTGATGCGGTGGGAGAGACAAACGGGGAAATCGTGGTGCGGGTGGCGGCTTTTGAAGGCAAGGTGTCCGTGGCCGTGGAAGACAACGGGCCGGGAGTCGCGGCCGCCGACGCGCCGCATATTTTTGATCCGTTCTATTCGACCAAGGCCATTGGCGCGGGCACGGGCCTGGGACTGGCCGTGGTTTACGGCATGGTCAGGGATGTCGGGGGCGAGATTGCCGTGGAACGTTCCGATTTGGGCGGGGCCAGGTTTGTCGTGTTCCTGCCGGCCGTGGCCCTTGACCGGGAGCAGGATGCGTCGCATCCAGAGGAAAAATGAGCATGGATATCTTGAAAAGGCAGGATGCCGGGCAGGGTGCCCGCGTAGTCATCGTCGATGACGAGGTGGATTTCGCGCGCGGCCTGGCCCGGCTTGTGGAAGGGCATTTTTCCGGTTTGACCGTGGATGCGGTGCACAGCGGCGAGGAAGCGCTGCGCCTCTTGTCCGCCAGTCCGGCGCAGCTCATGATCACGGATTTGCGCATGCCCGAAATGACCGGACTGCAACTTTTGTCCGGGGCCCTTGGCTTGCAGCCGGACCTGAGCATGGTCGTGCTCACGGCCTACGGGACCATCGAGACGGCCGTGGAAGCCTTGCGGGCTGGTGCCTATGATTTTCTGACCAAGCCCATCGAGCCGGAGCAGCTTTTCCGCGTCGTGGAAAAGGGCCTGGAACGCAGCCGCCTGCTCGAAGAGAACCAGCGCCTGCGCCGGATTCTGGCCAGCAAGGAGGCCGGGGGGGAACTGGTGGGCGAAGGCCCGGCCATGCGCCAACTCAAGAGGACCATCGCGGCCGTGGCCCAGTCCGAATACACGGTGCTCATCCGGGGCGAGTCCGGCACGGGCAAGGAGCTGGTGGCCCGCATGGTGCATCATCTCGGCCCCCGGGCCGCCCGGCCCTTTCTTGCGGTGAACTGTCCGTCCATCCCCGAGAACCTGCTCGAAAGCGAGCTGTTCGGCCATGTCAGGGGCGCCTTCACTGGTGCCGACCGCGACCACAAGGGCCTCTTTGCCGCCGCCGACAAGGGAACCATCCATCTCGATGAAATCGGGGATATTTCTCCTGCGGTGCAGACCAAGTTGCTGCGGGTCATGCAGGACGGAGAGGTCCGGCCTGTCGGTTCGAACAAATCCTCGCGGGTGAATGTGCGCGTGGTCGCCTCCACCAACCAGGATCTCGAAGCTCTCATGCAGGCCAAGGCGTTTCGCGAAGACCTGTTCTATCGTCTCAATGTCCTGACCATTGCCATGCCGACCCTGCGGGAAAGGTCCGAAGACATTCCTCTGTTGGCCGGGCATTTTTTCCGCATGGCTTGCCGCGAAATGGGTCTGGCTGAAAAGGAGGTCGATCCGGAGGTCATGCACTGGCTGGCCGCCCAATCCTGGCCCGGCAACGTGCGCGAACTGCAGAATTTCGTGCGCCGATTGACCGTTTTCGCGGCCACGGAGCGGGTGGACATGAATCTCTTGCGCGTGGTTCGCCAGGGCGGCTGCGTGCCAGTGCTCCCGAATGGAGCCATGCGCGGGAGCCAGGCCCCGCTCGGACCATACAAGGTCGCCAAGGCCGAAGCCGTGACCACGTTTACCCAATCCTACGTCAACGAATTGTTGACCCAGACCAAAGGCAACGTCTCGGAAGCCGCCCGCATCTCGGGCCTCTCCCGCGTAGCCCTGCAAAAAATCCTCTCGCGCATGGGTGAAAAGGCGGCGCGATTTCGGGATTGAAATCGATTCGAATCCTTTCCTTATAATTTGCGTTACGCGGCCCATTGTCGCCATGGGTTTGAGACCCGCCGGAACTCCCTCTTCGGCCTCGTAGAGTTGAATCGTTGCGTGCTGGGCGGAAAATTTCTGTCGCGCGTGGGCAACGATTCAACAAACGATGCCTAGTTCGGTCAGACAGCCGACGCGTCTCAAACCCATGGCGACAACGGTCCTTGAGGCTCGCCGGAACGTTTTCTTCGCTCTCGATGAGTTGAAATCATTTGTGCTGAAGGACAATCCAGGGCGTACGTAAAATGATGCCTAGCTCGGTCGGATAGCCGACGAGAGTCAAAAGCCTATGGTGGCAACGGGTCTTGAGGCGCTGCCAGGGTGAATATTGGCGTGAAGGAATACGTCTCTGGCTATTCGACGCGGACGTTTCTGGACACGCGCAGGCCGTGTTTCTTGATCTTGTTCAGGATGGCGGTGTGCGAGAGGCACAAGGTTCGGGCGGCCTGGCGCACGCTTTTGGCCCTGGCCAGGACGCTTTCGAGGATGTCCTTTTCCAGGCGATCCAGCTGCTCCTTGAGGGGTTTGCCCGGTTCGGCGGCCTGGATTTGTCGTGCCTGGCCCGGAATGCGGTCGCCAAGTTCGTGGGCCAGGATCAGGAAGCGTTTGTCGATGCTTTCCGCCGGGCAGAGAATGGCCGCGCGGTCGACCACGTTCTTGAGTTCGCGCACATTCCCCGGCCAGCTGTGGGTGCGCAGTTTGGCCAGGCCTTCGGGCGTGATACTCTTGACGGGCCGTCCCATGCGCGAAGCCAGGGTGAAAAGGAAATGCTCCGCCAGCAGGCCGATGTCGTCCAGGCGCTCCTGCAGGGGCGGGATATGGATGGGCAGCACGTTGATGCGGTAATAGAGATCCTGCCTAAAAGTCCCTTCCTCGACCATTTTCTCCAGATTTCCATTGGTGGCGGTGATGATCCGCGCCCGGATGGGTATTTCCCGCGAGCCCCCGATGCGTCGCACGCAATGGTCCTGCATGACCCGCAGGATCTTGGCCTGGGAGGGCAGCGGCATGTCGCCGATCTCGTCCAGAAAGACCGTGCCTTCCCCTGCGACCTCAAAGAGGCCCGGCTTGCCGTCCCTCAGGCCGCCGGTGAACGCGCCGCTTACGTAGCCGAAGAGTTCGCTTTCCAGCAGCTGTTCGGGCAGGGCCGCGCAGTTGATGGGCACGAAGGGGCCGGACCGGCGGCTTGCCGTGTGCATGGCCCGGGCGAAGAGCTCCTTGCCCGTGCCGGACGCGCCGCGGATGCAGACGATGGAATCCGTGGCCGCGATGAGCTGGGCATAGCCGATGAGGTTGTTGATGTTCTGGTTCTGGCCGACGATGTCCGAAAAGCTGATCTGGGCGGGTTCGGAGATGCTGCGCGCCAGCATGCGGATTTCCTGCATGTCCTTGGCGATTTCCACGGCCCCGATGATGTGCCCTTCGGCGTCGCGGATGGGACGGCAGGTGGCGAAATACTGGAAGCGTCCCGAAGAGGTGACCAGGGTGCGTTTCACGTCGGGGCTTTCCATCCCGGCCAGGCTGTCCAGGATGGCCGTGTCGCCCAGCCCCAACTCGCGCACGTCCATGCCGGTCACGCTGTCCTGGTCCAGATTCAGGATCTGGCAGGCGGCTGCGTTGATGGTCGTGACCCGTCCGCTCGCGTCTACGGCCACGACGCCGTCGGCGATGTTGTCCAGAACCACGCGCAGCCGTCTGGCCTGCTCCTCCTGCGGTAGGGTATCTATGGCCCTGGAGCTGATGAGCCCAGGGATGTCGCTCAGGGCTTGCGGCAGGTCCAGGGGCGCGCTGCCTGACCCGCGGTCTTCGGCTTCCACATAGACATGGGCCAGTTCGTCCACGCGATCCACTTCCATGGCCACGATGTTGAACATGCGGTCAGCGATGCGCCGGGACAGGTCGGCGACAATGCCGACGCGGTCCTGAAAGATAAGATGCAGCTTGATGGCCATGATTCCTCCGGGACGAAAGTTGCCTATCAGGTCGCCCCAAAATGGCAATCTGCTGCGTCAGCGAAAAAATCCAGACCGCTTATCTGCTCAATACACCGCGCGTCCTGGATTTTTTCGCTTCCTTGCATCTCACCATTTTTGAACGACCTGTGAATTTTGTATTTTTCAGCATTCAGTTATCCACGCTGCCAAGGTCGGCATTGGCCTGGGCGCTTACCGTGAAGGTCGAGCTGGCGCTGCGTCCGTGGTTGTCGGTGACGACGACGCGGTGCAGGCCGACTGTCAGGGGTATGAAGCATGGCGTGTCCGGAGGAGTCTCACCCGCATGGCGGCCATCGACGTACCAGTAGTGGACCGTGGCACCCGCTGCTCCGGCGGCGGACAGGGCCAGCCTTTGGTGCTCTCTTGGCGCGTCGGCGCGGAGCAGGTAGGGAGTGTGCGGCGACGGGGACAGGATGATTGGCCCCTCCTCTTGCGGCACGTCGAGGCAATCCGGATCGACGGGGGGCAGTTCGGGCAGGCTCGCGCCCTGGGCGCGGCGGAAGGCCACCAGTTCCGCTGGCCAGACCAAGGCCGTTTTTGTTTCCGATTCGTGAACGAGCAGGCAGTCTCCATGCAGGCGAAGGCCGTTCTTAGGGTTCACGAAAATTTGTCTGTGCATGGAGCAGACCGGCAGCACGGAAACGCCTGCGATGGCCGGGCTGGTCGTGACCGGACACTGCGGGCCGGGACGTTCTCCGCTCATGGCGCAAAGCTTTATGCGTTGCAGCCGGGGCGTGGGGAACGACGGCAATCGGGTCGTTTTGGGGGAGAGCGCCCGGAAAAGATCAAAGAGTAGGGGCCCGGCGTGGCGTGTTCCGGAGATGTTTTCGCACTGCGAGCCATCCGGGTTGCCGACCCAGACCCCGATGGCCAGGTCGCGGCTCAGGCCCACGGCCCAGGCATCGCGGTGGCCAAAAGATGTCCCGGTCTTCCAGGCCACCTTGGGCGCGGCCAAGGTGAATTCCCAGGAGTCGGGCAGGTCGGGCCGTCTGGTCGTGGCCAGGATGTCAAGGACCATGGCAGAGGCTTCCGGCGAGAGGAGTCTGACGCCAGGTTCCTGGGTGGTCAGGGGTTCCGGCAGCGGACGGACAGGCTTGTACGTTCCGGCATCGGCCAGGGCCGCATACAGGTTGGTCAGCTCCAGCAGGCGTACCTCGCAGCCGCCAAGGGCCAAGGACAACCCGTAATGGCTGGCCGGTTTGTCGAGGGTGGAGAGTCCTCCCCGACCGAGCAGTTCGTGAAAGGGGATGATCCCGCAACGGCTGAGCAGGCGCGCGGCCGGAACATTGAGGGATGTGGCCAGGGCGTTGCGTGCGCTGACTAGGCCCTGGAAATTCTGGCCGTAGTTTTCCGGGACGTAGCCTGCGAAATCCGTGGGCACGTCCAGCAGCATGGAACCGGGCACCAGGTGCCCCTGGTCAAAAGCCAGCCCGTACAAAAACGGCTTCAGGGTCGATCCGGGAGAGCGCCGGGACAGGGCGTT
>Ga0265295_1009946_pt1 | contig 10001 bp, 9 predicted proteins | sample Munlansysbiofilm_FD_192503 | JGI IMG/M metagenome (GOLD analysis project Ga0265295, IMG submission 192503) | Leachate microbial communities from a municipal landfill in Southern Ontario, Canada - Methane capture system biofilm | ecosystem: Engineered > Solid waste > Landfill > Unclassified ...
AGGCTAAACATCGCTCGGGAGCAGCAAGATCTTGCCAGGTACAAAATCAGGCCGCTTTTGCAACCAAGATTTAATTCGCGCGCTATAAGATATCTGCCCGATAACCTCGTGAATAGTGCTAAATATTTAGCAAAAAATACTGGGCTAGATCCCCTAGGAATATGTTTAGCAATCCTTGGGTCCGTTTCAATCGCAACTTGGGGCCGTGTTTCGATAACATTGACTCCAGAATGGTCGGAACCCGCCGTCGACATGCAACTTCATGTTTCGGGCTCCGGAACTAGAAAATCATCACTTGCGTCATTTTTGCGCATGCCTTTTGATCAATACTGCGCTCAAGCAAATGATGGTGCTGAAGTTCGTATACGACATCAAAAAAGAGAGCTGACTTTGTTGAAGAAGGCCGCAGAGAAGCGTGCCCACCAAAAAATTGTAACTGTCTTAAACGGTGAAAAGGAATAGTTATGAGCTCGACTATAGATCAAGATGTTGAACTCATACGTGAGGCAGTCAATGAGTCATTAGAATTTGAAAAAAAACTTCTTCAAGACGTTGAAGAAAGTATTCTTCCCCCGGTTCAGTTGCTGGTGGATAAGGCAACACCATTTCAACTTGCAGTCACAATGCAAGCTCAGGGCGAGTGCCAGGGAAGTATAACCGCTGAAGGCAGTATGATTAAGAGCAATCTTATCAGCTCGTCGGACGCCGTTAACTTATTCCTTCGAGGGCACACTCAAGAACCCTTTGTTTACGAAAATGCTCGGCAACCAATCGATTTGGCACATCCGGCACTGCCCATGGTTAATTTGGTCCAGCCTACAATTGCCAGCAAGTTTTATTGCAATGAAAACTTGAACGAAGTCGGGGTAACAGCACGGTTTGTGCCATTTTTTCATGGAGGATCTTTGTAATGGGCGCAATCAATTTGGCCACTGATGACTACAATCGAAAAATCACTAAGTTGCTGGGATTATTCCATACACAAGATAAAAATGCTCAACGGTTTCAGGTTGGTGTCACACCTGAAGCTCTACAGCTTATCAAGCGATTTGAGGACGACATTCGTTGGGATATCCTTCCAAAAATGCCAGAAGCAGCTCGCCCATGCTTGTTAAAAGCACATGGGCAAGCAGTGCGGTTTGCTTGGGACATTCATGCATGGAGCCATGACGACCCTCATCTACATCTAATTACTGAAGCCGAAATGCAGCTGGGGATTGATCTTGTTCGCGCGTCCTTTCAGCATATTCGGTATGCTTATGACCCCTGTGGACTGACAGCATTTAGTACTGCCCAAAAGATTCTTCAGAGCCTTAAAAATATCGTGGATAGCTGGGAGCAGGATAAAATCCTTGATGATGGCATAGATTCGACAACTATCCAGCAGCGCATTGGTGTTAAATCTAAGGAGGTCAATAACGCCTTGCAGCTTCTTGATGAGCATAATTACCTAGCTGTCTACGATGATGCAACTAATAACCTTAAGATTGCGTTGCACCCTGATTTCTTCGCTTATGCCTAAGCTCAGAAAAAGACAGAAAATCCCGATTTGAGCATCAAAAAAGCGTCTAGGATGGCCTTCTAGACGCTTTTTCTGTCTTCCTTCAGGGCAAAATGGGAGTTTTCTTGTCTTATCTTGATAATTCCATCATATTTACAAACTCCCTGTAACTTAGATCTGCTGCATAAGGTTATAATCATTTTTATTTTGAGAATGATATGTAAAGTTAATTCCCTCAAATTAATACTTTGAAAAGTGGGCATTTTGCCTAGGGTTATTTTATTTATCTACAGGATTTTCCTGTGCATAATTTAAAGGTATGATTGTAGTACTTATATAAGAATTATTAATAGCAAACCTATTAACGCTGTCAGTACAACAATATTTGCGACAATAAGATTTGTAACAAGCATTTATAATCTAAATAAATGATATATTTTTCAAATTATACAGAGTGTCACAATTAAATATAAATCAAATTAATCACACAACTATAAATGGAGAATGCAAATGAACAGCATCAATTTTTCACAGATGATTAAAGATTACGATCCAATCAAGTACAGCGATTCTATTACACGAAAACTATTCGGACAGCTTGAAGAATACACTAAGACATTTAGCAAAACCATGGTTGTTCGTTTTGATGTCACTTACCCAAAAACTTACATTGGAGTTGAAGATAACAGCGATATGTCAGCTCTCATGAAGCTGCTTATTCAACAGTGTTCACGAAATGGAGTATCTCCAGCGTATTTTTTTGTAAGAGAGCAATCCATTAGAAGTGACAATCAACACTATCACTGCATGTTATTGCTCGATGGCAACAAGACTCGTAGATACTATCCCTACATTGAGTTGGCAGAAAAGATCTGGGGCAGGATACTTGGTGTAAACCCTAAAGGGCTGATCCACTATTGTGACAGAGATCCTGATGGCAACAGACAAGCCAATGGCATCATCCTGCGCAGTGATGACCCCTACTACGAAGACAAGATTGATACCGTTGTACGGCAAGCTATGTACATGGCTAAAGTCCACACCAAAGGCTTTTACAACGATGGATTCAGAGACTTTGGCATGACCAGAATCAGCAGCATCCCTCTGCTCAGGAAAAAGTTCAGAGGCAACTAGATGTTCTGAGCAGGGAATTCACCATCTCCCCACATGCTATCCGCGGTTGTTTAGCAAAAATTCTGCTCTGAGCTATAAGGTTTCATTAACGACGCAATGTTGTTGAACGCACGGGAACGCGCCCATATCACATGCAGAAAACCAGCGTTGTTGATTTCATAGCAGGGATAGAGTAACAAATTTAGTATTACGTAAATGCAATTATGCAAAAAGCTCAAGCTGGTACAAACATATGCCGGAGTATGCATGTTCTTGAACGACCAGGAAACGGCTACGGACCTTCTCCACTATGAGGCGATTGCTCAAACCATTGTTAGTTTGATCCTCAATACACCTAAGGCTCCGATGACCATTGGCGTACATGGTGATTGGGGGGCTGGTAAGTCGAGCGTTCTCAAAATGATTGAGGGCGAATTGGCTGGGGAAGATCGCGTCTTATGCCTCTGGTTCAATGGTTGGGCGTTTGAGGGCTTCGAAGATGCGAAAATCGTTGTCATTGAAACGATTGTCGAAGAGCTCCGGCGGGCTCGTCCAACCTCATCCAAAGTCGCTGAGGCTGCAAAAAAGGTGCTAAAGCGGATTGATTGGCTTAAGCTCGTCCAAAAGGCTGGAGGGTATGCATTTACAGTTGCCACAGGCATTCCCACGTTTGGTCAGATGAATGATTTTTGTGACTTTGTCACTTCTTTTGCATCTAAAGTGCAGGCAGGCGTCTCTGCGAGTGATTTTGAAGAAGCAGCTAAAAAAGCTAGCGAATTCATTAAAGAAACTCCAAGTGACAGTGGCAACCTCTCCGAGCACATTCACGCCTTTCGTAATGATTTCAAAATTCTCCTCGAATCAGCAGACATTGACCAGCTTGTAGTCATTGTGGATGACCTTGACCGCTGCCTTCCCAAGACAGCTATCGCAACTCTTGAAGCAATCCGCATGTTCCTCTTTGTCGATCACACTGCATTCATCATCGGTGCAGACGAAATGATGATAGAATACGCTGTCCGTGAGCATTTCCCAGACTTGCCGCCAAGTTCCGGCCCTGTCAGCTACGCTAGAAATTACCTCGAAAAATTGATCCAAGTACCATTTCGTATACCAGCCCTAGGGGCAGCTGAGACACGGATCTATGTGGCGCTCCTGATTGCCGAGAGTGTTTTGGGGCCAACAGATGTACGTTTTGTCCGACTTCTTAGTGCCGCGCGTGAGAATATGAAGAAGCCATGGACAAGCCGAGGTCTTGACCAGCGGGCTGTTGAGGCTGCGCTGCAGGGTGATGTACCGCAAGAAATAGCGCTTGCTCTGACGATGAGCGCGCATGTCACGAACATTTTGAGTGAAGGAACTCGAGGTAATCCCCGCCAGATTAAGCGCTTCCTCAATTCAATGATGCTTCGGCAGGCAATAGCCGACGCCCGTGGTTTTGGTGCGGAGATTAAAAGGCCTGTTTTGGCGAAAATTATGCTTGCGGAACGCTTCAAACCCGAATTTTATGAGCAAATTGCTCGCTTGGCTGCAAATCATCCCGAGGGTAAGCCAGAGGCTATGCGCGCGCTAGAGACGCATGTACTGCCTGTCCGTTCATCAGAAAAGGGTGAGAGCCGCAAGTCTGTTGGGAAAAGAGATTACAAGGCGGCGAATCCTGCCCCACCACTCCCGCCCGAGGTAGTTGAATGGGAGAAAAGTGATTGGGTGAGAGGGTGGGCGATGATCGACCCTCCTCTTTGGGATGTTGACCTTCGCCCATATGTCTTTGTTACGCGGGACAAGCGCACTTCGCTTGGTGGTTTCGTGACGAACAGTCACTTGGAGCAACTGGTTGATGTGTTAATGGGCTCTCAGATGGCCGTAAGCGGAGCCGCCCAGGAAGTGGAAAAACTCACTGGCCCCGATCAAGAAGAAGTGTTCGAAGCTGTCAGGGGCCGAATTCTCCAAGAAGATAATTTCAAAACGAAACCCAAAGGAGTCGATGGTCTTGTGCTATTAGTGAAAAAGCACCCGGTGCTTCAGCGACGTCTTCTTACGTTCATTAGGGAACTGCCGACGGAAAAATCTGGGGCTTGGGCAGCGGCCAGTTGGGGGAGTTGTATCTCAGATCCCGCTACCCTTACTGAATATTATTCAATTTTAGAGGGATGGAGTGGTTTAGACGATAACAAGGCGCTTCAAAAATCTGCGCAAGGGATACTGAAGCTTGTGGTGGGGAGGTAAGCAATGGGCACATCGAAATGCTACGGAGGGCCATCGAATGGGCTTGTCCCTCCCTTTGTTGATGACCCTCAGCCGCCCCTGGCACCTCAACGCCCAACTGAACATCCTAGTCTTTCAGGCGACCCAGTGCTGCCGGTATCTTATCCAACGCCAGCTCAAATTCCAAACACGAAACCACAAATTCCGCCCCCCCTCCCTGATGCTGATGGAACTGGTAAACTGCGAGGGTCACGCAGTACTTTTTCGCGCTATTGCCGATCGGGTGATCGAGCGATGCTCGGGCGAGCTCTCTCAAACTATGTGCGTAAAGGGACTGGCGGGGCTCGAAATGCAGCCCATCGAATGTCTTCACCCCGCGCAACCGCCCGGGCCATGCTTCAGGTCATCCGTGATTTCGAACGTAATGGAGCAGCGGAAACACTGCGCCAACTTAATATTCCTGAGCTCATCGGGCGTCCTGCGGTGGATACATTCATCGCAATTTTTGAGATTCTTTGCCCCCCAGGTGGCACTATTGACCAATCCATCACGCGTGAAGCCATGCAGGAATCCATCGGCGATATGGCCGAGGCTGGCGTGGGGGGGATTGACGCCATAACCTCGGAACAGCTGAAGGACTTTTTCCTTAATTTTGTTGCCAGATCTATTGAGGGGCGCGTCATGGCCGACATCGGAGGTCGTGCGATTTCGCTTCCCGAGGATGTCTCGGCTGTGGAGTATGCACAAGAGCAACTTCATGACTTTGTTTCTGGTGCAACGCGAGGGATGCTGTCGGGACGTCTTGACTCCCTAGAGCATTTGTCGGATCGAGACATCGCGGCTGTTGTTGATGAAATATATGAAACGGCGTTCGAACTTGTCGCCGCCGCAGGGGAGGCGCAGAGATGAGGCATCACAATATCATTGTCCGGCTCGGGCCGAGTGATACAGAAATAATTGAGATGTCAAATCCTAATACGTGCACGACGGATATCCAATTTATCGCGAACTCTGGCCTGTGTTTTGGACTAAGCAACGTGTTACGCCAACTCCGAGAGTTGGGGTTGCGACCTTCAGAAACATCCGTAGATTTGGTACTGCTCGCTGCCGCGATCACCGCGGCTGACACCCGTATCTCACGGTCGGCTGATGCACAGGATGCATGGACGAGAAAGATTGATATTCATGTGCCCGTCCAAGATCCAGAGCGATGGATTACTCAAGGGCCTCTCATCAACAAGATGTTGAGGTTTCTGACAGGAGACCAGTGGAATATTCACTTTCGTCCCCGTCCCCCTGAAGTTGGCACGCTGGCAGATCCCCCAAGCATACTCCCCTTAGCAACTCCCACCTCGGTCTGTCTATTTTCTGGAGGGCTAGATAGTTTCATAGGTGCAATTGACCTTATTGCCGCAGGGCAAAACCCCATACTGGTAAGCCACTATGGAGACAACCTTACGCCTGGATATCAGGACCATTGTGCACATGTCTTAAAACAACATTACCAAAGTAAAACAATACATCGTATCCAAGCTAGGGTTGTCTTTCCGACTAACACCATCGCAGCCGGATTTGTAGAAAATTCACAGCGGGGTCGTTCTTTTCTGTTTTTTGCCCTAGCTTCGCTGACCGCGGATGCTATCGGTAGTGACATGACCGTGTACGTGCCCGAAAATGGTCTAATTTCACTCAATGTACCTCTAGACCGCCTTCGCCTCGGTGCCCTTAGCACCCGAACAACACATCCCTATTACATGGCTCGGTTTGACGAACTCCTGAATGGACTTGGTCTTCAAATTCGCCTTGTGAACCCTTATGCGTTTCTAACTAAGGGGCAGATGGCCAAAGCCTGTGCGGACCTCCCGTTCCTTCAACGAGAAGCCAAGTATACCATGTCTTGCTCCTCGCCAGGAGGTCGCCGTTATGACCCGGATCCCGGGCAGCGCGATCCAAAACACTGTGGGCGCTGTGTACCTTGTTTGATCCGCCGTGCAGCAATCCTTGAAGCTTGGGGAGTTGACGACACCCCGTACCGTATCCCCGACTTGAGGGGGAAAATTCTTAATACTAACATGGCGGAGGGGGAACATGTGCGATCCTTCCAATTTCTATTGTCCAGACTCATTCGGAAGCCGAGTAGGGCCAGGCTGGACATTCTTCGTCCTGGCCCCTTAACGGATCACCTAGACGAACTTGCTTCTTACGAGGCTGTCTACCTTGCAGGAATGCAGGAGGTTGGCCGATTGTTGGAAGGTGTTGTTGCGAGGCCGTTGTGAACGAACGAGACAGTCAGAAAGCCTACTGGGTTGACTTTCACTGCCACCTCGACCTTTACCAAGACCATGCAGAGTTAATTGCTGAATGTGATCGAGAAGAAGTGTCCACGCTTGCAGTCACAACCACACCGAAAGCATGGCCACGGAACTGTGAATTGACAGCTCATGCCACACATGTTCGTGTCGCATTGGGCCTTCACCCGCAGCTCGTTGCCGAACGGGCAAGCGAGGTGGCTCTATTTGAGCAGTATCTGGCAAATGCGCGTTACGTGGGAGAAATCGGGCTTGACGCTGGTCCTCGATTCTATCGCAGCTTGCCCGACCAAGAGCGTATTTTTGAGAGAATTCTTCGTGCTTGTGCAGAACAGGGCGGAAAAATTCTCTCCGTGCACAGCACTCGAGCTGTCGGAAAAGTGCTCACCCATATTGAAAGAATACTGCCTCCAAGCAGGGGGCGAGTCGTTCTACATTGGTTCACCGGCTCTATTTCTGAAGCTAGACGAGCTGCCGCTTTAGGTTGTTATTTTTCAATCAACAAGGAAATGCTCAATTCACCGAAGCATAGCCAACTCATAGCTAAACTGCCAGATGATCGCCTGCTTACCGAGACAGATGGGCCATTCGTCCTCAGTCAAGGGAAGCCAATTCGTCCTCGTGATATCGCCAACACCGTTTCGCAACTTGCCAGATGTCGTGATACCACTGAGGAAGGAATGAGGAAGTCTATCCTTGGCAACCTTCGCACGTTACTCACTAGCAATATTAATTGAGCCCGCAGTGTTGCGGAGAAAATTTAAGGAATGATGTAGCATGCTTCATCCATTGCAACGAAATCCTATCAGTGAAACCATCATAACTGTGTTTATATTAGTCCTGCTATTTCCTTCAATATCTGCGGCTAACGGGAATACAACCAATGATAGCTTTGCCCAGGCTAAAAGAATGCTCTCACAGGTGTACGCTGATCACAGGGTCACTTTTTATTGCGGTGCCTCGTACGATGAACATGGAAATGTTAGCTTGCCAGAAGGATTCATCACGCCCAAGCATGAAAAGCGCGCTGCCAAAATAGAATGGGAACATTCACTCCCAGCTGAAAATTTTGGACAAACTTTTGAAGAGTGGCGAACAGGGGCACCAGAATGCATTCATGAGGGAAAGCCATTCAAGGGCCGAAAATGCGCAGAAAAAACTAATATTGAGTACCGCTATATGCAAGCTGACATGTATAATCTCTTTCCTGCGATCGGGGCAGTCAATGCTCTCCGGTCGAATTTTAACTATGCCGTTTTGCCTGGCGAAGCATCAACCTTTGGTGTTTGTGAAATGAAAATTAGCGACCGAAAGGCAGAGCCCCCAGTCAGTTCTCGTGGGCAAATTGCACGCACTTACCGTTACATGCAGGATGCCTATGGACCGCGATATCACATGAGCCATCAGCAAGAACAATTGATGGAAGCTTGGGATCGTCAATACCCTGTCGATAGCTGGGAATGTACGCGAGCGAGACGGATTGAAGCATTGCAGGGCAATGAGAATAAATATGTGAAAGCTGCATGCCAGCAAGTAGGGCTATGGTAACTTTTTTTATGAAACTTGAATTCTGAACCGTATGAGTGAATATGGATGCAGTAATTTTATTAGTTGATTATGAAATCCCATGCAGCAATGCGCTGCATGGGATTTCATTTTTATGGTCACATGATATTTTGCAGTGACCATTTCAGATACTGTTGCCAGAAAGCCAATGCAAATTCCATGGTATTGATGTCGTCTATTTATCCAGTGTGTAGCTGTAATTAAAGTTAACTCCTGCGCCGCACCCTTGACTTATTCCACCGGTTGCATACACGAGTTCGGCCCCAGCGCGCGTGAACAGTAAATAGAAATTGGGAAAATCATCATGGGCAAGGGTTGTCCAGTCATACGTGTTGATGATTCCTTTCCCTGTGAACTCACAGGAGTGCCCCAGTCCATTATCAGCATTGCCTTCTACCGTAATTGACGCATATCCAGCTTCATTTATGCGAACGGTAAAAGTGGCATTTGGGCTTGTGTACACACCAGCTTTCGGGGGCATGCGCACAATTTGAAGCAAGGCGTTTGTACGATCCTGCATCGCCCTAATAAAAGCAGCTTTTTGGGGCATGGATGATGCAAGCATGCGTGCAGCTTCGTCCCGCCCACTGGCAGTCCACTTCCTCTGTTCCTGCAGGAGCTTCTTGTATTGGTCTTCACTGACGTTCAGCTTAACCTGCTTCCATGTGGCGTTGAGAAGGGCATCTGCCAAGGCATAGCTTTCATCTGCCAGAAACTCTTCGTGCATGGCGTCAGTCAGTTTAAGTGTGTGTGCCTCCCCGACCTGAGCTTGTGTGACTGCAGATAAGGAAGTCATAAGTGGTAATGTCAATAAAACTGCAAGCAGCACTACAAGTACATATATTTTTTTCATTCGCCTTCTCTCAAATAGTGAGGATTTGTTGCGGTATTCAACACAAGCAGATGAAATAAAGCCCCGCCTATTCGAAGGCGGGGCTTTATTTTTCTAATCGACAATCCAGCGGGCTATCCCCGATCCACATGACCCGCCGACTACAATGCCGACAAGTTGAGGGACGATGAACCAAAAAAAGCGCTCTTTAAGAATGCCTAAAATGCCCCCAGATGTGATGATGAAATTGGGCATGGCAAGTTGGCGAACATAATCACCGAGGATTCCGCCGATATAGCCGAGTGGTACTGCTAGGATAAAGACAAGGCAGCGACTGAAAAATCCATACTCAACGGGTGGTCTGCTTCCTTCACCTACAAATACCGCATAAAGAAATGCCATACCAACAGCCAGCACCCCGTAAAGAATGTTCATGGGGTTTTGGGCTGTAGCCTGCTCATCTGACATGTTATCC
>Ga0265295_1009947_pt1 | contig 9998 bp, 7 predicted proteins | sample Munlansysbiofilm_FD_192503 | JGI IMG/M metagenome (GOLD analysis project Ga0265295, IMG submission 192503) | Leachate microbial communities from a municipal landfill in Southern Ontario, Canada - Methane capture system biofilm | ecosystem: Engineered > Solid waste > Landfill > Unclassified ...
TGTTACGGATCGAATGATGTTCAAGAAGGCGTTGCCATCATGCATCACGAAGGGGTTCATGTTTCCATCACCGGAAACTCCACCAACCCAACCCGTTTCCAACACCCTGTTGCTGGTACCTATAAAAAGGAAGCCCTGGAACAAGGCAAAAAATATTTCTCCGTTGCCTCCGGCGGCGGTACCGGCCGAACCCTTCATCCGGACAATATGGGCTCAGGCCCAGCTTCCTACGGGATGACCGACACCATGGGCCGAATGCACTCCGACGCTCAATTTGCCGGTTCTTCATCTGTTCCTGCCCATGTTGAAATGATGGGACTGATCGGAATGGGTAATAACCCAATGGTTGGCGCGACGGTTTCGGTTGCGGTGGCGATTGAGGAAGCAAGTAAGTAGAGGTCAACATAAAAACTGAATTATTTCAGATCCAAACCTTGATTATTCAAATTTTGATGGTATAATGACATTAACAGAGTTGCCCGAGACGTTTTACGTCCTGTCGGGGACCAGGGCCGGCGTTTATGCTGGCCCTTTTTATTTGGAGGAAATGTATGGGCTTAAAACCACCATTAAGTTATACCGATCAAATTGAGCGATTAAAGAAAAACGGCGTTGAAATTCCAGATCATGAAACTGCCTTGTCCATTTTAAGCGAAGCAAATTACTATCGCTTATCCGGTTATGCCCTTCAATTTAGAATCGACCCCCAAAAGAGCCGCTATCAGACCGGTACCAGCTTTGAGAAAATCCACAACCTATATTTGTTTGACACTGAATTGCGAAATCTCTTAAAATATTATCTTGAAAAAATCGAAATTCTCTGTCGCACCCGCATAGCCTATGGCTTTTCCTTGAATAAATGTCAGTTGCCACCCCACGATGGTCATTATGAAGACCGAAATTTTTATAATAAAGCAGGCCATAAAAAAATAATCGAAAGTCTCCACCGTGAAGAAAACTACAACAAGGATTCACTGATCGTCAAACATCACCGTGAGAAATGCGAAAATAAAATGCCTCTATGGGTGTGTGTGGAGATCATGTCCTTTTCCAAGCTGTCAAAACTATATCATGCTATGTATATCAATGACAAAGAATCCATTGCCGCATCATTACCGACACGGCATGATATTTTATCCAATCATTTGCATTGTTTATCGAATCTCCGTAATAAATGCGCTCATGGTGCCCGTCTCTATAATTCGATCTACAATCCCCCGCCAAAACTGGGGATCGCTACGCTTAGGAAATACCCAGATTTAAAGAGCGATTCTTTTCTCGCCTATCTGATCGTCATCATCCGACGCCTGTCGCAAAATGATGATAAGAAAACCTTGGTTGATTCTTTTTTAGATTTAGTCGACAAATACCATATTTATCTGGATCTCGATTTTCTTGGTTGCCCGGTTAATAATGAAATGATCTTGCATGGTGAAATAAATTAGCCGAAAAGACACCTAAACCAATGCCTTGGGGTGGGTGTGGAATGAGGCACCATGGGCGAACGGTATTGATCGTTACAGTGATGGCGGTCTGGGTGTAATCGGCTGTCCGGCGGAGTCCAGGCGGCTCGAGGCCATCGTGGAACCAAAAGCAGATAAGCCGCTCGCTCTGGCTGGCACGCATGGAGATAACGGCGCAGGACACATTGGGGACGGTTTTTTTATGCTGTTTCTCTAGTCATAATTTCGCAGTAACTCACTAAAGCAAATTCGAATTATCTCATCGACAAACCATTATCCCAACAGCACAAAAGAACCGTCCCCTTGTGTGCACTTGTGTGCACGCCAGTATTATATATCTTGATCATTTTTTTCAATAGTAATCGATCGTTCCACATCATCCAATCCCAAGATAGATTACACCGATCCAAACCCTTCAACTTGATGTGATGAATACCCCTGGTAGCTTTTTTTCAAACTAACCTTGCCATTTTCGATTTCAGATTCTGTTGTTTTTACATGGATAGCACAGACTGTCGAATATGACAGCCAAAACGACCGCATGTCATGTTCGCCTTTCAGTTTTGAAATAGGATTTCACATATTGATTTTTTATCTGCTCCAATTGATAACAGTTGCTAAATTAAAATAGCCATAATTTACTCGTGACAATAATGGCTGGTCATGCTATACTCAAAATAATTAAAATCTTGAAAAAATTTAAAGGAGTAATGACTTATGAAAATTAGTATGGATAAAGCGATTGTTGAATTCATTCCGGAAAACCCTATTGAAACATCTGAGCTTGAGGCTTTATGGATAAAAATGGGGAACTGCATTGGTAACGATAAAAAATTATCTCCGATCGGTGTTTATATGCCTACAGAAAAAAATGTGGCGCGTTTTCACATTGGCGGTTTAACAGAGGCTGAAGCCAAAGAAAACCCTGAATTACGGGCACCTTTTGATACCCGTGTTTATTGTAAGACATGTAATAAGATGCAAACGGTCAAAAAAGGCGAGTTGATTCCATTTTGCTGTAGCAAGCCAATGGAAGTAATGGACTGATTTAATTGAATAACTGAACCTTAATACAATTATAAGTTGGTGTCGGGCACTGTTCCTTATTCAAAAAATTAAAAAAGGCCGGGATTTCCTGACCTTTGACTTTACTCTAAACCCAGTTTTAATAACTTGGGTTTATTTTTATAACGATCCTGGTTAAAACAACTTCATGCCTCAGAACGTTGATACCGGTTTTCCAATTCATCAAAATCGTAGCGGTCATTGTTCTGAACATTTTTCCCACCATCCATCAGCCTTTTGGCCTCACAATATTTTGAAACCATTTAAACCCAAACAGTGCCCCCATCGCTACGCAAGGCACCAGCAGTAACAACCCCAACCAATTGTTATTGCCAATAATCAGGATCATCATAATCTGAAATGACACCACCGCCGAACAAGCTAGGATTGCCATGATATTGGCTTGTCGGCCTCCTTGAGCGGTTTGATAAAGGGCTTTAAAGGCTGGCAACGAGTGCAAAATCGCCAAGACAAAAAATTCCGCTGCCGGTAAAACAATGAGGTCACCACTATTCGATTGATAAACAAATTGCAACAGCTTCGAAACTGCTGAAAGCAGCACGCCAATGGCAAGAAATATGATATTTTTTCTGTCTTTCATCGTTTCTGATCCCTCATTTTTCATTTTTAACAACCGGGGCCTTTTTTATTTAGGCCTCTTCATGATACGGCGACTTTCATTCCTCATATCCCCAAGACATGGTCTTGTTACTTCGCTTCGTCTTTTCACTCATCTGACGGTTTATCTCGCTTCCCATTAGAGTTGACTAATTATTTAATCAAAACGAATCAGCATGGTCTTGATCGCTGCTACAACAATGGCTGATGATATCAGCAAAATGTCAATCCCCATCGGCAATCGAAAAATAGAACTGATTAAAAGGTAAACGCAACAAAGCAGGGTTGTTTTTAAAAACACGCTTAAACGGGCAGCTGCGTAAGCCTTTCTTCTTTGACTGCCTGCTGCTTTTGCTTCCGCAAAGCTGATACCGCCATTATAATCCCGTTCAATCTGATCCTCGATCAAAGCTTTAGATGTCGCGCTGGTAGCCTTCGATCAATAATCTTAACCCAGCATAAACATGGAAAAAGCATCTCCAAGCGGGAATTCGTTGATCTTGTAATGGGTATTATTTCGATCGCAAATAGACTTTATTGGCCTCCATCCATATATCTTTTTATGCCCATTAATGTTATAATAAAGCCATTCTACTTAACTACTTCTGTTCATGCTGTTAACTTTATTTGGCAAAGGAGAAAATCAGATGATTAGCAATCAGGGTCCTATATTTTTGCCGCCACATCTATGGCAAGCCGAAAAACACATAACACCGAAACGAGGTGATTTCGATGAGTTCATTTGACAAGGTTAATTCTGGTCTGCCAGGATTGGATCACGCCCTCGATCATATCCGGATCGGTGATAATGTGGTCTGGCAGATATCAGATATGAAGGACTACCGCTTTCTGGCGCAGGCCTTTGTCCGACAGGGGCTGGCCGAAAAGCGTACGGTCGTTTATTTCCGTTTTGCCGAGCACGATCCGATTCTGCTTCAGGACGCCGGTGTTGAATGGATTCACCTTGACGTGGAAGCGGGTTTTGAAAATTTTACGCTGTGGGTCCATGAAGTCATCACCAAAAAAGGACGCGAGGCCCTCTACGTCTTTGACTCACTGTCTGAGCTCCAAACCGTTTGGGCCACCGATTTGATGATGAGCAATTTTTTTCAAGTCACCTGTCCTTATCTGTTTGAGCTGGACACCGTCGCTTATTTTGCCCTGCTGCGCAATCGACATTCTTATGACTCCATCGCCAAGATCCGCGAAACCACCCAATTGTTTCTCGATGTTTATAGTTGCGATGAGGATTGTTTCGTTCATCCGTTGAAGGTGTACAATCGATACAGCCGCACGATGTTTTTACCACACCTTTTCAAAGATCCCCAGGGCAGTCGGCTCGAACCGCTAGTTGACGGGATCAGTGCCAGTAAGTTCTATTCTTTAGTGGCTGACAATTTTGAGGGGCAAACAGAAAAGAGTCTCGACAACTGGGATAATTTTTTTATTCAGACCCGTACCGAGCTTCACGGAGGAATCGGTAATCGGGCCAAAATCCTCAACAAATTCTGTAAAATGTTTGTTGGCAAGGATCCCCAGATCGTTGAGCTGGTGAAACAGGAGGTCCAAATCGAGGATTTTTTTGTTCTCAAGGAGCGCATGATCGGAACCGGGTCGATCGGCGGTAAAGCCGTCGGGATGCTGCTGGCCCGTAAAATTGTCACCAATCATCTCCCCGAGATGCAGAACCGAATGGAGCCGCATGATTCCTTTTATATTGGTTCTGATGTGTTTTATACCTATCTTGTCGAAAATGGCTGGTGGAAACTACGGTTGGCGCAACGCACCGAAGAAGGCTATTTTTCGGCTGCCCGTGAGTTGAAGCAAAACATGCTAGAGGGTAGTTTTCTTCAAAGTATTCGCGAACAGTTTCGGCGAATTCTCGAATACTACGGCCAAAATCCAATTATTCTGCGTTCCAGTAGTCTTCTTGAAGACAGTTTCGGTAATGCTTTTGCAGGAAAATATGAATCAATGTTTTGTGCCAACACCGGCAATCTCGAAGAACGGCTGACAGCCTTTGAATATGCCGTCAAACGTGTTTATGCCAGCAGTATGGATGAATCGGCCCTGGTCTATCGCAAGCAGCGGGGTATGGATAACATGGATGAGCAGATGGCAATTCTTGTCCAGCGGGTTTCCGGTTCCCGTTTTGACGATCTGTTTATGCCCGTTTTCGGTGGGGTTGGGCATTCCCACAATGCCTACGTCTGGCATCCCGACATCGATCCAGCAGCGGGGATGATTCGTGTCGTCATGGGCTTGGGAACCCGGGCTGTCAACCGCACCGACGGCGATTATCCCCGGGTCGCGTCCCTGAGCAATCCCCTGATGAGGACCGTCCTGACTCCCGAGGAAAGGTTCAAGTATTCTCAGCATTATATTGATGTGATGCACCTGAGCGGAGCCTGCCTCATTCAAATCGGGGAAGCCTGTCAGGAAGAAGAAGGATTGTTTACAATCGATATCGAAACCCTGTGTGAAAAATTGCCGGCCTGGATGCGCAACACGTTGATGGAACGGGATTATGAGGCCGAGGCCCGACGACGCGAATTGGGATTATCCCATCAACCGGTTTATGCCATTACCGGTGATAAATTACTCAAACGACGCGACGTGATCAATGATCTGAAAATAATCATGGCGACCCTGCAACAGGTTTACAATTATCCGGTCGATATCGAATTTACCATGAATTTCTCGGAATCCGGTGAGTATGTAATCAATCTGCTGCAATGCCGACCCTTGCAAATTAAGGGGATTGGGCAGCAAATTACAATGCCCAAGGCCGTTTCTCCGGAGCGGGTGTTTTTCGAACTCAACAGCGGCACCATGGGCGGGCCGCTGTCGCAGAAAATTGACTGCATTGTCCAAATCGACACCACTTCCTATTACCGGGCTTTATTGCAAACAAAGTTTGCTGTTGCAAGAGCCATTGGCGAGATCAATCGCTGGGCGCGGAAACAGCAGCTCGATGTGATGTTGATCGGTCCCGGTCGTTGGGGGACCAGCTCTCCGGAACTGGGAATTCCCGTTCATTTTGCAGAAATCAGCGATATCCGGGTGCTCTGTGAGGTTCCCTATGAAAACCTCGAAGTCATCCCGGAATTGTCTTATGGGACCCATTTCTTTCAGGATCTGGTCGAAACCGATATTTTCTATGCTGCCATTATTCCCGATCGCGACGGTAATCTCTACCGCCCGGAACTCCTAGAGACGATGCCCAGTCTGTCTCCGGAAATCTTCGGGGAGGATCAGACGCTGAAGGAAATTATCCGTGTTGTTGATGCTCGCGATCAACAAATCACCCTGCTTTCGGATATTGTCTCAGGCAAAACACTTTGTCTGAAAATGTGAACAAACAATCACTCCATGGTACGGTTGTCCGGTGCTCAATTTGAAATGATGCGGGACGTTTATCATCCTCACCACCTTCGTTCCAGTTTGTTTGTAATTGTAACACCTGGTAATATGGAAAACGATTATTATTTTGCCGCTGCGACCTGGACACTTTAAGCCATCCACGGATTCACTTCGCCTCTCGACCTCAGCTGCAATTTTTCATTTCCAACAATCGGGGCCTCTTTTATTGAGGCCCCACAGACTGAAGACAAAGGCCAGGATTTTCTGGCCTTTGTCTTCAGTCTGAAACCCAATTTTAAAAACCTAGAATTATTATAAATAAGGATCCTCATAAAACAACTTCAGCCTTGAGAATGTTGATACCGGTTTCCCAATTGATCAAAAACTTCATCAAAATCGTAGCGGTCATTGTTCTGTACATCTTTCATACCATCCCTCAGTCTTTTGACTTCACAATATTTTGAAACCATTTGAATCCAAATAACACCCCCATTGCTACGCAAGGTACCAACCGTAACAACCCCAACCAATTGTTATTGCCAACTTCTACTACTGTACCTGCTATTTTTCCAATGTTCTTTATAGACCCCATTATCAAACCACCTTTAAGTTTATCCGTATGAGTATATTTCACATATACCGTTTACTTTACCACTCAAGAATAAGCAAACGACAGTTAGGGTCGGGCGGTATCATCGATGTTCCCTGTTCCCGTTTTCGTATAAGGCAGCGATATTCTGGATTCGACGCTTCATTTCCGTGCGAATATGGGGCGGCTCCAAGCACTCGCATTGATCGCCAAAACTTAAAAGAATCGTGTAGTAATAGTCGTTCTCGATGAAGGGAAAATAAGCGATGAAATGGCCATCGCCGTCTGGCCAAAGGTCTTCATCCGGGCAATAATCAACAACCCGGTCGAGAACCGATTGATGAATGCGGATTTTAATTTTTGTCTGCATCGTCGCCAGCGTATCCAAAAAATCCAATTGCAATTTGTGATGTTCTCGTGGCACAAAGCTTTTTTCTGCCATTTGCAGGTTTGAGATACGAGATAGTTTGAATAAGCGAAAATCATTTCGTTTATGGCAATAGCCGTCTTAGCACAAGGGGACGGTTCTTTTGTGCTTTTGAAAATTCTGAGAATCTTGCAACTTTGAGAAAGTCTTTTTCAATTCTCAATATTTGACGTATAATAAACTTATCTTATTTTAGGGGGTACTAACGTTGAAAAAATGGTATTATAATTCTTGGCTTTTAGCTGCAATGTACGTAGTTGGCGGTATTGGTTCACTCTTTTTAATTGGTCTTCCAATTTTAATTACTGCAATTGTTTTTACGGCATTAAAAACTGGTTTTGAAAAGAAGGTGACTTCTGAGGATTTTAAAATATATCAAGACTATATTGAGAAAAATAAGACCCTGGCTGAATTGGATAATAAAATTACTGATAAGGATGTATTCTACAATGAATTTGTTGAAAAAACAAAATCCGAGGCGATCACCCAAGCCAATGTTATTGCAGAAAAACGAAAGTCAGAATTAAATGCACTAATTGAAGCGAAGGAAAACACCCTAAAAGAACTGGATGAAAAAATCACTAACAAGGAGGCAGTTTTTGATAAGTATTTCCAGGAAGCAAAAGATAATGTTGATAAAGATATCAAAGAAATCATTGATAACCAATATAAGATGCAAGAAGAACTTAAAATCACCAACGAAACCTTAGAAAAAACCGCATCGACACTTGCTTCTCAAGAACGAAAACTTGAGAAAGTAAAAATCCTCTATCGTGCTGCTGAAAATGCATTAAGAAATTACACAAATCTCAATCTCAGAGAATCCGACCTGCTTATCCCTGAAAACATCGAAAGCGATCTTTCTGATTTGTCCCCTACCGTTACTTTGAAACTCCATAGCATGGATCTTAAAGATCTCCGCAAAGCTTTTAAGGCGAATGATAAAATTATTGAAGAAACGCTTCTAAATTATTCAAGTCGATATAATACAAAGGCTAATGCCGCCATTTACAAATTGATGGTTATGGCTCTTCGAGCGGAACTTCAAAATATTCTTTATAATCTTAAATATGAAAAGATCGATACAGCCAACGAGAGTGTAAAAATCATGACAACCAAATATTTAAAATTGGCATCTGATGGGAATCAAAATATTGCACCAACCCTTGTAAAATTTATTGGTGAAATTGAAAACCTCTTCTTGAATGCAACAAATATTGAATATGACTATTATATCAAAAAAGAGCAAGCCAAGTTAGAGCAGGCCGCAATCAGAGATCAGATGAGACAGGAAGCCGCCGAACGAAAAGAATTGGAAAAACAAAAAGCTCAAATCGAAGCTGAAGAAAGCAAGTATATTTCTGAAATCGAGAAAGTCAAAGTACTAATGATCGGTGCTGATGCTGAATTGTTAAATTCGTTAGAAGAAAAAATTAAAATCCTACAAGAACAACTTGATCTCGTTGAAGAGAAAAAAGAAGAGATCATAAATCTGCAAAATGGGAAGGCTGGGAGTGTTTATGTTATCAGCAACCTTGGTTCTTTTGGCGATTCGGTGTATAAAGTTGGTATGACACGAAGACTGGATCCATTTGATCGTATCAAAGAACTTGGCAGCGCAAGTGTACCCTTCCAGTTTGACGTTCACAGTATGATCTTCTCTGATGATGCCGTAAATTTAGAAAGTAAAATGCATGAAATATTGGATGAAAAACGTGTCAATAAAGTCAATAAAAGGAAAGAATTTTTCTATTCGTCTATCGATGAATTGGAAAATATTGTCACTCAGATTGATCCAGCAGCAGAATTCAATCGAACTCTGCTAGCTGAAGAATACAGACAAACACAATCAATGGCATATATTAACTAAGACGGGTACACAAGGGGATGGTTCGTTCAACCACTCTATCTCATCTGGCGATTTTTCATTTCCAACCAACGGGGCCTTTAATATTTAGGCCCCATTGGTTGGTTATCATTTTGCTTTATCCGTTTATTTATAGTGAAAACGACATTGCACAACTTCAATTTGACCGTCTTTTATTCGGTATACAATACGATTGGTGTCATCAATTCGGCGACTCCAAAAACCCTGAAATTCATACCTTAATGGTTCCGGTTTCCCAATTCCTTCATAACCATTCCGATCAATATCCTGCAAAAGTACATTGATTCGCTTTAATGTCTTTTTATCCTGTTTTTGCCAATACAGGTAATCTTCCCAAGCCTCATCCGTCCAGACCTTATTCATCATCAGCCTCAATTAGCTCATGAATGGTTCCCTTGCCAGCCTCAAGACTTGCGATGGATTTTCTTAATCTTTCCTGGTTTGCTTCACTATAGAAAAAATCATCATTAATTGTCAAATCAAAGGGAATCCCATGCTTACGAACCACCGCTCTTGCAAAAACATTGATCGCTGCTGTCATATTCAAGCCCAGTTCCGTACAAATCATATCAAAGTTTTTTTTCA
>Ga0265295_1009949_pt1 | contig 9995 bp, 7 predicted proteins | sample Munlansysbiofilm_FD_192503 | JGI IMG/M metagenome (GOLD analysis project Ga0265295, IMG submission 192503) | Leachate microbial communities from a municipal landfill in Southern Ontario, Canada - Methane capture system biofilm | ecosystem: Engineered > Solid waste > Landfill > Unclassified ...
CTTATTTGAATAGCTCACTCATATTGACATCGGCTGTTTCTGTTTCAGAAAAGCGCAGCAGGCTGGCAGCTTTGAAGTTAAACCAACGGGCAAGGATAACATCGGGGAACTGATCAATACGTACATTATTGAGATTGACCGCTTCGTTGTACAATTCACGGCGGTCAGCGATGGCGTTTTCCAGGCTGGTAATGCGCTGTTGCAACATCTGAAAGCCCTCATTGGCCTTCAGCTCGGGGTAGTTTTCTGCCAAAGCAAAAAGTTTGCCAAGCCCTGCCCGCAGACCTGCCTCGGCTTGCCCCAGGGCAACCAGATCGTGGGCTTCATTGGCATGATGCACAGCACTACGCGCCTTGATGACGTTTTCCAGAACAGTGCGCTCATGCTGCATATACTGCTTGCAGGTTTCCACCAGCTTGGGCAGCTCTTCATGACGCTGCTTGAGCAACACATCAATATTAGACCAGGCTTTGCTGACCCCATGCTTCAGGCGCACCAGCGCATTGTACAGACCAATGCCCCAGACAAACAGCAGGGCAATAATAACCAGAATTGTGACCGATAATAAACTCATGGACATAACCTCGGCAGAACAGGTGGCAGCGGATAATACTGATGTTGATATTTCAGGGATTTTTAACAGCGGTAAGTCTGACGGGCTCCTAGCAAACCAGTAATTTAGATGGTGCAGGCGGTTTAGTCAACTTTTACCAGACCTTTGAACCTAAAAACGGTTTTAGCCACGAATTACACTGATTTACACGAGTTTTATTCATTTGCTAACAGGGGATTATTTGTTACTTTATCTGCATTTAGCGGACTACTTGGTTTTTGTGAAGTAGTCGCAATAACTATCTGTTAGAGTTCACTTACCATTCTGGTGAATTCGCACAATAGGAGTATTCTTTATGAAACGAATTTTCTGGGTTGCCGTTGTGCTGCTAACACTTTCCATGGTGGGGTGCAGCAAGCCCACAATCGATGCCTCCAGCGATGAATCAATGCAGTCATCCGTCCAGAAGGTTAGGAAAAGGCTATCGGATGCTAAACAAGCTGAGTTTGATGAGGCCATCCAAATATTGGCATTTAGTCAAATCGATCTGGCAGCCATCATAGCTGGTGGTGCATCAAGTGTTTCTGTTGAGGCAAAGATGAAGGGTGCTTTGAATGGAAAAACTGCAGAAGAAGTAATTGCCCAAGCTGCACAAGTGAAAGCTGAACACCAAGCACGCGAGCGAGAACAAGCCTTGGCTGAAATACAAGAGCTTGAGAAAAAACGTATAGATGCTGAAAAAAGCAGAGAAGAACTGAGAAAATTTGTTGTGCTACGCTCACGTTTCCACGTTGAAGAAGAACGCTTCATGGGCAAGCAGCCAATTATTGAAATCACTGTAAAAAATGGCACAAATAGCCCTGTTTCCCGCGCATATTTCAATGGTGTAATTGCAAGCCCAAATCGCAGTATACCTTGGATTAAAGAAGATTTTAATTATAGCATCAAAGGCGGGCTAGAGCCGGGAGAAGAAGCCTCTTGGAGGCTTGCGCCAAACATGTTTTCAGATTGGGGGAGCGTAAATGCCCCGTCTGATGCAGTGTTTACCGTAACTGTAGAACAGCTGGATGGTTCAGATGGAGAAAGCCTATTTTCAACACGTGACTTTGATGAAGGTGATGCTAAACGCCTTGAAGAACTAAAGAGCAAATACGGCATCAAGTAAGCGGGGCGGGGCTGATTCAAATATTCGGCAAGTCCGACAAAGATCTTGTTAGGCTTCGTGCTTTCAAGTAGTAGTTTCAATAACATTGTTAGATTAAAGGAGGAAATCATGAAATTTTTAAATCTAGTTGCTGTTTTCGTATTCGTTTTAACCCTGGTTGCCTGCACCAGCGTGCAGCAAAGCACTCGTATAAGCACTACTTTGCGTTCACAAGAATATAACAGTCTGGCATCACGCTATATGGAAAGACCCACTTTTGTTGAAGTCGAGACCCTTAGTAGCGGGGAGACTGTACTCATGGTGGAGATGGACACTTATGCTGTTCCCAGTACTTATAGAGGCTTGCGGCTATCGCCGGGTGAGGCTGAGGTACTACGTAAAAGTCAACTTCGATTCCTTAAAGAGTATGTCAATAAATATGTTGCAGCTATTGATAAATTTTTGGAATGGGAATCCCTTGCAAGCCAGCGAAAGGAAGCATTTACACGGGATATTAGTAGCGTGCCGGCTTGGGGTAATATAGGAAACGGCACATTTAAGTTTAAATTTCATTCAGGAAACGATCGTTCCCACTTTCTGGTTATTGCATTTTCAGCGGCAGGCACAACTCTTGATGAAAAGGCGCAATATTTTGATGTTCGGAATGCAAAAGAACTGAAACGGCTTTTACTGGCATTTGAATCTGGTTCTATACAACACACCGCACTTGATGACATTTACAAATAAGGTGAAAACGGTGCCTCTAACAAGACGATGCAGCCAGTCCAGGAGGCTACATCAATCAGACGCATACCATGGTCTAGCTAAAGATGCAGGCAACCGCCTCAAGGGCTACATTGTTAGCTATTCATCGGGTGCAACGGGCGTATTCTTCCTCGCGCTTGCTAATGCTGAAGCCACATTCACAATTTGGCAAAAGGTCTACCTAATTGCTGCCATCATCTTTTTCGTGGTAACAACCGTGATATGCCTTTATGAGTTGCATGTTGATGCCCGCCGATTTTTCAATGTTGCAAAACAAATGGAGCGTCCAAAAGGCGAGCAATCTTGGGAATCTAATGAGTGCTATAAGAGTCGTCGAGTAAAGCTCATATACTCCAGCTATGCCACAGTCACTTTGGGAACGATTGCTTCAGTTCTGTTCCTAATTACAAGAGTGATCTAACAATTCGCTCAAGCATTAGATGGCACAGTCCATTTTGAGCTGGAGTTCGATACGTCACCTATGTGGCACAATCTACACTTGAATGGAGATGCCATGGAGATTTTCGTCAAATTGAAGTCTTTGCTAACTGGATGCCTCACAACTCGAGAACCGATGGCAAAAGACCTAAAGTCTGATGGGAGAAACATCAAGATAGAGGTCACCTATGCGAGTCGACTCTCGGAGTCTACAACTGAGGTGTCTGATGAAGAAGTTGCAGAACGTTTAGGTGAACATGCATTCATTCTTGCTTCCGAACTATCTCCATTACGGCCTTCAGAAGCGTGGTGGAATGAGGAATCTCAGAAGCGCCGTCGCCTCAATGGCTCCAAAAAGAAGAACGAATGGCTACTGCCGTTCATGCCGATCGATACGATTGAGCTTCCTGAAATATCAAACCTAGAACAACAGTCTTATTCGTGGGGACCACACAGTTCTAGTGATGTAGCCAAAGTCATACGCGCGCAGATTCGCAACCGCAGAAAATCTAAGGAGCCTTATGATGAACTTTTGATTTCCTTATATGGCGCATGTCTCGCGGAAGATATCTTTGAATCGCTGTCATTCGACGGCTTAAGATCGTCTCATCTGGCAAAGTTTGTGTCTCTGGCAGACCTTGGCGGAATTCGTGTGGACTACATGAATATCGGATATCAGTTCGTTAATTCTCTGCGTAAGACCGATATCAAGTGGTTAGTGGAGGCATTCGGCGAACCCGCAGAGCATCAAACAAGCCAGGATCTGTGGCCTGACATTCGTCAGGACGCCATTTCTCGATTCTGTTGGAGCGAACTCCGGAATGACAATGAAAAAGCTAAGCAATGTGGGCTACCACAGAAATCAATGAAACAATGGTTGGAAGAGAGGTTTCGCCGGTACATAGGCTATGACAAAGAGTGGCAAGAAAGAACTGCTGTATACAAACAGAAACAGCAAGAGTTGACGGCTTCGCTTAGTGATGCGTGGAGAGCTATGGCGAGTAGATTTGTCGTAGCTGACCTTGAGACTACAGGTCTCAGCTCAGAAAAACATGAGATATTAGAGTTTGCCGCTGTTCTTTCTGACCCTGATGGAGCCATATTGAAGGAGTTTTCCGCGCTCGTTAGTGTTAAAGACGTACCTCCAGAAATTACTCGACTGACTGGAATAACATCAGAGGACGTTCGAAGCCACGGCATCCCCTTGGCAGATGCATTTAAGGCGTTTGTAGAATTCGTCGACTCGTATCCAATTTTCTTTCATAACGCGCCATTTGATCATGGTTTTATAAAAAAGGCAGGGGCACAAGTTAGAGTTCCGTTCTCAAATCAGGTTTATGACACGCTTCCTATGGCTCGCCAAGCTTGGCCAAAACTTAGAACCTACAAGTTGCCAAGCTTGGCAGAGCACGTTGGCGCGCCTGTGCCAACACACCGTGCGCTGTCGGATGTGAAGTCGGCATTAACGGTGATTCTTGCTGCTAGGAAAGAGGCTGGTGTAAGTGCCACCTAACTCTACGTTGTAGCGGGAAGGAACCGATAAAGCGCAGGCGTACCGCCACTAAATTTAGTAGTTATCCGTTACAGTATGTAAGAGAAAGACCATGACAACAAGGCTTGCGCGAGCATCAGCATTTAACTACCCGCCGGTTAATCATTGCATTTACTGTGGCAGCTCAGCAGGTAAACTGAGTGATGAGCACATCATTCCGTATGGCATAAACGGTAATCTTGTACTCCCGCGCTCAAGTTGTGAGGAGTGCGCAAAAATAACGTCAAATATGGAGCGTCAGGTACTAAGAGGGTTCTTCGAAAACGGTCGGCGATCAATGGGGATTGAGTCTAGGCATAAAAAGCGTGTGAAGCCTACATCAGCCCCTGTAAAAGTCATCGTTGGGAACGAGCGTCTAAGCGGGGAAATGCCTATAGAAGGTGGCTTTCATACCATTCACTTACCCGTATTCACTACACCCTTAGTTCTAGGTGGCAAAGTGAGTAGTAAATCTGATGAGGACATAGAAATTGTTGCTATAGATACACTCCATATTGGTGACTCAGCAGAATTTATGCAGAGCTACCGTGCTGACGGCATCGAAATAAAGACAAAAATAAATATATGGCCATTCATTCGAATGCTTGCCAAAATTGCGTACTCATACCATGTTGCTGAAAAAGGTACTTTCCCTCGTAGTGAAAGTCCTGTCTTACCTTTATCACTTAACAAAACTAACTATGCAAAGCTGTGGATAGGGAATATAGAGGAGCATCCGCTTACCAAGGCTGGAAGCAAGGCTCTCCACTTGATGGATGTAACTGATATTATTGGTGAAGATGGAACTGTGTGTTCAGTCGTGAGAATTAAGCTGTTTTCTACGTCTTCAGGACCTACATATTCTGTAGTCACGAGAATTTATGCTAAGTGAGTTGCATAGAATAACAACAATTTGATTTTATTCACGATTATTTGTGTTATTTCGTTGCTAATTGTTCTTTATTTAGTATTAAGTCCTCTTAATAGGCTAATGCAGCTTTACTGACACCAGCCGTGAAGCTCCTGCCTCTTCCATGGTAATGCCGTAAAGTGTGTCAGCCACGGTCATGGTGGTTTTGTTGTGGGTGATGATAATAAATTGGGATATCGCGCTCATTTCATGCACCATTTCATTAAAGCGTCCGATGTTGGCATCATCCAACGGAGCATCAACCTCATCAAGCAGGCAAAAAGGGGTGGGCTTGATCAGGAAAATAGCAAAAATCAGGGCAACGGCAGTAAGTGCTTTTTCACCGCCGGAAAGCAGCATTACGTTGGACAGTTTTTTACCTGGCGGCTGTACAATAATATCAATGCCGGTTTCCAGTAAATCCTGCTCATCGGTTAAACGAAGTTCAGCCTGTCCGCCGCAGAAAAGACGGGGAAATATCTCACCAAACTTGGCATTTATCTGATTAAAGGCTTCAAAAAAGCGTTTTCTGGTGGTTTTGTTGATTTTTGCAATGGCAAGTTGCAGATCATTAATTGATTCCTCAAGATCAATACGCTGGGCATCCAGAAAGTTAAACCTTTCCTCCATTTCATTACACTCATCTATGGCAAGCAGGTTAACCTCTCCCATTTCAGACAGCGACTGCTCCAGCTCCTTTTTACGTTGCGTGGCAAGTTGTTCATCAAGCTGATTATCACCCCACTGCTCCAGAAGCTGGTGCAGGCTGGTACGGTGACGGTCGTTCAATGTTTGAACCAGGTTTTCCATCTGCATCACCAGGGTTTGGCAGCGTAAAGCAGCGGCAGCTTGTTGCTGGCGAAGCTGTTGCTGTTTCTGTTGGCAGGATTTAAACAGGCTTTCGCTCTCATTTAGTTCGGCAGTGACCTGCTGATAAGCTTCACCCATTGTTGCAAGTGCGGCTTCTGTTTCCTTTTGCTGTTTTGCCAACTCCAGCAGTCTCGCATTTTCTGTTGTAATCTCTGCTTGCAGCTTTTGTTGTTGTGCAGCAGCGTCAGTAATACTGTTTTGATGCTGCATTATCCGCTGGTTATATTCGGTAATCCGATTGTTAAGGGATGCAGTTTTTTGCCGCATTGTTTCCTGCTGTTCGCGTAGTCTGGCATTTTCAACCCGCAATGCAGTGGTTTTTTCCCGTTCAAGCTCAACCTTTTGTTGTTTTGCAGTGGCAGCCTCCAGTTGTTGGTTAAGTTGCTGCTCCAATTCGGCAGAGCCGGTTTCTGCTTTAGCTGTTCTGTCTTGCAGATTTGCCAGCTCTTCAGCCAGCATCTCTTCTTCATCATTAAAATTATCCAGATCAAGCCTGTTAAGCTGCAAGCGGTCATTAACCCGTTCAGTTTCAGCCATAAGCTGCTGATACTCTCTGGCAATGCTTTGCAGTTCCAGTTCCATATTCTGCAAAGCGGTTTTTGCAGTGTGCATCTGTTCACTGTTTTCATGCAGTTCTTCATGTAAAGACCGGCAGCTGTCTTCAGCAGCGGCAACTGATGTCTTTAACCCGCTCACCTTTTCCTGCAAACTTTTAATCTCTTGCTTTTTATGCAAAATACCATGCTGTACCGCTTCAGTTGAACCGCCTTGCAGCAGGCAGCCAAAGCTGATCAGATCACCTGATCTGGTGACAAAGGTTGCCTGCGGATATTTTCTGCCAAGTTCAATGGCAATATCCAGCTGCTCCACCAGCCAGGTCTGTGCCAGCAGGTGGCAAAGCAGAGGACTGACACCTTCAATGATTTCGAGATAATCAAGCAGCGAGGTTGCTCGGTTGTCGTTCAGCGTATGCACGGTTTTTTCAATATTCACAGGTTGATTGAAAAACAGCCTTGCCCGCCCACCTGTGCTGCGTAGATGCTCCAGTGCTGCCAGAGCCTGTTGTTCACCATTACAGATAATGGTTTGCAGATGGTTGCCAAGTGCAGCTTCCAGAGCAGCTTCCAGACCGGTAGGCACACTGATTTTATCAGCCAGCAGCCCTTGCAGTTCACCTGCCAGGCTGGAGTTTTTCAGCAGATTGCGTACCCCCTGATCATAGCCTTCAAAAGCTGCTTCCAGCTCTGCAAGTGAGTGTAGCCGCGCCGTAAATTGACCAAGCTGGTTGCGCTGCTTTGCCAATTCCTGTTCAGCATCAGCTGCCTGTTGCTTCAATTTGCGCTCGCCCACCATCAGGGTTTCAATCTCCATCGCAGTATCACTGCGTTGGGTTTCGCAATCTTGCCGTGCATTTTCCAGTTCTGCCTGCTTTTTAGCCAGTTGCTGTCTGGATAGGTTCAGCCTTTCCTGTTCCTGTGTATAGCGTGCTTTTTGTTCTGCCAGATTGATCAGCCGTTTTCTGGTGTTTTCAGACTGGCTGCGGCAGTTGGTAGCTTCACCAAGCAGGGCAAAAAGTTCTTTGCGCTGCTGTTCAATGACTGAACTTACTGCGCCGGATTCTGCTTCAGCCTGTTGCAAGCGTGTCTGGTTTGCTGTCAGTTGCTCCGTTGTTTGCTGCTGCTGTTGGGCAAGCTCTGTTTCTTTTGCCTTGCTCTCCTCAAGTTCAGCAACTGCATTGCGCTGGCTTGCAGATAAAGTTGCCAGTTCCTGCCGGTGCTGCTCAATCCGTTCATCAAAATTATGCAGCTCCTTTTCCCGAAACATCAGCCCGTTTTCACAAGCAGTTGTTTCATGGCGGTGGCGGTAAAGGCTCTCTCTGGCTTCGTTAAGCTGTTTTTCTGTTTCAAGCAGAGCTATGCGGGTGATTTCAGTGTTGTTTTCCGCCAGTTCGGCTTTATTGTCCGCATCCTGTATCCGTTGATTCAGTTCGTAAAGCTGCTGATCAGCCTGGTGCTGTTCAGTCTGCAACAACATACCGTTATGTAGCAGCATACGTGCTTCCAGGTCGCGCAGCTCCTGACGCAGTTCCTTAAATTTCTCTGCTTTTTTAGCCTGACGTTGCAATGAAACAAGCTGCCGCTTTACTTCGCCGATCATGTCGTTTAGCCGCAGCAGGTTCTGGCGGGTACTGTCAATTTTCTTCATTGCCACCTGCTTGCGTGCCTTAAAGCGGGTGACACCGGCAGCTTCCTCAATCAAAAGCCGCCTTTCCTCAGGTCGCGAATGCAGTATCTGCCCGATTTTACCCTGTTCAATAATTGAATAGGCGCGGGTGCCAACGCCGGTATCCATAAACAGTTCAGTAATATCCATCAGGCGGCAGGGAGTTTTGTTGAGCAGGTACTCACTTTCGCCATCTTTGTATAGGCGGCGGGTGATCTGGATTTCGGAAAAATCCAGGTATTTGGCAGGTGCCTGACCATCTTCAATGGAAAAAATCAGTGAAACCTCAGCCACACCCAATGGTTTGCGGGATTCGCTGCCGGCAAAAATCACATCACCCATTGCCTTGCCACGCAGGTTTTTTGCAGACTGTTCGCCCATGCACCAGCGGATGGCATCAACTATGTTGGACTTACCGCATCCGTTTGGACCAACCACGCCGGTAATCCCCTGCTGGAAGTCCAAAGTGACCCGATCAGCAAAGCTTTTAAAACCGGATATTTCGAGGCGTTTTATTTTCATGATTGTCTCAAAACCTGTTGCTGCCGCCATACACCTTTTTTAAAGCGGAAAAACCAGAGTACGGCGGTTATGAATACAAATGCTGTTGCCAGTGCCCACTCCAGTATCAAGTCAGGCATGAAAAGGTCAACCCCCCAAAGCAGCACCATAAAAACACAGGTGCAGATGAAAAAAGTGCGGGCAAGCCAGCTGGTTTCACCCACAGCGGCAAGTATTGAGCTGATTACAACATTGGCAGCATCAAAGAGGCAGTAAAAAGCAACAAAGCGCATGGTTATTATGCCTATTTTAATAATTTCCGCTGCTTCTGCGCCGCTGCCAGCAAAAAGTGCAACCAGTTGTCCCGGGTAAAAAGCAAAAACAATGGATTTACCGCAGCCGTTTGGACCAACCACGCCGGTAATCCCCTGCTGGAAGTCCAAAGTGACCCGATCAGCAAAGCTTTTAAAACCGGATATTTCGAGGCGTTTTATTTTCATGATTGTCTCAAAACCTGTTGCTGCCGCCATACACCTTTTTTAAAGCGGAAAAACCAGAGTACGGCGGTTATGAATACAAATGCTGTTGCCAGTGCCCACTCCAGTATCAAGTCAGGCATGAAAAGGTCAACCCCCCAAAGCAGCACCATAAAAACACAGGTGCAGATGAAAAAAGTGCGGGCAAGCCAGCTGGTTTCACCCACAGCGGCAAGTATTGAGCTGATTACAACATTGGCAGCATCAAAGAGGCAGTAAAAAGCAACAAAGCGCATGGTTATTATGCCTATTTTAATAATTTCCGCTGCTTCTGCGCCGCTGCCAGCAAAAAGTGCAACCAGTTGTCCCGGGTAAAAAGCAAAAACAAGTGCCATGACTAGCATCCATAACTCGCACACCAGTAGCGATTGCCAGGTGATGGCAGGAACGTCATCATCCCGACCGGCACCCCGTGCATGACCTGCCAGTATGCCAGCTGCCTGACCAAGCCCCAGTGCCGGAAAAAAGGCGATGCCGTTGATTCTGAAGGCAATGCCAGAGGCAGCAAGCTCTGCTGTACCAAG
>Ga0265295_1009950_pt1 | contig 9994 bp, 3 predicted proteins | sample Munlansysbiofilm_FD_192503 | JGI IMG/M metagenome (GOLD analysis project Ga0265295, IMG submission 192503) | Leachate microbial communities from a municipal landfill in Southern Ontario, Canada - Methane capture system biofilm | ecosystem: Engineered > Solid waste > Landfill > Unclassified ...
ATATAATGGATAAACAATTATTTTTAAAATTTAAAAAGATTGATAAAATCACACTTATATTCGATACATTAGCAGTTATTGCTTATATCGCTTTATTCCTTTTCTTATTCAATCAATTACAAATGCCGATGGATGCGGAAGGTGTTATCTTAGAGGACTTAGAAACATTCAACCCTATCTATAATAACTTTCCTGGTATCTTCAGTAATATTGAATTAACTAGAGGTCAAATGAATAGTGCTATTTCAATTTTAGTAATATTCTTTATTGTTTCTTTTCCGATGTTGTTCATCAATATAAAAAAGAACAAAACAAGAACGATTTATGAAATAGATTCATATGCTACAGCCAATACATTCGTACAAGCAATCATAAACATCTTGACATTCAACTTTGTTGGTGCAGGTTTAAGAATTTACAATACTTTCGTTTTAATTAAATTCGTTAAAGGTTATTCACCTAAAGAATTTTTCAAAAGCATAATTCCGGCAATTAAGAATAAAAGAGCCGAAAGAAAAGCTAAGAAAGCGGAAATTCTTGATGACGAAGAAGTTAAGGATGAATACTCATTATCTATCAAGAAAAGTATTCGTCGCCAAACCGCGGTTAGCACGATTAGACTTTTATTAACATATTTGTTCTTAGTTCTAATAGCTCTTATTATCATCATTCCATTCTATTGGATGGTTCTAACTTCAGTTAAGACTTTCTCTGAGTCATCATCGACTTTAAATCCTCAGTTCTTCTTATGGATTGATCGTTGGAACTGGGTTAACTATAAAGTTGTTTTAACAGAACAAAACTTCGGACTTTACATTAAGAATACCGTTATTGTAGCTTTAGCTTCAACGCTTGGAACTATAGTAACAACTGTATTGTCAGCTTATGCATTTGCTAGAATAGAATTCAAAGGTCGCGAATTATTATTCTCAATCTTAATTATGACAATGATGATTCCTGGAGAATTATACATTATTACAAACTTTATCACAGTAAGTAAAAACGGTTTTGGCTGGATTGGTAATCCTACAGGAGAAAATCAATACTTCCTAGCAATGATTTTACCGTTTGTGACCAGTATTTCGTATATTTTCTTCTTAAGACAAAACTTTAAACAAATTCCAGAATCATTATACAAAGCAGCTCGTGTAGATGGATGCAGCGATTTCAAATACCTTATGAGAGTAATGGTTCCTATCGCCTCACCTACAATCTTCACAATTACTATCTTAAATATTTTCGGTTCATGGAACGCTTATATTTGGCCACGTATTATCACCAGTGTCGGAGACATTAACGGTTCTAACTATTGGTTGATTTCTAACGCCTTAAGAGATACCGACTTCGTTTTAGATACCGGTAGAGTCATGTACAACTTACAAATCGCTGCTTCAACATTGGTTACAGTACCACTATTAATCGTATTCTTCATGTTTAGGAAATACATTATGAATGGTATTGGTAGAAGTGGAACGAAAGGGTAAGAGTGGGTATGTATGAAAACTAAAAGAATCTTATTATTTTTATTAATATCAACCTTATCGATAACTTTAATGGGCTGCCCTTCAATCAGAAACAAAGCACCCGAATTTGCTATAATGGTTGATGGAAAACCAGAAAGCGTTGTTGAGGTAACTTATGAGTATGTTAAAGGCACACAATTCGATCCAAATGACATGATTCAATACTTAATCGAAAATGAGAATTTAAGAGCGATTGATTACAATCAAGAAAAAGTTATTTGGGGTACAAAGAGAGAATTTGAAGACATTTCTGACGATATCATTATTACTAACTTCTATCAAAGATGGGAAGAAGATTCAGATGCTAATTTCGACGGAGTAGTTGATGAGTTAGATGAAGAATTATGGGGAAGTTTAAAAACCGATCAAGAAGGAAATTATATCCTTGATGATGGAGTTGGAGGTACAATATTTGTTCTAGAAGTTCTAACATCCATAGGTGGCGAAATGAAAGTGACACTACGTGTAACTGACAGTGAAGGTGTTCAAGCTGAACTTCCTGGAATTATAAAAGTCGTTGCTCAAGAAGAGTAGACATTGTAGAAATAAAATTTGATATGATGTATAATATACTTATGAAATATATAGTTATTCAAGGAGGAATAAAATGAATTTGACAAAAAAATTTATTGGTTTGTTTTTGTTGATGATGTTTGCGGTCGTTTTTGTTGGCTGTAATAAATCTACAACAGAAGCACCAACAACTCAGGCGCCTACAACACAAGCGCCAACAACTAATGGCCCTACAACCGTAGCTCCAACAACAGGAGACACAACTACAACTGAAGATCCAGGTACTGACACTGTACCTCAGTTTGTAGGATTGTTCCCTAAACAAACAGTTTATAAAGGTTCAGCAGCATATGATATTTTAGCTGGTGCTAAAGCAATCGATGCTGAAGATGGAGAACTTGAAATCATGACTGCAGGAGCTTACTCAACTACAAGAGTTGGGACATATGAAGTTTATGCATATGCACAGGATTCAGATGGAAATGTAATAACAGAGCTTATTACTTTAACAGTTAAAGATTTATCTGGATTCACAATTCCAACAGTGTTGACAACAGATGATATTTCCATCAATTTGTGGCATTCTAATGGCGCTACAGTAGAATCGGCACTAATTAAATATGCTACAGAATTTATGGCTTTATATCCAAATATCACTGTAAGTATTGAAAAGAATGGTAATAACTATGATGAGTTAAGAGAAAACATGGTTAACGCTATTAGAGGTGGTAGTATCCCTAATATCGTTCAAAACTATCCTGACCACGTTATGGAATATATCGATAATGATGGTGTAATTCCTCTAACTCCTTATATTTTTAACCCAACATGGGGTTATGACGCAGCTGATCCAGATGAAGCTTTCTTAGACATCTTATTAAGTTATCGTCGTGAAAATTCACAATATACAAATGATGGAGAATACTATTCTATACCATTTAATAAATCAACAGAAGTTATGATTTATAACAAAACTATGTTTGATATGTTGATTGCTGATGGAATAATTGACGAAGTTCCAAACACATGGCAAGGATTATTCGAAGTAGCTCCTTACTTATATCAAATTAAAGATGAAGTAATCGATGATATTACAGCAAGATTAAATCACGCATCTGCTCCTTTGTCATTCAATAAAACACCGGAACAAATTCAAGCAATCAAAGACAATTTCGTTCCAATCACTTATGACTCTCCAGCAAATGCTTTTATTACTCTAACTAGACAATGGGGTGGCGAATACACTGATATTGATGCAGCTAGAAATGGAGTTATCAAATTTGATAACCCTCAAACTAGAGAAATGTTAAGCTATTTCTTTGATAACCGTGACAATCCGTTTACATTACCTGGTAAATGGGGCACAGAGTATGCATCAGATGCATTTAAACTTGGTCAAACAGCCGTAACATTTGGTTCAACTGGTGGAGCAAGATATAACACTCCTAATATAGTAGCGGATGTTTCAGATTTATTCATTTCAGAATATGTTGAAGGCAGTTCTAACAACAAATATATTGAAATATATAATGGAACTGGAAAAGAAGTAGATTTAAGTAACTATAGCGTTAATTTATATTCTGATGGTTCATCTACTCCAACACAAACACAAGCTTTAACTGGTACATTAGCACATAACAAGGTATATATTATTGCTCATTCAAGTGCAAATGCAACAATCTTAAACAAAGCAAACTTAGTTTTAGGAGATTCTTCTATAGCTTCATGGGACGGTAATGATGCATTAGCTCTATTGAAGAATGGATCAATTATCGATCTTTTAGGAACTATAGGTGATAATGCCGATTTCGCAAAAGATGTAACTTTAGTTAGAAATAAAACGATTTTAGATCCAAGTGCAACTTATAATAATAGCGAATGGAATCAATATGCCGTTGATACATTCGACAACATTGGAACTCATGTTGTTAGAGGTGACTTCGTATTTGAATTTGGAGTAATGCCGATGCCTTATAATGAAGATATGCCAGAAAATAGAACAGCAATTCAACAAGGAACTAATATGTCAATCACTACCGCTGGTACTGACCAACAAAAACTAGCTTCTTGGTTATTCTTAAAATATTTAACTTCAAAAGCAGTTCAACTAGACTTTGCATTAACAACAGGTTATTCACCTGTAAGATATTCAGTTTATGATTTACCTGAATATGATCAATTTAGATTAGGTTTAGATTCATCAGGAAATGCTTTATATGGAGAAGATCTCATGAAATCGTTCGCAGGTAATGCGGCGGCTCAACAATCAGATTTCTTATTCTATGATCAAGCATTCATTGGTTCATCAACAGCTAGAGCTGAAGTTGAATTAGCCTTCGAAAGAGTTATTTTAGGCTCACTAGAAGGAACTACTAAGCAAGATATTATTGATGATGCCATTGCAGCTGCGGTGGCAAACTCAGAGAGAGTATTAACATAACAAGGGATTAAATTAATAGGCTTAAAGTATTAATTTAACATAGAAAATTATAATTATTCTAAAAAGGAGGATAATATGAAATTCAACAAAAAGTTTTTGAGTGTTTTCTTCATTGCTATTTTCGCATTAGTGTTAGTAGCATGTGGAGGAACTACAACAGAGGCGCCTACTACAGCAGCTCCTACAACAGTAGCTCCTACAACTCAGGCACCTACAACTCAAGCGCCAACGACGCAGGCACCTACAACACAAGCGCCTACGACACAAGCGCCTACAACATTGCCAATTGATTGGGCAACTATTGAAGCAGCTCTAAGAGCAGAATATAGTTCAACATTGGACAATGATGACTTCGTAGCTATTGCCGATTTAACACTTTTAACAGTGATTGGCGAAGCAAGTATCACATGGTCAAGCGCTAATACAACTTACCTTGGACATGATGGAACAGTGGTTAGACCAAGTTTCGCTACTGGTGATCAAACAGTTATTTTAACTGCTACACTAGAAATCGGTGGTCAAACTCATGAAGTAATGTTCTTCGTGACAATTGGTAAATTGGACAAGACTGATCAAGAAAGAGCAAACGAAGTTCTTGACAAAGTAATGGTGTTCCCATTCAAAGAAAAATGGACTTCTGCAGATAGTGATTCATTAGAATTATTAACTTCTGCAACAGACGCTGACGGTGTTGCTTATAATGTGACTTGGGCATCTTCTCATCCACAATATATCTCAACAGACGGAACAATCGTTCAACCTGAAGGCGAAGATGTTGTTGTTACAATGACAGCTACAGTAAACATCGGTGGTGTTGACTTTACAAGAACTAAAGACTTTACAGTTGCTAAACAAGCTGAAGCAACAGTAGTAACAAGTTTTGCTGAAGCTATCGCTTTAGGTAAAGATGCATACGTAAAAATTCAAGGTGTAACATACTTATCTAAAGTAAGTAACGGTTATTACTTTACAGATGGTGTAAACAACTTATTCGTTTTCACAAGCGGTTTGACCATTGAAACCGGTGATGTTGTTGACTTAACTGGTATAGTTGCTGAATATTATGGTTATGCTCAATTAGCTGGCTCTACAGAAAAACCAGTTCTTGTAACTCCTTCAGAAGCAGCTGCTAAAGAACCGGTAATCGTTGACGCTACTATAGAATATATAATTGCAAACTGTACAGCAGAAACTGGCGATATGAAGCTTCATACTATGTATAGAATTACAGGTAGAGTTTATCATGCTCCAGACTATGCTGATCCAGTTTATTTAGTACCTTCAGATTATGATTTCGTTAACAACTTTAGTGCTGATGCAAAACCTATTGGAAATGCTATCGAAATCTATGACTATTCAAACGATACATTACTTATTCCTTTCCATGGAAAGGAAGTAACAATAGTTGTATTGCCTTTAGGATTCCATACAGGACATAGCAATCATCATGCTAACTTTATTGGAAATGCTGAAGACATCATAGTAACTATTGAAGATGATCAAGAAGCAGTAGATACAGCTTTAGCTGCTTTAGATTATCCAGGAGTTATCGTTGAAGATACAACATTAGAATTCCCAACTAGTCTATTTGGAGTAACATTAACATATACATCAAGTGATATTGCAATTGATATTTCTACAGGATTTGTAGATGCAACTTCTCAAACAACACAAATCACTGTTACAATCACAGTTGATGCTGAAAGAGGAACTGCTACAGGTCAAAAAGTATTTACTATCAAAGTTGGTGAATTATCTGTATCAACATTAGCAGAAGTTCTAGCAGGATCAAATAACGACTTATTCAAAGTTCAAGCTACTATTATCGGTGGTGGATATAATACATATTTCATCCAAGATGATACAGGAGCTCTTGCTTTATATGTTGCATCTGATCTAAGAACTTTCTTCTCAGAAAATGTTGGTAATGTAGTTGAAATAGTTGGTACAAGAAGCACATACAATGGCTTAAACCAAATTTCTGTTCAAACTGCAACATTTGTTGAAGCTGGAACTTTATGGTCTTCAGAAAATGTAGATGCAATTGAATTGAATTCAACAAATCTATTACCTTATCAAAGTCATTTAATTGAATTAACTGCAATGGAAGTTGTATCAACTTCTACTGATTCTAACGGCAACATTACTTTAGTTCTTAAAGATTTAAGAGACAATACTACAGTTGCTGCTAGATGGGATAGTAGATATTCTGTACCTACAGAATTATCAACTTTATTAGCTTCACTTGTTCAAGGTGACATAATTAATATCCAAGCTATCCTAGGTTGGTATAATAATCCACAATTAACAATAAGCGCTCAAACAGTCATTACAATGACTACAGACGCTGAAAAATTAGCAGCTGATGCAGCAACAATTCCAGCTACTATTGAAACAACTTCAGGAGCTACTGAAATGGCTCCTCTAGTAGGACCTTACGGCTCAACATTCGTTTGGGATGTTACAGAAATTACAAACGCTGGTGGTACATTTGATCCATTAACTGGCGAAATTACATATCCAGACGTATTAGTAGATACAGTTTATAACGTTACTGGTACAGCTTCATTAGGAACTGAAACTCCAGTTAACTTAAGCCTTGCAATCACAGTTTTAGCGATGACAGATGCTGAGAAATTAGCAGCTGCTATCGCAGACACTGGAATTGATGAAGATTGTGACGGATACCAAGTAGTAATGCTTCCTTTAACAGGTCTTTATGGAACTACGATTTCATGGACAGTTATTTCTGGAGAAGCTACATTAGACGGTGACGGAACAACTCTTACTTATGCTCAAGGCGTTGCAGTAGCTGATGTTGTCTTAGAAGCTACATTTGTAAACGGCTTAGAATCACAAACTAAACAATTTACAGTAACAGTTACTCCAGTTACTATTATTGATGATTTCTCAGCATTCTTTGTAATGACAGATGGAATTAACTATGATATAGCTGATGATGTATATGTATACATTACTGGTACAGTTACAGCTAATTCATATGATGGTTTATTCTTACAAGATGCTAACGGTGTTGGTTTCTTCATGTACAAACCAGATTCAGATTCAACTATGAATGTTGGAGACTTAGTGGTTTACTATGGTCAAGTTGATACTGATAATGGTGCTAGACAATTAGGTTTTGGTGCTGATTTAATGGAATTAGTATCAACCGCTAACGCTACCACTCCAGTAGTATTTACAGCATCTGATATGGTTGCTATCGATATTACAGACGCTGGTAAATTAGTTACATTTACTGGTTTAGAAGTAAAAGAATACATTGGTTCACAAGTAATCTTTACAGTTAATGATGGTGTAACTACAAGAGATATTAGCTTAAGATACTATACTAATTTCGCTGATTACTTACCAATCATGTTCCAACCTGGTGATGTATTACCAGAAGTTACATTCAATATCTATAACTTTAAAGATGCAACCGCACAAATTGATATGTTAGTATTTGCTGCTGGTCAACCTGCATTTGATGCATTAGATCTTACAGTAACTAATGCTATAGCATATGATTACGCTCCTGAATATATTTACTTGTTCGAGACTAGCGTTAAAACTGATAATAACATTCATAATGTTTATTTGCAATCAGTATTAGAAACAGCTAATCCTGGAGATATGTATGCTGGCATCATGAATGACATGGCAAGATACTTAGGTGCTATTTATAGAGCGACAAGTTCAAATGTTATCGAAATAGAGTACAAAGATGTAGTATATACTTGGGATACTTTGGAACCAAATCTTGGATCTAATTGGTATAATGGAGCTACTTCATTAGTAAGTGTTATAGTTGCTGATTTCATGGGTGGTACATTAGTTGATGGAGTCACTTTAAAATTAGGTGATGGTACATTTAACTATTACTTAGAATTAACATTCGAAGTCACTATGGATTTAGATCAAGCAGTTATTGACGTATTAGAAGATGCAGTTACTTATACATATGATCCTGCTTATACATACTTAGCAAATAGTGTTGTTTATGAAGATTACGCAATTTATAGTGAATACTATCAAAGTGTTCTAGATGCAGCTAATCCATCAGACCCTATGGCAGGAATTATGAATGATATGGCTAGATACTTAGGAGCAATCTATAGAGTTGCAGGATCAGATATCACAACAATCGTTTATGACGGTGTTGAATATACTTGGAATGTAGCGGGAATTTTATTAGGTTCTAATTGGGAAGACTCAGTAGGAACAACACTAGTAAGTGTTATCGTTGCTGATTTTGGATTAGGAACATTAACAGACTCAGTTCCATTAACATTCAGAAATGCAGCAGGTCATGAAGTTGCAGTAGCATTAGAATTCGCTATTGTTCCAGAAATCACAACTTATACACAAGATTTTGCTTTCTTGACCACATCAACCACTTCGTATTCTACTTCAGTTCAACACACAGACACAAATAATTTTGCGTGGGATTTATTAGGTAGACAAAATGTTGGTTCATGGATGTTAGGTAATGCAGCTGATGCATCATATATCCAAGTAACTGCACAAGGCGGAATTTCTTCTATCACTTTTGATGTGGTTAGAGCGTTTACGAATACTAACGTTAGAAGTGGTGAGGTTTTTGTTAATGGTGTTTCTGTCGGTACATTTAACGTAGATGTAAACAGCGATACAGTTCAAGTTATCACAATTGAAAATATTAATGTTTCAGGTGAAGTTGTTATAAAAATAGTAACTACATCTCCAGGTTCTAGAGGAGCCTTTAATGTAGATAATATAGTTTGGAACGACTATTCTGCATAAGATTTAATTAAATATTTTTTTCAAACACAATTTGAGAAAATAAAGAAAAGGCATAGCTCTAAGCTGTGCCTTTTTGTATTTATTTATAAATAATTTGCTAAGCAGCTAAATCTCCCCATATAAGATTAGCAAACTCAGGATAATCAATAAATGGATTTCTATTATTTTGATAACTGTAAATAACTTCATTTCTATTTCTTTCGAAATCATCTACTGGATCAATCTCATTCCATTCCAATAATACAGATAAAATTCCCATTGTTCTATTTAAAGATAAAGATAATTCATCATTATTTAAAGTTAACTCAAAATACATTGTAGCCATATAAAATAATATTCTAGCTATATCGCCTTTGACTTCATCTCTAGGCTCATAAGTTTTGTCAGTCTTAAACCAATCAAAATAGTCGTTGCTTCTTAGTGCATTTTCATCTGGATCTGCAGGCTTTAAGTTATGTAAATCTGTTGCTTTACTTGGGAAATCATCTTCATCATAACCGACATATACACCAAGTCTAGATTGTGGCCATACGTGTTCTCTATTCCATGTTGTTCCACCGTCCCAAGCACCACTAACGCTCATACCAGTATATACTAAAATAATATTCCCTGGATTATTTGGATCTGCATCAGCTTCATCTAAAATATATCTAGCGTCACCATATAACAAATTATTAAAGCCTTCATTAATTATATTATTTAAGGCTAATTTTAAAGCATTGCCATTTAAATT
>Ga0265295_1009951_pt1 | contig 9994 bp, 5 predicted proteins | sample Munlansysbiofilm_FD_192503 | JGI IMG/M metagenome (GOLD analysis project Ga0265295, IMG submission 192503) | Leachate microbial communities from a municipal landfill in Southern Ontario, Canada - Methane capture system biofilm | ecosystem: Engineered > Solid waste > Landfill > Unclassified ...
AGACTCTGATAATGTAAATCTAAGGCTCCTCCGAAATGGATTGGCGAAGTGGAACGGAAAAATGATGACTACAAGCGTCTCTATCGAGAAAATGATTAAGGCGCAACGTGTAGCACAGAAAAAAGGGCTGGGTATTTGGAAGAACGAAAAACCGGAAACGTCTTCCCGTGATATCCCAACGACAAATAAAGTGTTACTACACGTTCCTTCCACAAGCGATGAAAAAGTCGGCGAGGAGGAAGACGTGTTTCAAAAAGGACAAACCACCGCATGTGTTAGGACGATTTTGAAAAATCGCTTCGTTAGGCCTCTCGCTACATTGATTGTAGTGGTCATGGGAGGAGGGCTTCTGTGGATGGGTAGAAAACGATGAAAGATGTTGTAATTGACGTAGCCAAACGCTATGAAGTCTCCGATACCAAACTCTGGACCTGGTGGATCAACGATGATGCGGATGAAGAAAACGATTTTTCTGGTGCATCCAGCGTTCCAGGACAAAGTCCCGGGAACCATTCCGACAACATCGTTAATGGACACAGCGATTTGATCGACTTCTTTCCTGTCTGGCTTGACCTGCATGATCTGTTAAAGCAGTTCCCACCAAGCGAGGATATCCAATATAAACTTAAGCAGGCAGACAGCGGTCTCAAAGCGGTTTATACCGACCTGACACAAGCGCATGCGGGAAGCTTCCTGACGGTCAATAATGCCGTTTACGGACCCGCTTTCGATCAGCCTGCCCATACAGCTCCCACCTTTAAAATCACCGCTTCAGGCGTGGTACTTGCTTCCTCATTCCTCCAGAAAATCAAGGATAATCCGGACAAGGGCGTTTTGCTGCTGGAGGGTACGAGAGCGACGTCATTACCGCTTGTCTTAGAAATCTGGAAGGGCACTACGAAAATAAGCCAAACAGACCTACCATTACGCATCAACGGAGTGGAAGAGATGTATCGGTGGCACAACTTCCGGGAATCGCCGACCATTTCCGAACGGCTGGAGGAGCCGTCCAACCGTTCTGACGACATCTGCAAAAACATGGACGTATTTATGGCGCACGGATTCCGTGTTCCAGAAAACGAGGCGCGGGCGTGGGGCGCGGAATTTTTCAAACGGCTGTATCAGGAGGGTATGAATGCCCGCTTCCATGCCGTAACGTGGAGCAGCGACACGGGCGCATCGATCTCCTACGAGCAGAACGTGAACAATGCCTTCCTGACGGCCTCCAACTACGCCGCGCGCGTCAACGCCATCAAAGCTGCGAACAGCTCAGAGGTTGTGGTGATGGGGCATAGCCTCGGGTGTATGCTGACCTCCGCCGCCATCGCTGATGGCGGCATGCAGGCTGATAAATTCTTCGCGCTCAACGGTGCAGTTCCGGCGGAAGCGTTCGATGGCTCTATGGCCAACGAGAAGACGAATGCGCTTAACCGCTTACTGCATCCCGACTGGCGCGGCTATAAGGCTAAAACATGGGCGAGTAACTGGCACCGTCTCTTCACCAACTCAGTAGCATTTCCCGCTGATGATCGGGCCGAGCTCACTTGGCGCGGACGTTTTGCCGACGCTGCAGATGTTCTCTACAACTTCTGGTCGTCGGGTGATGAGGTGCTTGAGATCAGCGAGGCAGAGATTAACTTGACTTCCGGCATCGAATGGAATTGGAGGCTTGATTGGTGGCCAGTTAACGCCAATTACCGTCGCTTTACTTGGCACAAACAGGCACTTTTCAAGGGGCGCAGTAGTTTATATGGTACGACTTGGGCTGGTTGGGGGTTCTGGGAATGGGATCTCGGTGGCAGGGTGTATAACACGGACGAAGCGAACGCGCTGGACGACGCCACACTCCGGACAAATCCTGCATTCCGCCATAACCCGGATGAAATGTTCACCTCGAACATCGCCCAATCCGTACAGAACGATCTTCTCGCCCGGGGAATTCCGGAACTGTCGTATCCAATTGGGTGTACGAATTCCGTACGCTCACTCGTGATACGTATCGTCGTGGTTTAAAAAGCCATTGCCAATAACGTAGACGACGTTACGGTAAATCCGCTTACCTACAGCTACGATCTACACAGCCGCGGTTCAAGCCTCGCCATGAGACTAAGTGCCCATGCGTGGGTAATCACCCGCCAGGTCGCTTCGATATAGCGACTCAGCACTTTTGGCCTTTTTCACGGCTTGGCGAACATCGGCCCGTGTCAGGTCCAGAAGCCGCAACTTTCCGCCTGTTTCCGAAACAGCTTCTATTCGGCGGTAAACCTGCGAATGCGTTTCGGCGTAAATAGCCAGCCCTTGCAACTTCGGTAGGGCGTCAGCCAGATGGTAGCCGTGAGGATCGATGATGTCCGCAACGATTTCTCCGTCGTCTTGTTCACGCGAAGCCGTAGTGTGGCCTCTGGGCACGGGTGTTAAAGGGTGTGGCTGTGACGTGATGGGCCGTGTGGCAGTGGTGGATGGACGTAATGATGGTTTTACATCTGATGTGTATTTCAGTATCTTAATAAGGCACATCGGGTTAGGCTATTTCCTTACCCGTGCAAACACGTTAAGCAGTCAATAAGGAGTCGGAATGATGGATCAATGGACGAAGGTTTCATCCTGTCTTATTGTGTCGGTCCGTTTTTCGGGTGCTCGCTCGAGGGATGTCAATGAGCGGGCTGGATGTGTTGATGTAAAAACGCCCGGGATGTTCGGTTCTTGTATGAGGTGTCCGTAGCAGGCCATCAGGTGTTATCTGTGTTGGTAGATTTTTTAGTGTTAGATGCGCAAGGAGTAAGCGGTAAGCATGAATTATAATGTCCATAACGGTATTGTCAGTTTTATCTGGGGAATTGCGGATGATGTGTTGCGCGATGTCTATGTGCGCGGGAAGTATCGTGATGTGATCCTGCCCATGACGGTGATTCGACGCCTGGATGTCCTGCTGGAGTCGAGTAAGGAAAAGGTGCTCGCGATGAAGAAGCAGCTCGATCAGGCCGGGATTGCTAATCAGGACGCTGCACTGTGTCAGGCAGCGGGCGAAGCGTTTTATAATGTCTCACCGTTTAATTTGCGCGACTTGAAGAACCGCGCAAAGCAACAGCAGCTCAAGGCCGACTTCGAGGCTTATCTGGACGGGTTTTCACCGAATGTGCAGGAGATCTTAAGCAAGTTTAAGTTTCACAATCAGATCCCAACGTTGGTGGAGGCTGATATCCTCGGGAGCCTGATTGAGAAGTTTTTAGACAATCGTGTAAACCTCAGCCCCAAGCCGGTGCTCGATGTGGACGGTAATGAGCTTCTCCCGGCGCTGGACAACCATTCGATGGGTACGATTTTCGAGGAGTTGATTCGTCGCTTTAATGAGGAGAATAATGAGGAGGCAGGCGAACACTTTACGCCGCGTGATATCGTTGAGCTGATGGCCGATTTGATTTTCCTTCCGATAGCCGATGATATTGAGTCCGGCACGTATCTCGTCTATGACGGTGCGTGCGGTACGGGCGGAATGCTGACGGTCGCCGATCAGCGTTTAAAGAAATTGGCCAAAGAGCATGAGAAGGTTGTCTCGATTCATCTTTTCGGACAAGAGATCCAACCGGAGACGTATGCCATCGCTAAGGCTGACCTCCTACTCAAAGGCGAAGGCGCTGAAGCGGAGAATATGAAATACGGTTCGACGCTCTCCCACGATGGTTTCCCGTCGCATGAATTTGACTTCATGCTCTCCAACCCGCCTTATGGCAAGAGCTGGTCAACGGATTTAGAGCGACTGGGCGGAAAAAACGAGATTCAGGACCCGCGTTTTATTACTCAGCATGCAGGTGATCCAGAATACAGTATGCTCACCCGATCCTCGGATGGGCAGCTTCTGTTTCTCATCAACAAGCTCTCGAAGATGAAGCACAGCACGAAGCTGGGAAGCCGTATCGCACACGTTCATAACGGCTCCTCGCTCTTTACCGGTGATGCCGGGCAAGGGGAGAGTAACATCCGTCGCTGGATCATCGAGAATGACTGGCTGGAGGCGATTATCGCTTTACCGGAAAACATGTTTTACAACACTGGTATCGCAACGTATATCTGGGTGCTGACGAACCGCAAGAGCGAAGCGCGCAAGGGCAAGGTGCAGTTGATCGACGCCACTGCCTGGTATGCGCCTTTGCGCCGTAACCTCGGCGCGAAGAACTGTAAGTTCTCCGAGGAGCATATCCGCACCATCTGCGACCTTGTGGTGAATCCGGTTGAGACTGAGCAGTCGAAGATCTTCCCGAACGCGGCTTTCGGTTACTGGAAGGTCGTTGTCGATCGCCCGCTGCGTCTTGTCGTGGATCTCAGTCCGGAACGGTTAGAGCGATTTGAGCACGCGTGTACGGATGCAAAAGAGACGGACTTAGCCGGGCTTGCTCGTGGCGTTGCACAGGTTCTCGGGGCCGGGCCGCATCTCGATGCGAATGATTTCATGACAGCCTGCGACGCCGTCGCCGATGATCGTAAGATGAAGCTGAATGCCAAGCGTAAGAAGCTCTTGCAAAGTGAGCTCTGTGACGTCAGCGAAGAAGCTCGTCCGGTGATCCGAAAACTTCACAAACGGGGCAAAGCGTCGGCTGATCCGCTTCACGGACTGTTCGAAGCCGAGGTTGACGGAAAGAAATGTGTTGTTGAATACGAGCCGGATACGAATCTGCGTGATAGCGAACAGGTGCCCCTACTCGAAGCAGGTGGGATCGAAGCGTTCATCGAACGTGAAGTGTTGCCGTATGCACCAGGAGCGTGGATTGATGCGTCGAAGACCAAGATCGGTTACGAGATCAGTTTTACCCGTCATTTTTATAAGCCGGCATCGATGCGTACACTCGATGAGATTCGGTCTGACATCTTCGCATTAGAGCAGGAGACCGAGGGTTTACTCGAACAGATCGTCGGAGAGGCGGAGTCATGAAGTTGTCCCCTTATCCAGAATACAAAGATTCCGACGTACCGTGGCTGGGAAGGATCCCGGCGCATTGGAGCATAAAACCGGGACTGGCTTTTATATCGCAACGCAAAGAGAAGAACGTTGGGATGAAAGAATCGATAGTTCTATCCCTTAGTTATGGGAAAATTGTTGTAAAGCCCCCTACGAAACTCCATGGGTTAGTACCTGAGTCCTTTGAAACCTATCAGATAACTGAACCTGGCAATATTATCGTTAGGGGTACTGATCTTCAAAACGACAAAACAAGTCTTCGTATCGGAAAGGTACGGAACAGAGGAATTATTACGTCCGCTTATCTTTGTCTTCAGGCTAATAATAAAATCAGTTCAGATTATGTGTATCTGTTATTGCACGGCTATGATTTGATGAAGATTTATTATGGGATGGGATCAGGTCTCCGTCAAAGTTTGGGCTTTAGCGACTTTAAGAGATTGCCAGTTCTTGTTCCATCCGATTCAGAGCAAAATAAAATTCATGGGTACTTGGAATTTACCCATGCACAGATCAACAAGTTCATCCGCAACAAGCTGCGTTTGATTGCGCTGCTGAAGGAGCAGAAGCAGACGATTATCAATGAGGCGGTGACCCAAGGCATTAACCCCGATGTTGAAATGAAAGACAGCGGTTTGGAATGGCTCGGGGAGATTCCAGCGCATTGGGAGGTGAGGAAATTAAAACATATAGCTGCAATGAAAAGCGGCGATAATCTCACTTCCATGGAAATCGAAGAACAGGATAAGTTTCCAGTTTATGGTGGCAATGGATTAAGGGGATTCTATAATTCGTTTAATCATTCCGGGGGGTTTCTTCTCGTTGGCAGACAAGGTGCGTTATGTGGCAATGTGCATCGAGTTAGAGGAGAGTTTTGGGCAACAGAACATGCTGTTGTAACGACTCTTAAAAAGGGAATATGTCTCGATTGGTATTACTATATGTTGGTCTTTATGGATTTAAACCAATATTCAGAAGCTGCCGCTCAGCCTGGAATATCTGTTGAAAAGATTCAAAACTTAAGAACTACAGTTCCGCCAATAAGTGAACAAGAGCAAATAGCCGGATATATCGATACAGAAACCGCCCTGATTGACAAAACCATCACCCGTGCCGAGCGTGAGATTGAGCTGATCCGTGAATACCGCACGCGTTTGATTTCGGATGTGGTGACGGGGCAGGTGGATGTGCGTGATGTTGAAGTGCCGGAGGTGGCAGAGGACGCGCTGTTGGCGTTCGAGGCGGAGATAACGGAAGACGATCTGCCTGAGGACGATGTTGAGCAGGACGACGAGGGGTCTGAAGGGTAGATAACGGAGGAGGGTTCGATGAAACTGACGAATACGAGTGAAAAAGGTCTAGAGTCGATCATTGTCGCTTCCCTTGTGGAGGAGGCTGGCTATGTGCAGGGCGACCCGCAGGATTACGATCGTGAGCACGCGGTTGATCTTGCGAAGCTGTTCGGTTTTATCGCTACGACGCAACCGGATGCTTATACGGCGCTGGGTCTGGGTATTGCCGAGGACGGTTCGAAACGCACGAAGTTTCTGCATCGGCTGCAAGGTGAGATTGCCAAGCGTGGTGTTCTCGATGTGCTCCGTAATGGTGTTAAGGACGGCCCCGCGCATGTGGTGCTCTTCTATAGTACGCCGACTCCAGACAATGTGAAGGCGGCTGAACAATTTGCTGCTAATATGTTCAGCGTGACGCGCCAGCTCCGGTACAGTCCTGATCAGACGGCGCTTTCGCTCGATTTAGCCGTATTTATTAACGGGCTTCCGATTGCGACGTTTGAGCTGAAGAACAAGCTGACGAAGCAGACGGTGGCTGATGCTGTGCAGCAGTATCAGCGCGATCGCGAGCCGAAGGAGTTGCTGTTTCAGTTTGGTCGGTGTGTGGCTCATTTCGCCGTGGATGATCACGAGGTGCGCTTCTGTACGCACTTGAAGGGGAAAGCCTCTTGGTTTTTACCGTTCAATAAGGGCGTTGGCGATGCCGCGGGGAATCCAGTAAACCCGTTTGGTCTGGCAACGGACTATTTGTGGAAGGAGACGTTCTCGAAGCTGGGCTTGACGGATATTCTCGAGAACTACGCGCAGGTGGTGGAGGAGAAGGACGAGCGGACGGGCAGGAAAATCAGCAAGCAGATCTTTCCTCGTTACCATCAGTTGGCGGTGGTGCGTCTGTTGCTGGCAGATGCGGCCCAGCGTGGTGTCGGTCACCGTTATCTGATTCAGCATTCGGCGGGTAGCGGTAAGAGTAATTCGATTGCGTGGCTGGCGCATCAGCTTGTGGGGTTGGAGCATGTGAGTCAAGCGTTGTTTGATTCGGTCATTGTGGTGACGGATCGGCGGTTGCTCGACAAGCAGATTCGGAATACGATTAAACAGTTCGCTCAGGTTGGCGCGACAATTGGGGCTGCTGAGAGCTCGGTCGATTTGCGTCGGTTCCTTCATGACGGGAAGAAGATTATCATTACGACGGTGCAGAAGTTTCCGTTTGTTCTTGAGGAGATCGGTGACGCGCACCGGCAGAGTAAGTTCGCGATCATTATTGACGAGGCGCATTCGAGTCAGGGCGGTAAGACGACAGCCGCGATGAATTACGTGCTGGAGGGGGCAAAGGCGGATTACGATGATGAGAGCGAGGAGACGACCGAGGACAAGATCAATAAGATCGTCGAGGGTCGGAAGATGGTAACGAATGCGAGCTACTTCGCGTTTACAGCGACACCGAAGAATAAAACGCTTGAAGTGTTCGGCGAGTCTGATCCGCAACCGGATGGAACAGTTAAGCATGTTCCGTTTCACAGCTATACAATGAAGCAGGCGATTCAGGAAGGATTCATTCTTGATGTGCTTCAGAACTATACACCGGTCGAGAGTTATTACCGTTTAGCGAAGACGGTGGAAGACGATCCGCTGTATGACACTAAAAAAGCCCTGAAGAAATTGCGCCGTTACGTGGAGTCGCATGAATATGCGATTCGCGAGAAGGCCGAGATCATGGTGGATCACTTCCACGCTCAGGTTGTCGGGCAGCATAAGATCGGCGGTCAGGCGCGTGCGATAGTGGTTACGAGCGGGATTGAGCGCGCGATACAGTATTACCATGCGTTCCAGACGTATCTTAGGGAACGTAAGAGCCCGTATTCCGCGATTGTCGCATTTTCCGGTGAGTATGAGTATGGTGGTAAGAAACTGACTGAAGCGAGTCTGAACGGGTTCTCTGACCGACAAACATCAGACAAGATACAGCAAGACCCGTACCGCTTCCTGATCGTCGCCGATAAATATCAGACCGGATATGATGAACCGCTACTGCACACGATGTATGTCGATAAAGCGCTTTCAGGGATTCGGGCCGTACAGACGCTCTCACGGTTGAACCGGTGCCACCCGAAAAAGCACGACACCTTTGTGCTCGATTTCTTTAACGATTCGGACACGATTAAAAAGTCCTTCGAGCCGTACTACCGGACGACCATCCTCAGCGATGAGACCGATCCGAATAAGCTGCATGACTTGAAGTCGGATCTGGACGCGTATCAGGTTTATGCTGATACACAGATTGATGACCTGGTCGGGCTTTACTTGGACGGGGCTGACCGTGAGCGGCTTGACCCTATTCTAGATGCGTGTGTTGTTAATTATAAGAACGACCTTGAAGAGGATGGTCAAGTAGACTTCAAAAGCAAGGCGAAGGCGTTTGTCCGCACCTACGGTTTCTTAGCGTCCATTCTGTCGTACTCGAATGCCGACTGGGAGAAACTGTATATTTATCTCAACTTCCTGATTCCGAAACTCCCTGCACCGAAAGAGGAAGATCTCTCCAGGGGGATTCTCGATGCCATCGATATGGATAGTTACCGGGCAGAGGTGAAGTCGAGTTTGAAAATCGGGCTTCTTGATGGTGATTCGGAGATCAGTCCCGTACCCGCAAGTGGTGGGGGGCGAAAACCAGAACCTGAGTTGGACCCGTTAAGCAACATCCTTCAAGTGTTCAACGATCAGTTCGGGAACATCGAATGGAAAGATGGGGACAAGATTCGTCAGGTGATAGCGGAAGAAATTCCGGTGAAGGTATCCGCGGATCCGGCGTACCAGAACGCGATCAGAAACAGTGATAAAAAGAACGCGCGTATTGAACACGACGCAGCCCTGCAGCGTGTCATGGTGGATCTTATCACGGACTATACTGAGCTGTTTAAACAATTCGCTGATAACGAATCCTTCAGGAGTCAACTCACCGAAACTAATTTTGCCGTTACCTACGAGCGGGAGAAGAGGAAGCATACGTAAGTGGCTGCCGTTTTGCGGTTATGTAGGCGAACGAGATTCTGGAAGCCGCCCCGCTTGCATACGCTTCTCGTGAGTCCGGACTGACTGCCGTCACCGCAGGACGTCGAGAGCGCGTATCGGATGTGGCGTAGTGACGTAATACAGGCCGCGCGTGATCGGGGCTAACGTTTACACACGGCGTCGCGGCGAAGCTGATTAACGTTTATTTCAAGGCCGCGTTTGTATGCGGAGGGCATCATAAACATGAGCGTGTTCAAGCGTTTCACCCGCCGATTGACAGTGTTCTTCTCGATGCGCTTTACGCGCAAGACGTCGGTGGGCTCCGTCACGTCTGGAATGAGGCTCGTCGGATACGTTGGTCGAGGATGAACGCGGAGCAGTACAAGACGGTGGCCGATGCGTTCCGTACCGCGATGCCGGGTCAGGCAGTGTGGGAGGTTGAAGCGTACTGGCAGGGGGATCGGTAGCGGTTTAGGCGCGGTGGGAAGTGGGAGTAATCCGCTTTTTCGATCCGCTTCCCACACTTCATGGAAGTCGTTGGCGCAATACGCCCGAGGTTGAAGCCAGAAGCAGGACCTACCGCTTACTTCCAGCTCTGAAAGATATCCACCATCACGGGGAAGCTGGTTGTAAATTCATCGAGTTCGATTTCATCGCTGTAACGATTGTACCAGATCTCGATGTTGTAGAAGGTCGAGCCACTGCCTCCATAAGCGGCGTAAGTGAGAAGCCCTGCTAG
>Ga0265295_1009952_pt1 | contig 9993 bp, 6 predicted proteins | sample Munlansysbiofilm_FD_192503 | JGI IMG/M metagenome (GOLD analysis project Ga0265295, IMG submission 192503) | Leachate microbial communities from a municipal landfill in Southern Ontario, Canada - Methane capture system biofilm | ecosystem: Engineered > Solid waste > Landfill > Unclassified ...
TTTTCGAGAAATCACCATAAACTAACCATGGAGGGCGTATGAATCGAAAAGCGGTTCGGAACAGTCGGTCTGAAAAAAATGAAGATTTTTTTCAGAGAAAGCAACTTTTTAACACTAAACTATTACAAATGAAGAAAATTTTACCGGCGTTGCTGGCGTTTGCAGCATTATCTGCTTTTGCTGATACTGTCTTGCAAGCTGGTGGCGGTACTTTTACGCTCAACAACTCCAATGGTGCCATAAAAAAAATCGTTGATAATAAAAAGCGTACTGTGCTTGAAAAAGCTCAAAATCGCTATATTATGATGAGCAAAGCCGGCGATGCAACTGCTTATGAAGATTTTGATAAAGTTCTCAAATCTTATAAAAAATCCGGTAAAATAACATTTATCTGCTCCAACGATAAACTCCCCGGCATGGAGATAACCAAAACTTATTGGTTGGAAAACAACGGCTTGCGCCGGACATTGACTTTTACCAACCATGGCAAAAGTAAGCGTTACATCCTGCCGATGACCGATATGGAGTTCGATAAAACCTTCAAAAAGAACCTGTGGCATTTGGGGGCCGGTTACATCGGTCCTTACAAGCCCCTGCCCCATGTGGATATGGAACGGCCGGTCAATGAATACCGCCAGAGTTCCAAAGGTCTGGTATTGATAAATAACGATGGTAAGCTCGGCAACTTTTCGCATTACCGGGTCAAGATCAACGATACGGTGGTGCTTCCCTGGTGGCACAGCACAATCGGTCATTACCGCGAGTATGCCGACCGGCTTTACTACACGCCCAAAGGTTACCGCATGGGGCTGGGCACGCTGGATGTACTGCCCGATGGCGGCAAAATCAGCGTAACAGATTGCTTCAATGCTTTCAGCGGCGATATGTTCACATTTTTCGACGGTATTTTTATGAAAGACAAAGAGGTTGCCGCCGAATTCAAAAGCGTCCCGAAAAGTCCGGCATGGATCAAAGATATTTTCTGCGTTGCCCCTATGAGCATAGTTGATTATACCCGTTATCTCAATGATATGGTCGACGAAGGCGTGTTCATGCCGCTGGGCACACCGCTGGCTGACTGGGCCGATTACCGCAGCAAAAACGGCTATACCGGCTTCAATGGCGGTACAGTCACTTTTGAAGAATTCAAAGAATTCATCGATAAATACAAAGCCGCCGCACCCGGCAGATCGTATCCGGTATCTTACGGCATAGTTGTATCGACTACATTCAATACCGATATATACAAAGAACACCCCGAGTGGTTCCGCAAGTATGACCGTGCCGGCAACGAAGATTCTTTGTTCCCCGGTTTGGCGAACAACTGGCAGAGTATGTTCAATTATAAAGGCTTGCGCGACTTTTTGGTCGAAAGCCTTATGGGTTATGTTCACGATTACGGCGGCAAGGTCGTCTATCTTGATGAAGCGCAAATGACCAACACCATCGACTGGCAGCGCGATCAGATCACCCGCGATGACCACAGTGTATGGTTCTGGCGTGAGCTGAAAAAACGCACTTCCGCAGAAGATATTGCCACTTTCTATAACGGCAGCGGACAACCCTATGCCGATATAAATTATATGGAAAGCCCCCATGATATGCGTCCGGAACTCTGGCGCAATTTCGTGGGAATAGCTTGGGGGCTTGGTCTGGTCAACCGCTGTATACCCGATATGCGTATGATCCCGCTTTACTGGAACCGCAATACAGATTATATCAACCGTGTTCTTGCGCTGGGTTGGGTGCCGGTACCTTCAGTACGTGCGGAAATACCGGTAATGCGTGCGGTTTATCATACCGGCAATACCTATCCATTCAATGTAAAGTATCTGCCTGACTGGAAACTGGATGATAAACTTGATATCGAGTCGCATGCCGTTCAGCGCGAAAAATCGCAGGATATCATGTTGAGTTTTATCAATCGCGGTAAAAAATCGGTCAATATACCCGTTTCGGTCAATCTCGAAACGCTGGGTTTTGATAAATCTGACGACATAAATATCTGGAAAACCGACTACGTTTATGATCAGAAAAAAGATATGCTGCTCTTAAGCGATAAAGAACTCAAGAAAAATTATCGCGATCATGGCTGGCACGATGGCGCAGCCATGACCAGAACCCAGCTGGTTTATTCGGGAAAAGCTGCGGGAGTATTCAAAAATCTCTCCAGCAAGCTTGCCAAGGATAAGATGACAACTTATCTTTTCACTAAAGCTCCGGCAGCGGTTTACAGCATGAATGATCTGGTGCAAAACAGCTTTTACACAACCAGCCGTCAGGGATCAATCAGAGATGGCAAGGTCGATTTCAAGCAGGATGGCGAAATATTGCTCATCAGCAGAAACAATGACTTTGCCGATGTCAGGTTGAACGGTCAAACAGCTGATACCCGGGTGGTGGATGTCTGTCGTACTGCCGGTTTGGTGGTAAAAGTTCCGGCAGGCAAGCATACGCTTACCTGGAAAAATGTGCCCAAGGCCAAAGCAGTGAAAACTGCTCCGGCTGCCAGAGTACAGGTCAATGATATTGTAACCGATGGCAATGAAATCATTACCATTGAGCGTAACAACATAAATATTTACACTGGCAAAACTCCCGTCAGACTGCCTGTTCAGCGCAAGAGCGGCATTTATAAAGTCCGCTATCCCGGCAGCAGTCAGGCGGTGGAACTGAAAGTTTTCGGTGGTAAAAATACAGATGTAAAGCCGCTATTTTTCCTCTTCCAGCCGGAACAGAAGAAAATCAGCAAAGTGAATGTCAAACATGGCGATGTAACGGTAAGCGAAAAAGCCGAATGTATTGGCAGATTTGAAGATGTAACCGGTATGCAGCAGAGTATTTCTCCTGCGATCGCCATTGCCGATCCGGAAAAACTGTCGATCACATCCGGTACCAGCCGCCGCGACAGCTCCAACTTGTATCACAATTCGTGGGCTGGGCTGGAACTGAAAAATGCGCGTCAGATCAAGTTCCGCTTCAACTGTGACTTCAAAAACAGCAAATCCATGCGCCTTACGCATACTCATAAAAATGCCGGCAGCCCTGATACCAACTTTACCGGTATGATCATAGACTTTCAGGTCAACGGCAAGTATGTCAAGCGTGTTGCTTTGCACATGGGGTTGTACAACTCCGCCTACAGCCGTATTGACCCTGCGTGGGGCAAGAGCAACAGCAAGGTCGATATGAATCTGGAACTGGGCGACTTTATCAATACCGATACAGTCAAGGAGTTTTCGCTGGATCTGGAGCGTCTGGCTCCCGAAAACTGGAACGGCACAGCATACATTACCGTGGGAACTGCAAGAATTTTCCCCGGCCGCAAGCTTACCATGGAAATGCTCAAGTTCAACGATAAGAGTGCCAAAGACTTTATCCATCCGGTATTGCCGACTGCTGCCGGTATGCGCGTAAAGCCTAAAGATCTTGTCAGCACCGTGCTTAAAAGCAAGCCCGCTTCTTTGAAAAAAATAACTCCCGCGGAGTGGCTCAACTGGAAAAAACTTGAGCCGCTGCAGCCGCTGGGTGATGACCCGGGAGCGATCATGCGCAGCCGTACTGATGTATTTATAGCGCATGACTTTGAGAATATTTATCTTGGAGCGAAGGCTTATGAAAACCGCCCGGGTATCGCTAAATTTGCTGAAGTCTACCGCAATGAACGCGTGGAATTTCTGCTGGAGCGGCCCGATGGCAAGCTCTTCCAGGTGCTTGCCGATGTCAAGGGACAGAATGTTGTCTTTATAAATGGTCAGCCCAGTGAGATCGATGGTGTGATAACTCATGCGCAGTATACACCCAATGTCGGGACGGATATATTTATTGCGGTGCCTATTGAGCTTTTGCGCTTTGATATGCAGCGTACTCCTGTGATCGTCCGTGGCAATGTCTGCCGCGCCCGGTTCAGTAATCCGATCGAGTACTCTGTATGGGCTCCGATGAGCAAAGGTTTTGCCGAAATACACAAGTATGGTAATATTGTTTTACATTTTGACGGAAAATAAAAATTTTTATAAAGAAAGGTCGTTTTATGAAAAAGAGCATGTTGTTTGCCGTATTGGCATTGAGCGCAGTAACCGTCAGTGCCGCTGAAGTAATTGAAATCAAAACCACCAAGGATTGGGCAAAAGGTTCTTATGTGAGACCGCAGAGCGACGGCAGCTGGGTCATTCCCGGGACCAGAGATTTGAGCTCTGCCAAAAGTTTTAAGGTCGATCCGGCGAAAAAGTATACTTTGAGTTTTGATGTCCGCAAAAGCGCCGGTTCGCAGAAAGTTTTTTTCTATGCCGGATTTTGGGCTTTGAACGAGGATATGGTGCGTATCGCTCCGCACAATGTGCGTTGCGAACACAACAGCGAAACGATTCTGACCGCTGATGCTGCTGCCGGCAGCAAGAGTATCCGCATAACCGAGCCCAAGCGCTGGAAGAAAGGCGCAAAAGCCTGGTGTGTGGCACTCTCTGACAAAAAGACCTGCAACGCTCCTGATATGAGTGTTATATGCAATACCGGCTGCGGAGAACAGGCTGCCGACGGTTCAATGGAAGTTATGCTTAAAGCCCCGCTGCCCAAAGATTACAAAGCCAATACTCCGGTGCATTTTCACAGCGAAGGCCCCGGCTTGTATGCTGTTTGCAGCGAAAAAGATCCCAGTACGGAATGGGAAACAGTTTCTGCAACCATCACCGGTATTCAGAGCTTCGGCAGCGCGATCAAACTCAATCAATGGTGGCCGGGCAGCAAATATGGCAAGCTGCGTTTTCTGGTCCTAACCAGTGACCGCCAGGCCAAAGTGGAATTGCGCAATATCAAATTGACTATCGAATAAAGCGTTGTTAAGGCACCGGCGGTATTGTCGGTGCTGCTTTCTATTATCGAAAGATCTGCAAATGAAAAAATTTCTGTTATTTGTTTTATCTGCTGCTGCGGGGGTGCTCCCTGCTCTGGATATGCCGCAAGTGTCACTTAAGCCTAATATCAACACTCTTGATACAACTTTGTGGGCAAAGGTGGCAAGTGCCGATCAGGCGGTAAAATATTCTGCTGTTTACGATAAAGATAATCTTTATGTTATTACAGAAATAGCTCAAACTGACAAAGTCTATGCAGGCGAAGGCAGAGGCTTTGCCAATTACAATGACGGTATTGAAATAAGAATAAGCCGCGGAAAACATGGTTTTCTGCAGTTGTGGATAGATGCGGCAAATCAGGTTTATACCACTGAAAAATATCAGGTGGTCAGCCGTGGTAATATTCAAACCTCCACCAGTATCATCTCCGGTAAGGGGTATCGCATATTTGCGGCAATTCCATGGGCAAGAGTACTGCCGGATACTGCCGCGCCGGGTAATGTGCGGCTGGCAGTTATCCGTATAAAAGTGCCTAAAGCGTTTAAATACGACCGGGTAACTATTGTTGACACGCTCAAACCCGTTGATAAAACCGTAACTTTTGATCCGGGTACTCAAACTGTTGAAAAAGCCGGCAGTTTCAAAGTAATGAATTTCGGCAGATCCGGATACAGCAGTAAAGATTTGCTCGGACAGCTGCCGGTGATTTTTGACTACAAGCCCAAATTGTTGATACTTTTGATCGGAACCAACGATGTGGTCTATAAACAGAAGTGGCAAACGCCCGAGCAGTTTGCCGTGCATTATCGGAATATCTGCGAAAAGCTCCAGCAGCAGAAGTGCAAAGTTATCCTGATAACGCTGCCGCCTTGTGTAGAAAATGTTGCCAATGTGCATATCCGTGCCAATGCAGTTGAGAAAGCGCAGCTCAACAACCGCATAAAAGCCATGAATGAATATGTGAAAAGCCTGGGCAAAGAGTTCGGTTTTCCGGTGTTTGACTACCACAAGTTCTTTACCGGCGATCTGGAAAGCAAAAGTTCGCTCATGCGAGTGCCTGCCAACAGCGGAAGCCCGGACGGCATCCATCCAAACGAAGAAGGTTACAAATTGCTGGCACAGGAACTTTACAAGATCATCAAGCAGAACAATTATCCGACCGATGGTGTGATATGTACCGGCGACAGTATAACTTACGGTGCTCACATGAAAGGTCAAGGCAGCGTTACGGGTGATACTTACCCCGCACAGCTTTTGAAATTACTGGAAAAATAATCAATACAAAATTTACTGAGCAAGGATACTCTATGTCTTTACAGAGAATGGATACTTTGATGCGCCGTGCCCGCGAGCAGAAAATCGCCATCGGTGCATTTGAATGTTGGGAAAGTTTGAATATTCAAGCTATTGCCAAAGCCGCAGCTTACTGCCGTAAACCGGTCATTTTTCAGGCGTCTCCGGCAGAGTACAACACTATGGGCGGAGCCGATGCATTGGCGTGCATGGTAAAATTCTATGTCAATAAATACGACATTGATGCTGCATTGCATCTGGCTCACGGATCAACGCTTGAACATGTCGAAGAATGCGTAAAAAGCGGTTTTACTTCGGTAATGCTGGATGCCTCTGCGGAGGTATTCGCTGAAAATGTACGGCTTTCAGCCGCAGCAGCCCAAATCGCACACAGCGCAAATTGTTCGCTGGAAGCTGAATTGGGTCATGTTACCGGCGGCGACGGCGGTGATGCCGAGTCAGCTTTGACTGTACCGGAAGAAGTTGTGGAATTTGTCAAACAGACCAATGTGGATTGTTTGGCTGTTTCCATCGGAACCGTTCACGGCGATTACCGCGGCAAACCGGAATTGCGGCTTGATCTGCTGAAAAAGATCACAGATCTGACCGATATACCTCTGGTGCTGCACGGCGGTTCTGGCACTCCCATAGACCAATTGCACGGTGCGATCAAACTGGGCATCACCAAGATCAATATCTGTACAGATATCCACAAAGCTTTTTTAAGCGGTATCGAAGAAGCCAGAGGTACGCTCACGCCCTCCGTCCCCGGTAAATTCTACGAGCCGGCATGCGAAAAGATCTTCGCGAAAACAGTGGAAATGATCGAGCTTTTCAGTAATATAAAATAAGTACAGGATCCAATATGAAGCGTTCCGAAATAAACAATGCAATCCGGCAAGCCGAAAAATTCTTTGAATCATTTTCATTCAAACTGCCCAAATTTGCATCTTGGACTCCCGAAGAAATGCAGAAAAACCGCAAACTGGAACAATACCGGGAAATTTTTGATTGCAATCTGGGTTGGGATATTACCGATTTCGGTAAAGGAAACTTTGCCGCTGAAGGTCTGTTGCTTTTCACAATACGCAATGGCATAAGCGGCAGTCAAGATTACCCCAAGCCGTATGCCGAAAAGATTATGATTTCCCGATCCGAGCAAGTAACTCTTACTCATTGCCACGAAGCCAAACGCGAAGATATCATCAACCGCGGCGGCGGCAGATTGGTTTTTGAACTTTTCAACCGTAAAGGTGATAAAGCAGAAATCGACGATACGCCGGTCACAATTTCGCGCGACGGAGAAAAACTGACTGTTGCAGCCGGAAGTAAGCTGTATCTTGAACCGGGTGAAAGCATATTACTTGAGCGTAATATATTTCATAAATTTTATGCCGAAGAAGGCGGCGATGTTATGATCGGTGAAGTTTCAGCAGTAAACGATGATCACAACGATAATATATTTTTCGGAGAACAGCTGCGTTTTCCCGTTATCGAGGAAGATGAAAAGCCGTACCGTTACCTGGTAAGCGATTACGCAAATTTATAAAATTTATCAGAAATCTCTTCTCAATGATCGCACATATGGTTAATTTGGATATTTCTGTGCCCCGTATTTGGGATAATGATCTGTCTGAAAGAGAAAATATTCACCGTTCAGTATTGTTCCGGCAACACTTTCAGGTTGAAGCCTTGCTCAACAATGCAGAACTCCTGATTGCAGCAGATACTGATTTTATAGTTTGTCTGGATGGAATGGAGATCGATCGGGGGCAATTTTCTGATGACCCCACGGTCAAGACTTTCAATCGTATAAAACTGCCGGAACTTTCTGCCGGAAAGCATTTACTGGCTGTTAAGGTCTATTTCTGCGGCGTCAACACATCTTGTTATGCTCCCGGAAAGCCCGGACTGTATTGTTCGTTATGCTGCGACGGAAAAGAACTGTTAAATTCTGAAAAGTGGCTTACCATTCCGGATCCGGCATTTCAAACCGGGTGCAGACATATGGTCACAAGGCAATTAGGTATCACCACAAGTTATGATCTCCGACAGGAAATCAACTGGGCTGATATTGACCTTGACGATCATTTATGGCTGTCGGCAATGGTATTTGCCGGGGAAAATGACCGCTTATTCCAACAACGCCCCGAAAACACCCATCCGCAATTGCAGGATTTTCATCCGGCTCGACCGATCAAATGCGGTAATTTCAAACGGCCGGTGGTTGATCCTGAAGCTTCAGCAGCTCAATTGATCGCTCAAGACATCTGCTATACATCTGATATTGTTCCAGCCAGTTTGCCGGAAACATTCCAGACAGCGTACGGATATGATGCCAGCGGTATCTGGCTGATCGCCGACCTCGGCAAAGAGATGGCGGGTTTTGTTGAATTTGAAATCGATGCGCCAGCCGCTGCCCGAATAGATTACGGCCACGGCGAACACCTTGCTGACGGACGGGTACGAACCGAAATTTACGGCCGGAATTTTGCAGATACTTGCATTTGCCGCGAAGGGCGCAATGTTTTTCAGCTGCCGTTCCGTCGTATTGGAGGGCGGTATCTTGAGATCCACATTTCCAATCTCAACGGAAAACCGGTAACTTGCCGCCGCATCGGCATATTATTGTTTGGCATTGATTTATTTGGTCAATTGCAAAGGTAAACGCACAATTCCCAGATTTGAATGGAGGTGTTGTGCGTTTGCTCTTACAAATGGGAAAAAAAGACTCCCCATTGATTTTTGTTGTGCGTTTACTCTTGCAAATGGTGCGTTTACCCTTACAAAACTGCATTTACTATTACAAATTATGCATTTACTATTACAAATTTTTGAGCACAAAATACAGCTCACGCAGGGCGTATCGTTTTCCTATAAAAATCTGTAACAGAAAACGCACCCACGAACAATTACATTTTCTCAAAGGCCAATTTGCAAGAGAAAATGCACCATCAAGCGATTATCATTCAGATCATATTTTACCTCTCAAAAGTTTTGGTTCCATTATGACTTTATCAGGATCAATCAGAGAAATATGAAGTTGTTCAAGAATATCGTAACCAAAGATACTATTAAATCTTGTAATTGCGGGGATGTCCTGATAGCATTTTCGGATGTAGCTGTTCAAATGAGATAGAACCAGATCAATATCTGCCTGATTCAGATTATCAAAGCTGGTTTTTTTCTCCAGAATCCGGCGCAAATTGGTATGATTATTTTCAATATTTCCTTTCTGCCAGGATGCATTCGGATCGCAATAAAATACTTTTGTACGCTGTTTTCCTGAGATTGGACTTGTTTCGATGGCTGTCGGATTGGAAAATTCAGACCCATTATCAGTTAAAATGACTGGAAACATTTTTTGGAACCGGCTGAAACCAAATTTTCGTTCCAGCATATCGAAATAATCAATAACAGATTGTGAATTATTGGTGTCACGCAAGCAAGCCAGCATCAACCCGAATTCAAATTGTAAAGTCAGTAGTACCTTTCCGCCAACTCTGCCGATAACAGAATCGGCTTGAACAGTTGCTACATCAGGATAGGCCGCCTTGAATGCATTATAATCATTCAATGTCCTTCCTTGTCTACATTTCGAATCAATTTTATGTCTGATTTTCGGTGCAGTTCTAGGTTTCCGCATGCACATACGCGGCATATCACCACGTGGCAGCGAAAAGAGACCGTTATTGTAGTAATTGTAAATCGTCTTTTCACATTTTTGAAAAATATCAGGATGAGCTGCCATGATATGGTGAATACCTTGTCCATTTTTTCCTCCTGCTTTAATTAGTTCATTGTACTGCTGGATTTCTGTCGGAGAGACATCAATTCCCTGCCTGCC
>Ga0265295_1009953_pt1 | contig 9993 bp, 11 predicted proteins | sample Munlansysbiofilm_FD_192503 | JGI IMG/M metagenome (GOLD analysis project Ga0265295, IMG submission 192503) | Leachate microbial communities from a municipal landfill in Southern Ontario, Canada - Methane capture system biofilm | ecosystem: Engineered > Solid waste > Landfill > Unclassified ...
GCCAACCCAACTCAGCCTCGGCGCGCAGCGGGCCACGGAAGTCATAGCCGACCTGGCCCAGGAAGCCGTATCCGGCGTCGAACTTGGCCTTGTCCGTGCTGTCGAACTTGGTGTCTTGAGCGAAGTTGGCACCGGCATCGGCGCCGACATACCAGCCTTCGGTGTCGGCCGCCATGGCTGCCGCGCCGGAGAAACCGACGAACGCGGCGCCGGTGAGAAGAGCTTTCAGTGTGCGCATATTATCCTCGTCCGTCCCTAGGGGTTCAATAATTAAGGATATCATATGTCTACCTTGGGTGGTTCCTGCTCACAATCTCTCTTATTGGTTGATGCGCCTTCTGTTGCATTTTGCCGCCAAACCGTGGCGCATATGCAACATATTCGTGTGTGTTGAAAGTCTAAATCCCTTATCGGTTTTGATCGGTAGAGCCGGGCCGGAGATGGCCCGTGATGTTTTTTGGACACGAAAAACCCCGCGAGGCTTGGCCTCGCGGGGTTCTTTGTGCAGTAACTGTGGCCGGGATATTACGGCAGAACGATCTGCACGCGACGGTTCTGGGGTTCACGCACGCCATCGGCGGTGGGAACCAGCGGATCAGCCTTACCCTTGCCGACGACGGAGATTTCGTTGGCGGGGATGCCGAGCTTGACCAGTTCCGCCTTGACGGCGTTGGCGCGGCGCAGCGACAGAGCCATGTTGTAGGCGTCGGGGCCGGCGGAGTCGGTGTGACCAGTCAGATTGATCGCAGTCGCCTTCTCGGCCTTGGCGTTGGCAGCGGCCTGTTCGATGGTGCGCTTGGCTTCAGGCGTGATGGTCGAACGGTCGAAGTCGAAGAACACCTGGTAGGACTTGGTCACCGGAGCCTGGGTCTGCTTCGCAACAGGCGCGGGCTGCGGAGCGGCGGCCGGGGTCACGACCGGAGCCGGCTTGGCCGGAGCGCCGAAGGCGTAGGTGAAGCCGACGAAGAGGGCGTGCGACTTGTAGTCCGCATCGGCCTTGTCGCCGGTCAGCTTGTCCTTGAAGCGGCCATCGGTGGTGCGCAGATAGTGATAGCTGCCCTTCACCGACCAATTATTGTCGAGAGCGTAAGACACGCCGGCGATGCCCTGATAGGCGAAGACCCGATCGCCATCGTCATAACCCGTGGCCACGCCCTTGGGGCGGATCTTGTTGGCGTTCAGATAGGCCGCACCAACACCGACGCCCAGGAAGGGAGTGAAGGCGCTGCTGTTGTGGAAGTCGTAATAGACGTTGAACATCAACGTCGTCGGATCCATCGAGCCCTTGGCCTTGTCGGAATTGACCTTGTTCACGCCGTTGGAGCGCCAGCCCAACTCAGCCTCGGCACGCAGCGGGCCACGGAAATCGTAACCGACCTGACCCAGGAAGCCATAGCCGGCGTCGAACTTGGCCTTGTCCGTGCTGTCGAACTTGGTGTCCTGAGCGAAGTTGGCGCCGGCATCGGCACCGACATACCAGCCTTCGGTGTCGGCCGCCATGGCTGCCGCGCCGGAGAAACCGACGAACACGGCGCCGGTGAGAAGAGCTTTCAGTGTGCGCATGATTTCTATCCCGTCCCTGGAATGGAATTCCACAATTAGGTTGTTGCCCCTACATCTACGCTGAACGCGCAGAGGGCACAATGGCCGGGGCTCCCTTCCGCCACAAGTTTCGTGTTTTCTCATCACACTGTGCTCGATATGCAACAGGGCGGTTCGGATAGGGCAGGCAAAGGACCGGCACGGCTGGAGGCGTTTTCTCCAACAAAAGAAAGAAGCTCTCGCTATGTCAAATGGGCCGCGAATCCTCAGTTTTTGTCCACAGGAGGGGCATCGAGGGATTCCGGGTGGGAGGCTTCCGCTTCCGCGGCTTTGGTCCTGGCGGCCTGCGCCGCCTCATGTGTCAGCCGGGTGAAGGAGCGCACCGCCAGAGGGATGCTGACGGCGTAGGCGATGCCGATCAGGGAGATCGTCAGCCAAGGTTCGCTGGCCAGGAAGGCGGCAAGCAACCCGACTCCCAGCATGACCGGGACGACATAGGTATGCGGGACGCGCAGTTTCTTGCCGGAATAGGTCGGGATCTTGCTGACCATCATGAAGGAGACGGCGATCAGCACGACCGAGCTGACCGCCGGGCTCTCGAAGAGATTACCCGGGGCGAACTGAAAGCTGATGATCATCGGCATCAAAGCCAGACCGGCCGCCGCCGGCGCGGGCACGCCGGTGAAGAAATGAGCGGCGAAGGCCGGCTGATCGGCTTTGTCCAGAGCGGTATTGAAGCGCGCCAGTCTGAGCGCCATGCAGACCGAGAAGAGAAGGACGAGGGCCCAGCCCACGCCGCCGCCATCTTTCATCGTCCAGAAGTAAAGCAACATCGCGGGCGCGACGCCGAAACAGACGAAATCGGACAGCGAATCGAGTTCCGCGCCGAATTTGCTGGTGCCGTGGAGCAGCCGGGCAACGCGTCCGTCCAAGCCATCGAATATTCCGGCCAACAGAATCGAGAACACGGCGGCTTTCCATTCTGCGTGAAGGCCGAACCGGACCGAGGTCAGGCCCGCGCATAGGGCCAGCAGGGTCAGGATATTGGGAATCAGCGTATTGATCGACAAGCCGTGCATGCGCGGCCTGGGCCCGCGAGGCAATTTCACGTCGACTCTCCCGGCATGCTGGATTGGTGGAAGGAATCGGCGATCACGCTTTCGCCCGCGATCATGGTCTGGCCGACCGCGACCAGGGGGACGACGCCTTCAGGGAGATAGACATCGACGCGGCTACCGAATCGGATCAGGCCGAAACGTTCGCCGGTGGAAACCCGCTGCCCGTCTTCGACATCGCAGCGGATACGGCGCGCCACCAGACCGGCAATCTGGACGAACGCCAGTTCCCGGCCATCTTCCATCTCCAGACGGAAGGCCATCCGTTCATTATAGATGCTGGCTTTGTCGAGAGAGGCGTTGAAGAACTTGCCGGGACTGTAGATCCGCCGAAGGATGCGGCCCGTGATCGGAACGCGGTTTATATGAACGTTGAAGACATTCATGAACACGCTGACGCGGGTGAGCGGTTCTTTCCCCATTTCGAGTTCCGGCGGCGGCGCCACAGGGCCGATCGTCTGCACGATTCCGTCCGCAGGGCTGATGATCAGCCCAGGGCGGGTCGGGGTTACGCGTTCGGGATTGCGGAAAAAATAGGCGCACCACAAGGTCAGCACGACGCCGATCCAACCCAGGGGCGTCCATAGTGCGAACAGAATCGCGGTGACGACGGCGAAGATAGCGACGAATCGCCAGCCCTCGGGATGGATCGGGACCAGAACCTGATCCAGTAACGGGAATCCCTCGTTCTTCAACCTCGTTCTCCTCGCAGGCGCGTTCGTTCAGGGCATCTTATCCATTCCTGCCCCGCCGCATACAAGAAAGATGTTTTGGTTAAAGACATGTCTTGCTTCCGTGAGACCGTGACAGGCGGTTCGATCCGGGATAGTCTCGAATTCCTAAAACCGACGGCCTTTTCGCAGCATTCCCCAATGACCGACATCCCGCCCTCTCCCTTGCTGTCCGACGACCCCAAGCTCCCCATCGACCTTCGGGTCCTGGCCGCCGAAGGTGACGGCTCCGGTCCACCGCCCATGGGGCTGTATTTCTCTTTCATCCATTTGTCGGTGCCTTTCCAGTGCCGCTATGAAGAGGATGGCGAGGCGGGAATCCTGACCATGACCGGGACGTTGGGCCGCATGCCCTTTTCAGCGGAATCGCCGGCGGCGCGCACGGCGTTGCTGACCATCCTGGATGCTGCCGGGCGGCATCTAGGCCCGATTTTCGGGGTCGAGGATGGTGAGGTCAGATTGAAGCGGTCGGTTTCTCTGCAACGACCGATTTCCGCCGCCAAACTGGTGGCCGCGCTCGTCACCCTGCTGGCGTCGCCGAAGCCTTATATCGAACTGATCGGCACCTATCTCGCCCCACCCGCCGAAACAAGCGGCGATAAAGCCGGCAAGGTCCGCTCCCTCTGGCGTTCCCGCGTGGCGACAACCCGGGCATCTCGTTTCAAGCGTTAAGCCGGTTTGTTCTGTCTTTCCGGGTTGCGCCCGGTCCAAAGACGGTTTTATAAGTGGCATATGCTATTTATAGCGGATGCCGGTGCGGATCATTTCGTTCCTCGATCCTGAAAGCCGGCGGTGTCCGCAAGACGATCATCGGTCGGGCGTTTCCACGCTGCCGGCCGCTTTCAAGGAAACGAACATTATGATCATGGCGATACCGATGACCGATGGCCGGATGGCCAACCATTTCGTCAAGGCGGAGCAATTGCTGTTCATCGACGAACAGGGGAACGAGATCGCCCGGCAGGCAAATCCCGCCCGGGAAAGCGATTGTTCGGGCAAGGAAACGCTGATCGATCTGCTGAATGCCCGCGGGGTGGGGCGTGTCTTGGTGCGCAATATCGGCCACAGGATGTTGGCGCGGCTTCTGGCCTCCCGGTTTCAGGTCTATCAGGTCACGAATCAGGTGCAGGGGCCGGACGGAAAGCCGAGATTGGATCTCGCGGCGGCGACGCCGCTGCTTTCGCCCGAACAGGGCGGCAGCTCGCCTACTCATGAGAGCAAGGCCCAGGACGGGGGCTGCGGCTGCCACCATCACGATGAGGATGACGCCGAAGGCGAATCGCACGGCTGCTGTGGTGGACATGGTCATGGTCATGGGCATGAGCATGAGCATGGCGAAGGCGGTCATGCGCATGGCGAAGGTCATGGAGAGAAGCAGGGCGGTTGCGGCGGGCACGGTCATCGGTCCCGCTGCTGCGGACGCTGACGGTCGCCGCGGAACGCGGCGGGACGTTTTCCATCACCCTTTCTTTGTCCGGTGCTTGTCATGGCGATAACCTGTCCTGTGAATCAGCGGGCGGCTGAGCCGCTCTGCCTCTGCCATTTCCCGATATCTTTTTTTGCCGTCGTCATGGGGCTGTGCGGTCTCGCGATCGCCTGGCAGCAGATGGGGGCATTGTTAGGGCTGTCTCCCTTGCTTGGAACCGGACTGGCTCTGCTGGCGACGGTGGTGTTCATCCTGGCGGCGGCGGCCTATGGCTCGAAGCTGGCCTTCTTTCCTGGATCGGTGCGGGAAGAATGGAAAAACCCGATCAGAATCAGTTTCTTTCCCACCGTGTCGATCAGCCTCTTGCTGCTGTCTTATGTCTGGATCGCGGTGCCGGAATTGTCGCTCTGGATCTGGGCGGCAGGCGCCTTGCTCCAGATTGTGCTGACTCTGGCCGTGCTGAACAGTTGGATCCATCAGGCGCATTACCAGCCCGGTCACGCCAATCCAAGCTGGTTCATTCCCGTCGTCGGCACCATCATCGTGCCGATTTCCGGTGTCCATCACGGCTTCATCGAAATCAGCTGGTTTTATTTCAGCGTCGGCATCCTGTTTTGGATGGTGATCCTGAACATCGTCATCTATCGGTTGTTTTTCCACGAACCGCTGCCCCAGCGTCTGACCCCGATGCTGTTCATCCTGCTGGCCCCGCCCTCTTTGGGCTTTATTTCCTACACGATGCTGGTGGGCGGGATGGACGTCTTCGCACACATCCTGTACGACACGGCTCTGTTCATGGCCGCCATTCTGATCATGAACGGGATCCGGTTTTACCGGTGCGGTTTCTTTCTTTCAGCCTGGGCCTATTCCTTTCCTCTGGCGGCGTTCACCATCGCCACGATGCGGATGAGCCGTCTGACCGACAGCGCGTTTTTCAAGGGCGTGGCTTTCGTGCTGATCGGGCTGTTATCGGTGCTGCTGCTCTGGCTTTTCGTGCGAACCCTTAAAATCGTGCTGTCGGGACAAGTCTTCCGGCCGGAATGACACCCCAGGGACTCTAAAGTCCGGCAAGGAGACTGGATGCCCAGACCGAAAATTCCACGGACCATATGCGCACAGCCGGCGGAACGCTGCTTCAAGCCCAACGGGCGGCCGATGCAGCTGTGCGAGAAGATTTGGCTGGAAGCCGACGAGTTCGAGGCGTTGCGCCTGGTCGATCTGGTCGGGCTTCAGCAACAGGAAGCGGCGCGCGCGATGGGGGTGTCCCGCCAAACCCTGGCCAACATGCTGAAGCGGGCGCGCCACAAGGTGGCGGACTGCCTGATGCGCGGCAAGGCGTTGATGATGGGCGCGGCGGGAACCGGGGAGGAGGCGGACGCCCCCTCGGCGTGACGCCGCTTTTCCCAGCTCGGGTTAGACGTTGAAAAGGAAGTGGAAGACGTCGCCGTCCTGGACGACGTACTCTTTGCCTTCCAGACGCAGCCGGCCTGCGTCCCGCGCTCCGGTTTCCCCGTTGAAAGCGACGAAATCGTCGTAGGAAATGGTTTCGGCGCGGATGAAGCCCCGCTCGAAATCGGTGTGGATGACGCCGGCTGCCGCCGGAGCCTTCAACCCCGCCGACAGAGTCCAGGCATGAGCTTCCTTCGGACCGACGGTGAAGAAGGTGAGGAGGTGAAGCAGCCGGTAGCCGGCGGTGATTACCCGCGCCAGTCCGGTTTCAGCCAAGCCCAGCGATTCCAGGAATTCCTGCTTGTCGGCGGGATCGGAAAGCTGCGCCACCTCGGCCTCGATCGCGGCGGAGACGACCACGTGGGCCGCGCCCTCGGCTTCGGCCTTGGCCGCTACCTGGGCGGAGAAGGCGTTGCCGGTGGCGGCTGATCCTTCATCGACATTGCAGGCGTAAAGAACGGGCTTGGAGGTGAGCAGGCCCAACGAGCGCAGCAGCGGTTTTTGCGTCGCGTCGAAGGTGACCGAGCGCACGGGGCGGCCCGAACGCAGTGCCTCCAGGGCGGGTTCCATGACCTCAAGCTGGGTTTTCGCGTCCTTGTCGCCGACCTTGGCGCGTTTCTGGGCGTTGACGACGCGCCGTTCCAGGCTGTCGAGATCAGCCAGCATCAGTTCGGTCTCGACCGTTTCGGCATCGCGCACCGGATCGACCGATCCTTCGACATGGGTAATGTCCCCATCTTCGAAGCAGCGCAGCACATGCACGATGGCGTCGACTTCGCGGATATTGGCCAGGAACTGGTTGCCCAGTCCCTCGCCCTTGCTTGCCCCCCGGACCAGCCCGGCGATATCGACGAATTCGAGCTGCGTGGGGATGATCTTGGCGGATTTCGCCACCCGCGCCAGTTCGTCCAGCCGCGCGTCGGGCACGGCGACCCGGCCCGTATTGGGTTCGATGGTGCAGAACGGATAATTGGCCGCCTCGGCCGCGGCGGTGGCGGTCAGGGCGTTGAACAGGGTGGATTTGCCGACATTGGGTAAGCCGACGATGCCACAATTGAATCCCATCAGGACGCTCCGCCCGTTTCGGGCTTTCCAGGTTGAATGCGGGGCTGCGGTCGCGGCAGCCGTGCGAGAAAGGCCGCGCCGTCCGTCTCGAACAAAAGCGCGGCGTCAGCCGCCATGGCGTCGAACAGGGAAGAAAGCCAATCCTGTTCCGCCTTGGCGAAATTGCCCAGAACATAGGGCGTGACAAGGGTCTTGTCGCCGGGGTGGCCGATGCCGATCCGGACGCGGCGATAGTCCTTGCCGATATGCGCGTCAAGGCTTTTCAAGCCGTTATGGCCGCCCGTTCCGCCGCCGGTCTTGATCCGTACGGCGCCCGGCGCAAGGTCGAGATCGTCATGGAAGACGATGACATCGCCGGAGGTCAGCTTGAAGAAGCGCAAAGCGGCTGCCGCCGACTGGCCGGACAGGTTCATGAAGGTTTCCGGTTTTAAGGCCAGAACCTTTTCCCCGCCGATGACGCCTTCGGCGCATTGTCCTTGGAAGCGTGTCCGCCAGGGCGAAAAGCCATGGCGGCGGACGATAGCGTCCACCGCCATGAACCCGATATTGTGCCGGTTGCGGGCATATTCGGCGCCGGGATTGCCCAGTCCGATCAGCAGTCGCATCCGACCGGCCAAATTTTAGGCGTCGGTCGCGGGAGCGGCCGCAGCCTCGTCGCTCGGGGCGGCGGCTTCGGCTTCTTCCGCTCCGCCGACGGTGGGCGCCAGGATCGCGGCGATGGTCATTTCCGGATCGTGCGAAACCAGGGAGACGCCTTCCGGCAGAGCGAGGATGCCGGCATGGATCGATGCGCCGATTTCGAGACCGGCGAGATCCACGACCAGGGCGGCAGGAATATTGCCGGCCGGCGCGATCAGTTCGAGCTCGTGCTCGACGACGTTCAGGACGCCGCCCTGCTTCAGGCCGGGGGCGCTTTCCTGATTGATGAAATGCACCGCCACCTTGACATGAACCTTGGAATCGACGCTGACGCGCAGGAAATCGACATGCAGGGGCTGGTCGGAAACCGGATGGCGCTGCACGTCGCGGACCAAGCACAGCTCGGCCTTGCCGCCGGCCTGAACCTTGAACAGGCGGCTGAAGAAGCCGGGCTTGTTCATTTCCGCCAGCAGACGGCGGGGTTCGAGGGCGATGGACAGGGGGGACTGCTTGTTGCCATAGATCACGCCGGGGACCAGGCCCTTGCGGCGGGTGTCACGGGCGGCCCCCTTTCCGCTCCGCTCGCGCGCCTCGACGTCGAGAACAGTAACTTCACTCATGGATCGATCTCCAATACAAGCAAGGCGTCGCCTCCAGGGGTGCCGACGCCTTAGGAACGGCCAGGGTTTACACTGCCCGGCGGGGTTTTTCAACCCTTGGACTGCGGGCAGGGCGAAATGCCCGCCGGTGGAACCGGAACCTCAATCGAACAGGCTGGAAACCGAGCGTTCCTCGCTGATGCGCAGGATCGATTCAGCCATCAAGGGGGCAATGGTGATCTGGCGGATGTTGCGCGCCAATTGGGCGGGTTCGGTCGACTGGATCGAGTCGGTCGTAACCAGGCTTTCCAGCGGTGACGTCGCCACCCGCGCGATGGCTCCGCCCGACAACACGCCATGGGTGACATAGGCCGCCACCGAGGTGGCCCCGGCCTTGATCAGCGCTTCGGCGGCGTTGCACAGCGTGCCGGCGGAATCGACGATGTCGTCGATCAGAATACAGCGCTGGCCGGCGACGTCGCCGATGATGTTCATGACTTCGGACACGCCGGCGCGTTCACGGCGCTTGTCGATGATCGCCAGTGGCACATCCAGCCGGCGCGCGATCGCGCGGGCGCGCACCACGCCGCCGACATCGGGCGAAACGATGGTCAGGTTGGACGGGCTGTAGCGGTTGCGGATGTCGTGGGTGAAGACCGGCGCGGCGTAAAGATTGTCGAGCGGAATATCGAAAAAGCCCTGGATCTGACCCGAATGCAGATCCAGCGTGACCACGCGGTTGGCGCCGGCGGTGGTGATCAGATTGGCGACCAGCTTGGCCGAAATCGGCGTGCGCGGACCCGATTTGCGGTCCTGGCGAGCATAGCCGAAATAGGGGATGACGGCGGTGATGCGCCGGGCCGATCCGCGGCGGAGCGCATCGATGGTGACCAGCAGCTCCATCAGATTGTCGTTCGCAGGGAAGCTGGTGGACTGCACCAGAAAGACGTCTTCGCCCCGCACATTCTCCTGGATTTCGACGAAGACCTCCATGTCGGAGAATCGCCGGATGCTGGCCGAGGTCAGGGCGATATTGAGATAGCTCGCGATGGATTCCGCGAGCGGACGATTGCTGTTGCAGGCAAGGATTTTCATAGCCGTATCCGTCGGACAGGGGCCTAGCCGGATGGGAAAGCGATATCGCTCTTCCGGCAGCGCGCGGGACTGTACCAGTCAGGTTCCGTCCTGTAAATGCTCTTGGACTTTCCGCTTCCGGCAGTTTTTTGACGACCTACCCCGTTCAGGCCCGCGACAAATGCCTGCCGGAATGTTATGTGAAGGCCGCCTGATCCGTGCGGACGTGGCGAAACCGGTAGACGCAGCAGACTTAAAATCTGTTTTTCGTAAGAAAGTGCGGGTTCGAGTCCCGCCGTCCGCACCACGTCATCCGGAATGGTTTTTTATAAAAGGCCCGTGGGCTGAAAACG